>Ga0302201_10001836_pt1 | contig 17513 bp, 12 predicted proteins | sample II_Bog_N3_2_FD_194586 | JGI IMG/M metagenome (GOLD analysis project Ga0302201, IMG submission 194586) | Peat permafrost microbial communities from Stordalen Mire near Abisko, Sweden - II_Bog_N3_2 | ecosystem: Environmental > Terrestrial > Soil > Wetlands > Peat | place: Sweden: Abisko... | reverse complement strand
CAGGCCCGAATCGATTTTCACCCAGCGGTGCGCGTTCGTCTGAAACGGCGCGATGCTGGCGTGCAGTTTTTCCGCGTTGCGCCCGCTGACGTGCAGCGTGGTGCCGAACGCCACGACCTGTTCCACGCCGGGCAGCTTGCGGATTTTGTCCGCGAGCGCCGCCAGATTTTCGCCGGAAATTTCCCAAGTCGTCAGCCCGCCGGCCTTCACGACCTCGGCCACCGTGCCGCTGGCGAGCAGTTTTCCGTAGGCGATGTAGGCGAGCCGGTGGCAGCGCGACGCCTCGTCCATGTAATGCGTGGTGATGAGAAACGTCAGCCCTTCCGCCGCCAGTTTGTGAATCTCCTCCCAAAAATCGCGCCGCGCCTTCGGATCCACGCCCGCCGTCGGTTCGTCAAGCAGGAGCAGTTGCGGCTCATGAATCAAACACGCGGCGAGCGCCAGCCGCTGCTTCCAGCCGCCGGACAAAGTGCCCGCGAGCTGCTTGCGCCGCTCGACCATGCCAAGCCGCTCCAGGCTTTTTTGCACGGCGGCTTTCCGCTCCGGCATCAGATAAAGCCGCGCGATGAAATCCAGATTTTCCTCGATGGTCAAATCCTCATAGAAGGAAAATTTCTGCGTCATGTAGCCGACGCGCTTTTTGATCTCGGCGGATTCGCGCCGGAAATCGAGGCCAAGGCAACTACCTTCGCCGGCATCGGGTTTGAGCAGGCCGCAAAGCATCCGCAGGAACGTGGTCTTGCCGCTGCCGTTGGGGCCGAGAAAACCGTAGATCTCGCCGGGCCGCACCTGCATGGCGATGCCGTTGACGACGGTGCGCGCGCCGAATTTCTTCGTCACGCCGCGCACATCAATGGCAAAGGTTTCCATGCTAGACGCCGCGCTGTTCCGGCGACCAGATGATCTTGTGCTGCTGAATCTGGAACCGCACCGGCAGCGCGTCGGCGATGATTTTTTCCGCGAGTTCCTTCCGCGAAATCGGCGTGAGGCCGGCGGGAACTTTTTTCAGCACCTTGTTTTGCTGCGCCGGCGCGAGCGGATGCACCCACGAAAACAGCAATGGACACAGGCCTACCAGCCGGTGCGCGGCGATCTGCGCTTTCGCCCACTCATAATCTTCCAGCGCGCCGATGACGAACTTGATTTCGTCCGTCGCCTTCAAATGCGGAATGTTGCCAAACAAATTTCTTTCCACCTCGCCGCTGGACGGGCATTTCAAATCCATGATGCGCCGGACGCGCGGGTCAATCTTGGAAATGTCATGCGCGCCGCTGGTTTCAATCAATACGGTGAAACCGTCATCGCAGAGCGCTTTCATCAGCGGCAAAGAATTTTTCTGGAGCAGCGGTTCGCCGCCGGTCAGCTCGACCAACGGCAGTGACGAGTGACGAGTGGCGAGTGGCGAGTTTCTGAAAGTCTTTGCCAGCTCGCGGACTTTTTCCATAATTTCCGCGAGCGTTTTCTTTTTGCCTTCGGTAAAGGCGTAAGCGGTGTCGCAGTAGGAGCAGCGCAGGTCGCAGGCGGTGAGCCGGATGAAGACGCACGGCAGGCCGGCGAAGGTGCTTTCGCCCTGCAGGCTCAGGTAGATTTCGTTGACGACGAGGGTGCCGGTCACAGGCGCAGTCTAGCCGGGCGCGCGAAAAAAGAAATGCCATTGCACGATGGAAGTTGGCTTTTCCCGGCGGGATGGATTATTTTTCTTCAAACCTGTCCAGAAGTTTTGATGAACCGATTCATTCGCCGTGCTATTGTTCTCGCCGTGCTACTGGCGGGCGCGGGCAAGATTTGGGCGGGCGGCAGCGGGCTGAACGTGATTGTGGTGGTGAATCAGAACAGCACCAATTCGCTGCAACTGGGCAACGACTATTGCGAGCAGCGTGGCGTGCCACCGCAGAATTTGCTGCGGATGACAAACTGGACGGGCGGCTCCATCAACTGGAGCCCCGGCGATTTTCGAACCAACCTGCTCAATCCGCTGCTGGCCATGGTCGCCGGTCGTGGGCTGACGAACCAGGCGCAGTTTGTCCTGCTGTCCATGGACATTCCGTATCGAGTGACGGACGGATACAACGTGGACAGCACCACAGCGGCGTTGTTTTACGGATTCAAGACCAACGATGATCCGAGCCTGGGAACCTGCTCGCTGCCGGATTATTCCTCCAACAGTTACGCCTACTCCGAACTGCCCTTCAGCCAGGCGCCGCCGGACACGGCCGCCACCAACTCGTTTCTGGCCATGATGCTCACGGACACCAATCTCGCCGCCGCCGAAGCCACCCTCAACCGCAGCATGGCGGCGGATGATTCGTATCCGACCCAGACCGTCTATCTCGCCAAAACCAGCGATGGCATCCGCAACGTCCGGTTTACTGAGTTTGACAATTCGGTTTTTGAAAACCAAGTAATCGGCAATTATGACGTCATCCGCATTGACACCGATTCCACCGCCGCCACCAATCTTTTTGGCCTGCTGACGGGGCTGGCAAATTACTCGCTGGCGACAAATGCTTTTGTGCCCGGCGCCTTGGGCGACAGCCTGACCTCTTATGGTGGTTATATTCTGGATCCAAATGGGCAGACACTGGCGCTGGCGTTTTTGGAGGCCGGGGCGGCCGGCAGCTATGGCACGGTGATCGAGCCTTGCAACTACACGCAGAAATTCCCCGACTCGGTGGATTATTTTTATCAGGCGCGCGGTTTCTCGCTGGCCGAGGCCTACTACCAAAGCGTGCTGAATCCGTTTGAGGGACTGTTCGTGGGCGAACCGCTCGCGGCGCCGTTCGCCCGTCCCGGCGGCGCGAACTGGGCTTCGCTGACGAACGGCGCGGTGTTGAGCGGAACCGTGACACTGAACCTGAATTTCACCGCCGCCGCCGCCAACTTGCCGCTGGCGCAGGCGGATTTGTTTGTGGACGGCACATTTTTCCAGACGATGACCAACCTGCCGCCCGCCGCCGGCAATATCCTTTCGGTCGTTCTGAACGGTTACACCAACAATTACACCGTGCTGACCAATGACACTTTGCCCAGTGCCGCCGTGGGTCTCGCGAGCCTGTTGAACCTGCAAAGCAGTCTTACGAAAGTTGCGGCTTTCCCGGTGGGCGACCGGATTGAACTGCAATCGCTGGCCACCAATGTTCCCGGCAGCAATTTGACTTTGAGCGCCAGCGCCGCCAGCGGTTCCGCAACCAATCTAACAACGCATTTGACCGCCGCCCGGCCGGCGTTTCTCGATACCGTTGCCACCGGCTATCAATATGTGACGGTCAGCAACACGCCCCTCGTCGGCGACTGGCTGCAGTTCACCTTCACCAAAACCAACGGCGCGATGGTGACGCTGGCCGTCACCAACACGACCACCGGCACCACCGTCGGGACGATGGCGCAAAACTTGGTGAACCTGATCAACGCCAACCCGTCATTGCAGGCCACGGACGGTGTGATCGCGGCGGATTTGTTCGACTATGATCCGTATAGCCTGCCGATCGTGCAATTTTTTCTGTATGCCCGCACGCCGGGCTGGCCGGCCTCGCAAATTCTGGCCACGTTGACCAGCTCCACCAATCTGCTGACAACACCGGCCGGCACAAATCCGCTGGCGGACAACGTCCCCGATCTCCGGCCGCGCAATCATCTTTATGTGGGCGCGGGAACAAATTTATTGCCGGTCAATTTTGCGTTGGACACCACGCAACTGCCCGACGGCTGGCATCAGTTGACCGCCGTTGCCTACGAAGGCACGAGTGTCCGCACCCAGACCCGTGTCGTGCGGAACGTGCAAATCCAAAACACCAGCTTGTCCGCGACGCTGGCCGCGCTGCCCGCCGGCACCAACACCAGCCAGGTGCAATTCGCGGTGACGGCCAGCGCCACCAACATTGTGCGCATCGAACTGTTCAGCACCGGCGGCTCGGTGGGCGTGGCCACCAACCTGGCCGCCGCCGTCTTCACCGTTAACACCGCGTATCTAGGGCTGGGTGTGCATCCGTTCTACGCGCTGGTCACCGACTCGGCCGGGCATCGTTACCAGACGCAGACTGTCTGGGAAATCATCCCCGTCATCACGCTCACGCTGGCCGGCACGCCGCCGGTGCTGGCGTGGCCGGCCATCACCGGCCGCCAATATGTTTTGCAGTCCACGACAAACCTGGCGACCGCGTTTCAGACCATGACGAACATCGCCGCGACCAATTCCGTCATCCAATGGCCGGTTGCCACGACCGGCGGCGCGGAATTTTACCGGGTGCAAGTGACCCCGTAATTCAGGCCAAAGATTTCCGCGCGGCCGGAGAAACCTGGCCGAGCGCAAAGAATTTTCCGATGCGGTAGCTGTTGGCAATCGCCGCCGTGATGAAATTTTTCCCGATTTTCACCGCGTGCGGCAAATCGTGGCCGAGCGCGAGCGCCGCACAGATCGCCGCCGAATAAGTGCAGCCGGTGCCGTGCGTGGAAACGCCCTTCACGAACGGCGCGGACAGCAACAGCTCAGTTTCGCCGTCGAAGAAAACGTCAATGGCCACAAGGGAATTCTTCAAGTGGCCGCCCTTCGCCAAAACCGCGCAGCCGTAGCGCGAATGAATTTTTCGGGCGGCAAAGCGCAAATCTTCCGGCGACGATATTTTCTGTTCCGTTAGGATTTCCGCCTCGTCCAGGTTCGGCGTGACGAGCGCGGCGAGGGGAAGCAGTTTTTCGCGCAGGATTTTTTCCGCCGCCGGCCGGAGCAGCCGCGCGCCGCTGGTTGAGACCATCACCGGGTCAACAATCAATGGCGGAGTGCGGAGTGTGGAGTGCGGAGTGTGGAAAAATTGTGCGACTACGGAAATGTTTTGCGCGGAGAATAACATTCCGGTTTTAACAGCTACCGGGTTCAGCTCTTCAAACACGGCCTCAATCTGCTGGCGCAGCATTTTAGGCGAGCACGGCTCGACGGCCAGAACGCGCTTGGGATTTTGCGCGGTGAGACACGAAATCGCGCTTGCGCCGTGGACACCGAGCGCGGCGAAAGTTTTCAAATCGGCCTGGATGCCCGCGCCGCCGCCGCTGTCGGAACCGGCGATGGTCAGCGCGACGGGTAAAGTTTTTCTCGTAGTCATAATCTGAATCCGGCGGGAAAATTTAACGCAAAGGCGTCAAGAGGCAAAGGCGCAAAGCCGTGGCAATTTAATTTTCCTGACAACTCAGCGCCATGGCGACTTGGCGTTAAAAATTTGAACTTTATGAATTGCGCCGCATATTGTCTGGCGCATGGACAAAGACAAAGTTGCCGAGATTTTGACGGAAATTGGAACGCTACTGGAATTGAAGGGTGAAAATCCTTTCAAGACGCGCGCCTACGCGAACGGCGCGCGGACGATTGAAGGTTTGACCGAGCCGCTGGCGACGCTGGTCGCGGAAAAACGGCTGGGCGAAATCAAGGGCATCGGCGAAGCGCTCGAACAGAAAATCACGGAGCTCGTCGAGACGGGAAAATTGAAATACTACGATGAACTCAAGGCGTCCATCGCGCCGGGGCTGATCGAGATGCTGGAAATTTCTGGTCTTGGGCCGAAGAAAATTCAGGCAATGAACAAGCAGCTTGGCATTGATTCGATTGAAAAACTTGAGGCCGCTTGCAAGGCGGGAAAAGTGGCGGAGTTGGACGGCTTCGGTGAAAAAACGCAGGCGAACATTTTGGAGGGCATCGCGCGCAAGCGCGCTTACGCGAGCAAACATCTGTTGAGCGACGCGTGGCTGGCGGCGGAGCCGTTGCTGGAAGATCTGCGGTCGCAACCGGACGTGATCCGGTGCGGCACGGCGGGCAGCCTGCGGCGGTTCAAGGAAGTCATCGGCGACATTGACCTGCTGGCATCGTCGAAAAATGCGGCAGCGGTGATTGAATTTTTTGTGTCGCAGCCGGGCATCGTGAAAATTCTCGCGCGCGGTGAAACGAAGGCGAGCGTGATTTTGGAGGGCGGCATTCAATGTGATTTGCGCGTGGTGAGCGATGCGGAATTTCCCTTCGCGCTGGCGTATTTCACCGGCAGCAAGGAGCACAACATCGTGATGCGGCAGCGGGCAATTTCGCGCGGCCTGCGGCTGAATGAATACGGCCTGTTCAAATCAAAAGAGGAGACGCGCGACGCGAAACTGCTCGTGCCGTGCCAGACGGAGGAGGACATTTTCGCCAAGCTGGACCTGGCGTTTGTGCCGCCGGAGCTGCGCGAGGATCACGGCGAATTTTCGGCGGCGGAGAAAAACGATTTGCCAAAATTGATCGAGTGGTCGGACTTGAAAGGCGCATTGCACAACCACTCGAACTGGAGCGACGGGCACAACACGCTGGAGGAAATTGCCGAATATATGGAGGATTTGGGGCTGGAATACTGGGCGGTCACGGACCACTCGAAGGCTTCGTATCAGGCGAACGGGCTGGACGCGAAACGGCTGCGCGAACAGATTTTGGAAATCAAAAAGGTGAACGAGAAAATCGCGGCGCGCGGGAGCGGTTTCCGGCTGTTGCCGGGCAGCGAAGTTGACATTTTGAAGGACCGGCTAGATTTCGATGATGAGGTGTTGGCGGAATTGGAAGTGGTCGTCGCCAGCCTGCACGTTCCCAGCAGCAGCGAGGCGGAGAACACGAAGCGGCTGATCCGCGCGGCAGAAAATCCTTTCGTTCATATGCTCGGTCATTTGACGGGACGACTGCTGCTGGAACGCGAGCCGTATCCGGTGAACGTGCCGGCGGTGATTGACGCGTGCGCGGCGACGGGGACATGGATCGAACTGAACTGCAATCCGCGCCGGCTGGATTTGGATTGGCGGCACTGGCCTTACGCGAAAAGCAAGGGCGTGAAATGCGTCATTAATCCAGACGCGCACCGGAACGCGCACGCGGGCTTTTTGCGGCTGGGTGCGGGCGTGGCGCGGAAGGGTTGGCTGGAAAAGACGGACGTGGTGAACACGCTGTCGCGGTCAAGGCTGGAACGTGAATTGAAACAAAAACGTTACAAACACAAGGCGTAATGGTGTCAATTCCATAAATTTATGGCGGTTTGCCTGTGTGCGGCCCTGAATAATTGCCGGAAAATTGTTTTGACGGGCAGCTTGCCCGGCTGATAAATTTGACAGGCAATCGGCCGTTAGGAATCTTTTTTGAATGGGAAGAACTGCCTACGGTCAAAAGCTGAACGTCGTATAATGAAAAAAATCTTTGTTTCGGTCGGACTGGCGGCGGCGGGTGCTGCCGGCTTGCCATCCGTGCATGCGCAAAGCATGGACGCAGGAGCTTCGCCGAAAATTTGGAACGTGGCGGCCAACCTGCGGGGATTTTACGACGACAACTACGCGGTGGCGCATGACAAGACCGGCAGTTTTGGTTTTGAGTTGAGCCCTTCCGTCTCGGCCAATGTGGCGCTCCAGCAGACTGATATCGGTGTGCGATACACCTTCGGGATGTATTATTATCTGCAGCGCGCTCAAAATGGCATTGACCCGCTGGATTACACTCATCAGGGCGATTTCTGGCTGGATCACTCTTTTAATGAGCGCTTCAAGCTGACGCTTGCGGATACGGTGGCCGTCGGCCAGGATCCCCAGTTGGTGCAAGGCGGATCCGTGATTCGCGTGAACGGCAACAACGTGGCCAACACCGCCACTGCCACTCTGAATTCGGAATGGACACGCCAGTTCAGCACGACCACTCATTACGGCAACAATCTGGTTGTTTACGACAACGGCGGCACGAATTCACCCAGCAATCCGAGTCAGGCGGCGTTGCTGAACCGGATGCAACAGGATGTTGGCACGACGTTCAACTGGCAGTTCCAGCCGGAAACCACCGGCTTCATCGGATATGACTTCACCTGGGTGAACTATACCGGCAATGAGCAGATTGCGCCTCAGTATGTTTTAATCAATCCGCCAAACATCAGGACGGTCAATTACTACAGCGACGCCCGCAACTACCGCACCCACACACTCTACTTAGGCGTGTCCGAGGAGTTCAGCCCCAATTTAAGCGCCTCTGTCAGTTTGGGGGCATCGTCAACGTATCTGTATAATGACCCTATTTCCAAAGAGAACTCGCTGTCACCGTATGCGAATGCCAGCGTCACCTACACCTATATGCCGGGCTGCTATGTGCAGGCCAATTTCACGCAGGGTCAAAATGCCACGGACGTGTCCACGCCCAGTGCCAACGGCCAGTTGACGCAATATCAGGAAAGTTCGGTGTTCACCTTGAGCCTAAATCATCAGCTCACTACCAAGCTGTCGGGATCGCTGATTGGCGGGTATCAATACTCCAGCTACAAGAACGGCGCGTATGAAAATAACACCGGGGACAGCGCGGTGAGCGCCGGGCTGCATCTCAATTACACGATCAATCGGCACTTTTCCGCGAATGCTGGCTACGACTTCAACGAGCTGTTTTCCACCATCAACCAGCGCGGCAACAGTCGCAACGTGGTCTACCTCGGTCTCGGGGCAAATTATTAAGGACTGCTGGATGCTTAACCCTGACATTTGAACCCCCAATCCGGGAGCCGGCTCTGCGACAGGCTCCCCTTATTATTTAAGCTATGGATCCATTGAATAATCCCGCGCCGCCTGAAGCCAGACTACACTTTCTGGACTACTGGCGCGTGATTCGCATCCGCAAGGCGATCATCATCACCGTCTTTCTCATCACCGCCATCATCGCCACGGCGGTCACCTTCATCCTGCCGGAATCCTACGCCAGCACCTGCAAGGTCAAGATCGAAAATGATGTCAACGATAGCCCCGGCGGCAATGCACCCACGCCGTCACAGACGAGCTACGACCCGTATTTCGTCCAGACCACCTTTGAAATCATGTCCTCGTCGCTGGTGTTGAGCAACGTGGTCAGCACGCTCAACCTGAACGTGGAGTGGGGCAGAAAATACTACAACGGCGACACGCTCAAAACCACGGAGTCCATGGAAATCCTCCGGGGTCGCATGTCCTTGGCCCCCGTGCGCAGCAGCAAGCTTATTTCCATCACCGTTTATAGCGACGACCCCAAGGAGGCCGCCCTGCTGGCCAACACGATTGCTGAAGCTTATAAAACCTACCGGATTGAGACCCGCCGGGAAACTACCGTCAAAGGTTTGGACGTTTTCGAAGGCCAGTATCTCGACGAGTCCAACCAGATTCAAGCCGCCCAACAGCAGATTGAAAACCTTCGGCGCGACTTGGGCATCTCCATTGACCAGGCTGACTCTCCGGGTTTTACTTCCTCGCTCACCACCGAGCAGTTGCAATCCCTTCATAGCAAGATGATCCAAGACGAGGGCGACTACATGGAACAGTCAAACCGGCTCGCCCAGCTAAGGTCTTTTGACAACAACCGGCTCCGGGATGTGCTGCCGAATCAAGTCAACGACGGTGCCTTGACCGACCTGCTGGCCAAGCTGCACGAGGCCGAGCAGCGCATCGCCACCCTGAAAATTGACTACGCCTCCGACAACCTCAACGTGACCCGCGTCCAAACCCTGATTGACACGTTGAACCACCAGATTGATGACCGCATCGCCGGCATCCTTTCCAGCTTGGACAGCCAGGTCAGCTCAAAAAAAGCGGCGCTGGACGATCTGACCAAGTCCGTCGAGGATGCCAAGGCCAAGGACATGGAGGAATCGGCCAAATTCCAGCCCTACTACGATGCCAAGCGCAATCTGGAACAATTGCGCGGCATGCATAATCTGCTCTATTCAAAAATCGAGGCCGAAAAGCTCGACGCGGAAATTCCCAAAAGCTCCATGGTGCAGATCACTGACCGTGCCGAACCCGGCAAAACTCCCGTCAAGCCCAACCGCACGGTCAACATCGTCCTCGGCCTGGTGTTCGGCCTGATCATGGGCATCGGTTTGGCCTTCTTCATCGAATACCTCGACACCAGCGTCAAGACCATTGACGATGTCGAACGCACCTTCCAGGCGCCCGTTCTCGGCGTCATTCCCCAGAACATCGGCTATCTCGTGGACGAAGGTTCCGAAAGCAAGCACGCCGAGGCCTACCGTGTGCTGCGCACCAACCTGTTGTTCACCCGCAAGGAAGAGACGCTCAATACTATTGTCATCGTCAGCGCCGGTGCCGGCGAGGGCAAGTCCACCACCGCCATCAATCTCGCCACCGTGTTCGCGCAGGCGGCCAACCGTGTGCTGATTGTTGATTCCGACTTGCGCCGGCCAACGCTCCACAAACTTTTCAAGGTCACCAACAACCTCGGCCTGACCAATTACCTGCTCAAGCAAAATACGCTCGCCGAAATTGTCCAAACCACCGGCGTGCCCAACCTCGACTTCATGGCCAGCGGCAAGTTGCCCAACAGCTCCATGGGCATCCTCGGTTCCGCGCAGATGAAGCAGATGATCGCCGAGCTCAAGCAGCGCTACGATTTCATCTTCTTCGATTCACCGCCCATTCTCGGCGTCAGCGATGCCTCCATTCTCGCGAGCGAAGTGGATTTGGTAATGCAGGTGATTCAATACCGCCGCTATCCACAGCCCATGACCATCCGCGCCAAGCAGATGATTGAGAAGGTCGGCGGCAACTTCGTCGGCATCGTTCTCAATAACATCAACATGTCGCAGGATGAAGGCTACTATTACTATAGCGGCTACTACCACGACTACTATTACAACCGCAGTCCCGACGATCAGGAGGCCGAAGCCAAGACCGGCCTCGCGGCATCCGGCGACACCGAATTTCAAACCAAGCCGTCCGGCGACACCGAGATTAAACAAAAGTATTAATCCGGCCGCCGTCCGATGCTGTCATACAATTATAATTTGCCGATGAAACTTAAATCATTTTCCCTCGTCCGCCGAAGCCTACTGACGCTGCTGCCCATGCTGGCGCTCGCGCTCGCGGGCTGCGCCAATTCCGAAAAAAAACCGGACGTGATGCACAATCCCGGATATGTAAAGAATCCCGGTGAAGGCCAGCCACCCCTACACATCGGCGAGGTGGTTTCCATCACCTTTACCGGCCTGCCCTCCGACGATTACCCGCCACAGGACAAACCCATCAAGGATGACGGCACCATCACCCTGCCGGATGTCGGCCGCGTCCAGGCCGCCGGCAAAACCGTTGGCGAACTTGAGGATGCCATCCACGACCTTTACGTTCCCAAATTTGTCACGCACCTCAACGTCACCGTCAAGGCCAGCAGCGACCGCGCCTTTTACATCAGCGGCGAAGTCAAGGCGCCGGGCCGGTTGCTTTACACCGGAGACATCACGGTCAGCAAGGCCATCACCTCCGCCGGCGACTTCACCGACTTCGCCGACCGCACCGACGTCATCCTCATCCGGACCAACGGCGACCGCTTCGCCCTTAACATGAACCGCATCCTGGCCGGCAAGGATCCCGACCCGCCCATTTTCCCCGGCGACCAGATCAAAGTCGGCCGCCGGATATTCTGATGATCCAACTGAAAATACTTTCGGGTTCGACGGCGGACGCCATCCAAATCGTCCGCCGTTTTCCTTTTCGCATCGGCCGCGCGCCGGATAACGACTTGCGCCTCGAAGCCCCCGGCGTCTGGGATCATCACCTCACCTTGGAATTTCAAAAGTCGGAAGGGTTCATCCTGCGCACCGCGCCAGAGGCCTTTGCCGCCATCAATGAGGAGCAAAAGCAATCCGCCCGGCTGCGCAACGGCGACCTCATCTCCTTCGGCTCCGCCAAAATCCAGTTCTGGCTCGCCGCCCCACGCCAGCGCGGACTGCATCTGCGCGAACTTTTCGTCTGGCTGCTGCTCCTAGCCGTCACCGCTTTCCAGTTCGTCCTGATTTACCGGCTCATCCGCTGACTTTTTATCCGCCAGCCGAAAACCCTGGGCTGGCATCCACCGAACGGGCTTCCAAATCCGCAGAATTGGGCCAGTTTTGTTTATTCATATTATTTTATCCCCGCCAGCCGTTCCTTCCAGATTTTGTAAAGCTCCACGGTGGCGCGGACGTCGCGCAGGCAGTATTCGGCAATCTCGCGGAATTTGCCGGCTTCCATCAAATCCTTCACGTCCATGCCGGTCACACCCGCGCTCTTGGGCGATTCGATGCCGAACGCCTTGCAGTAAAAATCCAGGTTGAACCGCCGCGCCGCGCCGTCGCGCCCGCTCACGCTGTAAAAGGTAAATTGCTCCGCGAGGTCGCAGTGCGGCTCGGTGGCGTAACGGTAGCCCAGCCAGTTCTTCTTCGTGATGGGCACGTTGAGCAGCGCCGAGCGCAGGTAGATGAACGGCACGTCGAACCCGCGCCCGTTGAAGGTGACGACGTTGTCGTAATGCTTGGCCACGTCCCAAAACGCCGTGAGCAGTTCGGTCTCGTCCGCCACGGGCACGAACTCCACCGGCCCGGCGTCGCCGGCGTCCTCGTAATCCTCCGCAATGAAGATGGACTGGCCACGTCCGGTCTCGGCATTGAGCATGGCGATGCAGACGACCTGCGAGGTGAACGGCCAGAGCGACATGAAGCGCGTGATTTCCTCGCGCTTGGCGTTCTTGGCGATGGCGTCGTCAATCTTCTCGGTTTCGCGGAAGAGATATTCCTGCTGCGCCTCGTCGAACAGTTCGAGCGGCAGCGCGGTGGTTTCGATGTCGAAGACGAGGGTGGCCATTTCCAAGGATTGAACCACCAAGTCACCAAGAACACCAAGACAAAATTTGCAGGGCCGACCCGCGGGTCAGCCAGATGGCGGCGCAGCAGCGCCGCCCTACCGAACCGGCTCGGCAATCAAATCGTAATCCGTGTGGCCGATGACTTTGACCGTCGCAAATTCGCCGACGGGCAGCTTGCCGCGCACATAAACGCGGCCGTCAATGTCCGGCGCATCGGCCTCGCCGCGACCAACAAGAAAGTGACGGGTGACGAGTGACAAGTGACGAGCTTCTTGTTCGCGCATCAGGCCATGTTCCCATGAACTGACATTGGCCGAATGCAATTGTTTTTCATTCGCCTCGCCTTCGATGAGGACTTTGATTTCGCGCCCGACGAAACTTTCCGAGACGGCCACGGCGACTTTATGCTGCGCGTGCATGGCAAGTTCGCGGCGTTTTTGTTTCACCTTGTCAGAAAGCTGGCCGGCCATCGCCCCTGCCCTGGTGCCGTCTTCCTTCGAATACGCAAAAACGCCGAGCCGCTCGAAATGCGTTTCGCGGATGAAATTCAATAGCGTGTTGAAGCTCGTCTCGGTCTCGCCGGGAAAGCCGACGATGAACGTCGTCCGGAGCGCGATGCCGGGAATGCCGGCGCGGATGCGCTTGATGAGGTCAACGATGTATTGCTGCGAGGTTTCGCGGCGCATCCGTTCGAGCATGTTCTCGTGGATGTGCTGGAGCGGGATGTCCACATAGCGCGCGACCTTCTTGCACCTGGCAATGGTCTGGATGAGTTCATCCGTCCAGTGCGCCGGATGCGTGTAAAGCAGGCGGATCCAAAAATCTCCCTTGAGCGAATTCAACTCGTGCAGCAGCGTGCAGATGGTCGTGGCATCGGCCGCGAGCGATTTGGCTGCGGCGGAAAATTTCTCCGGCGACGAAATCGCGCGCGAATGATTCGGGCGCAGGTCGAGTCCGTAGTAAGTTGAATCTTGCGAGATGAGATTTATTTCCTTCACACCGTCGGCAATCAGCGCCTTCGCCTCTTTGACGATGTCCGCCTGCGTGCGGCTGCGATGCGAGCCGCGCATCCGGGGAATGATGCAAAAACTGCACGGATGATTGCAGCCCTCGGCGATTTTCAGGTAGGCGAAATGTTTAGGCGTGAGGCGAAAGCGCGGCGTCCCGAAATCGGGAATGAAGACGGGGCGCGCGGTGACATCCAGAATTGCGGATTGCGGATTGCGGATTGCGGATTGGGGCGCGACGACGGTTTTAGTTTTTCCAAATTTGTCCGTGCCGCGCAGGGATTCCTCCTTTTCGTGGACGGAAAGGTCGCGGGATTTTTCCAATTCATTCAAGCGTCCGACAACTTTGCCCTTGGAAGTTGGGCGTTGAATGTTGGCGGTTGAATGTTTTCCCATTTTCTCCGCCCGGCTGGCGATGGCCTTGCCCACGATGTCACCCACTTGCGCGACCTGGTCAATGCCCATGAAGGCGTCCACCTCGGGCATGAGCTTGGGAAGTTCCTCGCGGAAACGCTGCGAAAGACAGCCCGAAACGATGACGGCCTGGCCGCGCTGGTTCGCGTCGCGCAGCTCGACAGATTCAAGAATCGTGTCCACGCTCTCCTCCTGCGCGGAGTCAATGAAGGAGCAGGTGTTGACGATGACGGCGTCGGCGCTCGCGGCGTCGTTGGTAATATCCACGCCGCTTTTCATGAGCGAGCCGAGCATGATTTCGGCGTCCACGAGATTCTTGGCGCAGCCGAGCGAAATCATGCCGACGCGCAACCGGCCTGCGCCGGGCGGCTTCGTCCCGGCGGGCGGTTTTTCACTCGAATTTATCTTCGTCACAGTCGGCGGAGGTTAGCAGAGTTTTGGCGGGTGGCAATCATGGGGAACAGCTCGCGGAGACGCTCGCCCCGCCAAATTAAGTCGGCTGAAAATTATTTCACGGCGTCGCGGGCGGAACGGCGTTGGTCGGGGCGGCATTGGTGGAAATGGTTTCCGCGGCATTCGTCACGGTGTTGGCAGACTGAAGCATGGCGGCCGGCAAACCCAGCTTGGTGACCAGCTCGGCGCGGGCGGCGTAGGGCGCGCCGGTTTGCGGGTCGAGCAGGCGCCGGATCACGGCGGCGTTGAGCGTATCATAAGGCGGCAGCGGGATGCGTTCCGGGCCGTTGGCGACGGCGGTCTTTTTGGTGTAGCGCTGATAGACGCGGTTGGCGAGGCGCTTGAGGTTTTCGTAGCGGTCGTCCTGGCCGGTGGCGAGGCTGTAATAGGCGCGCGTCAGCAGGCCCTGGACGGCGGCGGTCACGCGTTCCTGCGAGGTCTCGCCGATGTCAATCTGCACCACGGCCACGGCGTATTCGTCGAGCGTCAAATTTTTCGGCAGCGAGGTCGGGTCATTTTCCACGATGGGCTTGTCGGGAAAAGTGTCGCCGAGATACTTGAACCATTTTTGCGCCTCGCCGACGCGGTCGGCCTCGTAGAGAAAATAGACGGCATCGCGCACAAAATTCCGCTGCGCGCGAAGGATGCCGTCCCGCTGGCCGGCATCGGTCTCGTCGGCATACATTTTGAGATAAGCCTCGTTGACCTGCGGCACGAGGTCCAGGTTCGGGCCGAGCGAATAGTTTTTGGTGAACGGGTCCACGTTGATCCGCCCGTGATGAAACGCCTGCAACAGCGACTGGTAGATGAGACGGCGCAACTGGATCAAATCGTCGGCCTTGACCTTTTCCGGGTTTTTCGCGGCGGCGTCCAGGCCCTTTGCACCCCAGTAGATTGCGTGCGCCTCCGGCAGCCGCCAGTCGAACGGGCCGAATTTATCATCCACCGACTTGGCGAACGCCGGATCCAGCTTGAACTCGTTGGTGAACATCCCAAGCTGTTTAAAATCTTCCGCCGTCTGCGGCTGGAGCAGCTGGTCGAAGTTCGTCCCGTTCGGGCCAAAGAATTTTTCCATGCTGTCGGCCCACTGCGCCTTGTAAAACATATTCGCGTCATCGAGGTTCTGCCCCATCTTGCTCTGAAAAATCCAACCGAGCTGCTGGTAAAGCAGCGTGTTGTTGGGATTGTAGCGCAGGCCGTTGTCGCGCAGCAGCTCGATGCCGCGGTCCACCCAGCGCCAACGGTCGGGGGCGTCCTTGAACTTGACCGAGATGTTCCAGGCCATGTTCCACGCCTGAAACGCCCAGACCTGCGCGAAATGCGGCTCGAGGTCCGTGATCCAGTCCGCGAGCTGCGCGGCCTCAAAAAACTTGTCGTCCTGCTGCAAATCGTTCGCGCGAATCCAGAGGAAATTGGAAATCAGCCCGCGAAAGCCGCCGAGCGCGACGGTGGTGAACGCCAGCAGCGGCGGCGCGTTTTGCAGCACGGCGGCCTGCGTCAGGCCGAGCGTGTCGCGGTCGCGGTTCAGCGAATTTTGAAACTGGCCGGAGCAAAACAGCAGTGCCGCAGCGAGCAGGAGCAGAATAATTTTTTTGACGCCCGGGTTCATGAGGTGCCTTGCGCGGTCGCCAGTTCGCGCCGGTTGAAAAAGGTGATTCCCGCCACGGCAAAGACGCCGCCCACCAGCAGGACGATTTGCGCGAAGGCCGAGCCGAGTTCGCCCCAGGTGATGCTGCGCCCGCTGCTCAACGCGTCAATCGGTGAATAATTTTTCACGAGGCTGACCACGGCCAGCACGCCCTTGAACGCCGGGATCAGCACCACGTCCGCCATCGAATGACCCGCGATGCCTTTCTCTTCATTGCCCGCCGCCACCGAACCGGACTGGACCGATTCCGCCAGCGTGCCGCTCGACACCGCCACCAGCAGCAGCGCCAGTGCAAAAAAAGTCGCCACGGGAAATGACAGGAAACTCGCCGCCATCAGGCCGATCGCCGCGAGCAGCGCCATCCAGCAAAAGATTATTCCCAGCCCGCGCGCGAAATTCAGCGCGAAGCCGCCTTCGGGATACAAAACCTCCATGCCGTCCTCCAGCGGGAACAGCAGCGCGGTCTGGTTCGCGTTGACAAACGTGATGGTCAGCCGGCCGTCCGCGTCGAAGAGGTCCGGCGGGACGGCAAATTCATGGAACGTGTCCGGCGCGAGGCTCATCGGCTCGCTTTGCCAGAACTTGGTTTTTTGCGGCACGCCCACCTGCCACAGCGCCGCATAGGTTCCCGACGCGCTCTTCTGCGCCGCGTTGAACTTCACGCGCAACTGGAGCGGTTTTCCCGCCAGATAATTTTTCGCGAAGCCCAAATCAATCTGCCAGACTCGCTGGTAGCTGGGCGGCACAATTTGCAGCGCGCCCTTGACCTGCTCGCGGATTTGCCGGCGCACTTCGGGCAGGTTTACGGTTTCCACCGGGCTGGATTTCAAACGCTCCTGCAAGGCCTGCTCGGTGTCCGCCTCGATCTCCGCCGGGTTGACCGCCTCCTTCGCCGAACCGCGCGCCACCAGCACCTGCTCGCGCAAAATTTTTTGTTCCGCCGCCGGCAGTTTGCCCGCGCGCCATTGCAGCAATCCCAGAACGCAGCCGCCGGACAGCGCCAGCAGCACCGCGTTCAGCGAAACGATGCCGAGCCATTTGCCCAGCCAGATCTGCCAGCGCGCAATCGGCTTCGTCGCGACGACTTGAATCTGGCATTCCTCAATGTCGCGTGCCAGCGTGCCGCACGAAAGCCAGAGCGTGGAAAGGCCGAGCAGCGCCGTGATCGCGCTCAACGTGTAAGTCAGGATGATCTGCGTGAAACCCTGCGCCGTGCCGTCGTCGCGGATGACCAGCGGCAGGCCGACGACCGCCAGAACCAAAAGCGCCGCGATGACGAGGAATAATTTGAACCGCAGCGCGGCCTTCCACGTCAACCAGGCGATGGCGAGAATTCTTTGCATCAGGAGTTAGACACGAATTTCACTAA
>Ga0302201_10001833_pt1 | contig 17534 bp, 12 predicted proteins | sample II_Bog_N3_2_FD_194586 | JGI IMG/M metagenome (GOLD analysis project Ga0302201, IMG submission 194586) | Peat permafrost microbial communities from Stordalen Mire near Abisko, Sweden - II_Bog_N3_2 | ecosystem: Environmental > Terrestrial > Soil > Wetlands > Peat | place: Sweden: Abisko... | reverse complement strand
GCCGTTGCCCTTGCCCTTGCCCTTGCCCTTGCCGTTGCCCTTGCCTTTGCCCTTGCCGTCGCCCTTGCCGTCGCCGTCGTCCACCACCCCTGAGCGAAGTCAAAGGGACACAATCCCGCAGAGGATCCACTTCACTCCGCTTAGCCGGCGCGAACGAGACCCATATTATTCAAGTTTTCCCCGACCCGTGCCCCATACAAGCTCCGCTCGGCTGAACAAGGATCGTCATTCTGGAGCATCGCTCCAGAATCTCCGTATTGGCTCCCGCACCGCCATGGCGTCCACCCCCAACTATTTTTCGCGTTTTTCCAGCCAAATTCGCATGTCAACCCCCCAAATCGCGTATACCTATGATTCGCAAGCCAATAGACATGGCCGAATACCCATCCCAAAAGCGTAGAATTTAAATAGGGGGCAAAGTATGTTCAGGCACGCTGCAGAAGCCATACCAGTCCCAGACCATCCCCATAAGATGTCTGAAATCTTATATTTGCCTATAACGTCTTTGTATTCTTATATTTGCATGGGGTCAATAAGCGTAAGTGCCTGATTCGTCATCCATTACGCCTACCCCCCCGGGGGGGGTGGGGGGGGGCTCCACCGCAAAGTTGGGGCTCATCGCCGGCAACGGCCGCTTTCCCTTCCTGCTGCTGGACGCCGCCCGCGCCCATGGCCTCACCGTCGTCGTCGCCGCCATCCGCGAGGAGACCGACCCGGAGATCGACGCGCGCGCCGCTGCCGACTCCGCCATCCGCGTCCACTGGCTCTCGCTCGGCGAACTCTCCCGCCTCATCGAAACCTTCCAGGCAGAGGGCGTCACCCGCGCCGTCATGGCCGGCCAGGTCAAACATACCCAGATCTTCTCCGCCATCCGCCCCGACTGGCGCCTCGCCAAGCTGCTGCTCAACCTGCGCACGCGGAACACAGACATGCTCCTCGGCGCCGTCGCCAAGGTCCTCGGCGACGAGGGCATCGAGCTCATCTCCTCCACCCACTACCTCGAACCGCTGCTCGCCCGGCCCGGCGTCCTCACCCGCCGCGCACCCAGCGAAGCCGAGTTGCAGGACATTGCCTACGGCCGAACAACTGCACGTGCCCTCGCGAAGTACGACCTCGGCCAGACCGTCGTCATCGCCGCCCTGGCCTGCGTCGCCGTGGAAGCCATGGAAGGCACCGACGCCACCATCGCCCGCGCCGGCACGCTCTTCCGCGGCCTCGGCGACACAGCCTCCACCCTCAGCCGCTCCCTCACCGTCGTCAAAGTCGCCAAGCCCAACCAGGACATGCGCTTCGACGTCCCCGTCATCGGCGTCGCCACCATCCAGGCCATGGCCCACGCCGGCGCCACCTGCCTCGCCATCGAGGCCGGCCGCACCCTCCTCTTTGACGCCGCCGCCATCATCGCCGCAGCCGATCAGGCCGGCATCGCAGTGGTCGCGGAATGAAACTCGCCTCTGCCGCAACGCGTTACTATAGCCATACGCGAGGGCGTGAACAGGGCCGCCGTACGATCGCGCAATTCCCCCAGCAACACACAAGGAGATCAAGATGGTACGCAAAGGGTTATGCATCGCAGTCATCCTCGGCATCGCAACCGCGTGTGGCCTCGCGGTCCGCGTCCACGCAGCCGACATTCTCCAAACCGGCGCGGCCGCTCCCAACTTCAGCCTGCCCTCGCAGGAAGACACCAATGTTTCGCTCACCCAGTTCAAGGGCAAGTGGGTCGTCCTCTACTTCTATCCCAAGGACATGACCAGCGGCTGCACCATCGAAGCGCACAACTTCCAGCGCGACCTGCCCAAGTACGATTCGCTCAACGCCGTCATTCTCGGCGTCTCCCTCGATACCGTCGAGAGTCACAAAACGTTCTGCACCAAGGACTCGCTCACCTTCAAGCTGCTCGCCGATCCCGACCACAAAGTCATCGACGCGTACGGCGTCCCGCTGGCCGGCACGCCGCCCGCGGTCCATGCCGTTCGCGACACCTTCCTCATCTCGCCCGCGGGCAAAATCGTCAAAGTCTGGACCGGCGTCAACCCCAACACCCACTCCGACGACGTGCTCGCCGCAATCGCAGGCATGAACGGAAACGACAAAGTAGAATCCAAGCCAATGTAGCCCGTCGACCAGACGCAAAAAGGCCCGGACCTCTCGAGAGGAGTCCGGGCCCTTTTGCTTGCCTGGTCAAACTAACACGTGATTACTTCTTCTTCGCGACTTTCTTGGCAGCCTTCTTTGCAGGAGCCTTCTTGACTGCCTTCTTGACTGCCTTCTTCACTGCCTTCTTTGCTGCTTTCTTAGTTGCCAAGGTAATACCTCTCGTTTTTGGTTTTTTACTGCTTGAAGCGCCCTTGTTGCCGGCCGCTTTTTTAGGAGCGACCTTCCCGCCGCGCAGGGCCTTCACCTTCTTCGCGGCAGATTTCAATGTCGTTTTCTTCGCAGCCTTCTTGACGGCTTTCTTCACCGCCTTCTTCGCTGCGGTCTTCTTTGCCGGAGCCTTCTTCGCAACTACCTTCTTCTTGGCAGCCTTCTTCGCAACTACCTTCTTCGCCGGCACAGACTTCTTCACTGCTTTCTTCGCAACTGCTTTCTTCGCCGGCGCAGACTTCTTCACAGCTTTCTTCGCGGGCGCCTTTGCCGGCACAACAACCGGAGCCGGCGGAGTCAGCGCCACAATCACCGCCGCAGCCTCTACGACGGCTTCCAGAATCTCCTCAGCCTCTTCTTCATCCAGATCGTCGTCATCATCCGACGTCATCGTTACGATGACCTCTTCTTCATCGTCCTCGTACGGGCCATCGGACTCGTAGCCATCCAGTTCGTCGTTGCCATTTGCCGCAGCAGACATCTTCATATTCTCCTGGACTCCGTCGTATCCGATCTGCTCTTTGAACTTCATCGTCGCATCCTCTTCGCTGCCCATGCACCGCAAACTCATAGTGCGATTTCAATCAACCTGCTTCTATAGAAACGCAAGCTTCATCACGCGTCGAATTCTAGCAACAGAATGCATCGATGCGCCAGCGATTAGCAAGCACTCTTTTTCAGGAGGTAGCTTATGCGGTAGCTCACTCCTCTTCATCTGGAGGATCCGGAATGCTTCTTCGCCGATGTCTTCTTCGCCGGCACACGATGCGCAGCCGACTTCGCGGCAGACTTTGCCGGCGTCTTCGCGGCAACAGCAGATCGCTTCGTCGCCGCACTGGGAGCGGCTTTTGTGCTCGTCGCACTATGCGATCCCTTCGCGCGCACATGCGTCACAGGCGCCAGACGAACAGGCTGGGAGACAAAGAGAGAACGCTTCGGAGCAACCTTGCTCGACGAAAGACGATTCCAACGCCGAAGGTCTTCGACCGAAATATTAAATCGATCCGCGATGGTGACCAGCGTGTCTCCAACTCGCGTTACATAGTGCAGCGGGCGCGGCGCGGCGACGGCAGCAACCACTGGAACAACCAATTCATGGCCCGTGGCGATCGATGCGTCGACGCCGATGTCATTCGCCGCGGCAAGCTCCGCAGTCCGAGCGTGAAAGCTGCTCGCAATGCTGTCGAGCGACTCACCCACGCGCACCACGTGGAATCGCCAACTCGTCCGCTTGTCCTCGGGAATCTCGTGGATGCGCTTGAGATAGACATCGCGCGTCCCTACGGGAACATGCAGATCGAAGTCCGAGTCGCGCGGCGTGCTCATATGCAGCAGGCTCGGATTCAGCTCTACGATCTCGCCCAGCGAAGCGTCCGTCACATCCGCAACCAACCGCAGATCCACCGGGTAGTCCACGCTCACCGTGTCGGAGACGACCGGCGGATCGGGCACCAGGCCTTCCAATCCATACTGCTTCGGGTTCTTCGCCATGATGATGGCCGCGATAATGCCGGGAACATAGTTCTTGGTCTCCTGCGGCAGCGCGTTGCGCCGGTACAACTCCCAGTAGTCTGCATAGCCGGTACGCATCACAGACCGCTGCACATATCCCGGACCCCAGTCATACGCAGCCATCGCCAGGTACCAGTCGCCAAACTGGTTGTACAGCGACTTGATGTATCTCGCATAGGCTCGCGACGACTTCTCCGGATCGAAGCGCTCGTCCACCCATCCATTGCGCGCCAACCCGTACGCTCCCGTCGGCATAAACTGCCACATGCCGCCCGCACCCGACTTCCCGTTCAAGGCCTGAGGCTGGAAGCCGGACTCCGCCACGGCAAGATAGATCAGATCCTGCGGCACACCTTCCTCGCCCAATACCTTCGAGATCATGTCCTTGTACTTGCCCGCCCGCTCCAGCGAGCGCAGCAGGTGCGCATGGCCCTCTTTCGAATTCGCGAAGTAGTTGATGAATCCCGCGACGTAGTCGTTGACCACCAGCGGAAAATCCGACTGGGTCGTCTTGAGTTCTTCCTTCACCTTCGCCGTCAACGCTGCATCCGGCGGAAAGGTGACCTCATCGGCGGCATCCAGCGGCGCAGCCTCGATGGGTTCGGAAAATCCCGATCCCTCTTTCAGCGCGGACATCTCCAGCGAGTTGATGGAGTTCAGCAGGTGGTCGAATTCGTCCGACAGTTGCGGGTCGTTCTTCAGGTCCATCCCGCTGCGGAGCATGGTATCGACGGCCATATCGAAGTCGGAGCGCGCTGCCTCCAGCCGCCCCGCGCGATAGTTCTCCTCGCCGCTGCGATAGGCGGCCTCTGCCTGCGCAATCAATTGCTGCGCCTTGCGCGCCTGGGCGGCCTGCTGGTCAAGCTGCGACTGCGAAATCGTCGATGCCTGCGACGCAGGTTGTACGGGAGCAGCAATTGTCGGCGCAGTGCTCTTGGCAGAAGCGCTGCCAGGAGCGCCCGCCTGCTGCTGGGGACACCCTGTCAACAAGACCAGGGGCGCACACACCGTCATCAGAACCCATTGCCGCGTCTGGCTTAGCATCTGCACCCACTGGCCTGTCTCGTCAAGACTGATTCCCCTTCGCGGCCCGCGCTCGGCGCAGCATATGCTCTATCCATTGTAAGACGTTTTTCGCGCTGCTTCGATACGCGGCGCGGACACACTTTGGACTGCGCCGTGCACGCGCGCCCACAGTGTTAGCATCGAAGATTGAGGCAGCACGCACCCCGCATGGACCCGAACCACATCCGCAACTTCGCGATCATCGCGCATATCGACCACGGTAAGTCCACGCTCTCCGACCGATTGCTGGAACTGACCGGCTCGCTCACCGCGCGCGAGATGCAGGCCCAGGTGCTGGACGCCATGGACCTGGAGCGCGAGCGCGGCATCACCATCAAAGCCCACACCGTCCGCATGATGTACAAGGCGCACGACGGCGAAACCTATCAGCTCAACCTGATCGACACGCCGGGCCACGTCGACTTCAGCTACGAAGTTTCGCGCTCGCTGGCCTCGTGCGAGGGCGCGCTGCTGGTAGTGGACGCGTCGCAAGGCGTGGAGGCGCAGACCCTGGCCAACGCCTATCTGGCCATCAATCACGGCCTTGAAGTGCTTCCCATCATCAATAAGATCGATCTGCCATCGGCCGATATCGAGCGCACGCGAGAGATGATCGAGAAAGCCGTTGGCCTGCCCGCCAGCGACGCGATCGCCGTCTCCGCCAAGACCGGCCAGGGCGTGCCGGACATTCTGGAGGCCGTGGTTCACCTGCTGCCTCCGCCGCGCGGAGATGCAGACGCGCCGCTACAGGCGCTCATCTTCGACTCCTGGTTCGATCCCTACCGCGGCGTCATCGTGCTTGCGCGCATCATCAACGGCCGCCTGCGCCAGGGCATGAAGATCCGAATCATGTCGAACGGCAAGACGTTCGACGTGGAGAGCATGGGCGTGATGACGCCCAAGCCCATGCCACTGGCAGAGCTCTCCGCCGGCGAGGTTGGCTTCTTCGTCGCCACCATCAAAAACGTTGCAGACACCAAGGTCGGCGATACCATCACGGATGTGGCGCGCCCCTGCGCAGAGGCGCTGCCGGGCTTTGAAGACATCAAGAGCATGGTCTTCGCCGGGCTCTATACCGTCGACTCGCACGAGCACGCCATGCTGCGCGATGCGCTCGAAAAACTTCGCCTCAACGACGCCAGCTTCTCCTTCGAGCCCGAGTCCTCCGTCGCGCTGGGCTTCGGCTTTCGCTGCGGCTTTCTCGGACTGCTGCATCTCGAAATCATCCAGGAGCGACTGGAGCGTGAGTACGACCTTGACCTCATCATCACCGCGCCCGGCGTGCGCTACAACATCACGCTGACCGACGGAAAGATGATCGAGGTCGACAACCCCTCGCGCTGGCCCGACCCCTCCAACATCGAGACCATTGAAGAGCCCGTCATCCTGGCAAAGATCCTCACCAACGAGGAATACGTCGGTGGCATTCTGAAACTCGTCGAAGACAAGCGCGGACGACAGGTGAACTTCGAGTATGTCTCCGAGACGCGTGTGATGCTCACCTATGAGCTGCCGCTGAACGAGATCGTCCTCGACTTCTACGACCGCCTCAAAACCGTGTCACGCGGATATGCATCGCTGGACTATCACATGCAGGGCCACTGGATCTCGCCCATGGTAAAGATGGACATCCTGATCGGCGGCGACCCCGTGGACGCGCTCTCCATCATCGTCCATCGCGATGCCGCCTACGACCGCGGCAAGGCGCTGGTATCCAAGATGCGGGAACTCATCCCGCGGCAGATGTTCGAGGTCGCCATCCAGGCGGCGATCGGCTCGAAAATCATCTCGCGCGAGACCGTCACCGCCATCCGCAAAAACGTCATCGCCAAGTGCTACGGCGGCGATATCAGCCGCAAGCGCAAGCTGCTGGAAAAGCAAAAAGAAGGCAAGAAGCGCATGAAGCGGATCGGCAAAGTGGACATCCCGCAGGAGGCCTTCCTGGCCGTCCTGAAGGTGGGCGAAGAATAGCCAAAGGGCCGGCTCAAACTAGGCTCAAAGTACACGCGATGCGTTTCCACTTGCTACCGCTTCTGTGGAAAGCCTTTGATTTGCTGAATTTGCAGACCACTTGCAACAAAATTGGTGAGCTTTTCTTAATGGCTCACAAGCGCATGAAAACATGAGGCTTACAGCAGAGTCTCCGTGCGGTTATCGCTGCTGTGCCGCCATCCGGTTTCGTATATGAATTTTCGTCGCCAGGCAATCCACAAAATTTTCCACAGAAACCGCCGCCTGTAGTCAAGCCTTTGGAACACTAAAAAGGAGGCCCGCAATGTGGGCCTCCTTTTTGGCGTAATACAGTTTCTCTACTTGGCTGCTGGCTTGGCCGTGGCGGGATGCGCGGTGCTGGCCGCCGGCTTGGGACGCGCGGGTGCCTCCGGCGCTGCAGGCGGTGGTGCTGCGACACCCGATGACGCGTTGTACGCGGCAATTACAGCCTCGGTAATGTCGGCGTTCGGGCTTGCAGACGTCCACATGACCTGGCTCTGCTGGCTGCCTACATTCAGCAACAGCGTATAGCCGCTCTTCTCCACGTAGTTCAGCATCACGGCGTTGACCTTCTGCGCAATCTTGGCCAGTGCATCCTGCAGGTCTGCGTTGTACGCGGTCTGGGCGTCGTCCGCATCGCGCTGGTACTGCTTGTCCTTGGTGTCGATAATCTTCAATTTCGCGGCGCGCTCTTCATCGGACAGCGTGGCCGGCGCGGCCTGCAACTGCTTCTTCAGCGTGTCGATCTCGCTCGCCAAGGCATCCATCTTGTCCTTCTGCGGCTGATACTTCTTCCGGACCTCTTCGACGGTACGCTGCCCCTCATTGGTCGAGTAGACAGCCTGCTCGAACGCAACCAGGGCAACCTTGGCCGGATAGGCAGACGGTGCGACCGGGGCCGGAGCCTGCGTTGCGGCTGCGGTAGAGTCTGCTGGGGCGGGGGCGGCGGGGGCAGCCTGAGCAACGGCAGCCACCGGGAGAGAAGCCGCGGCCAGCGCGGCGATCAGAACGAACTTGGAATTCATGCGGTTTGCAAAGCTCCTTGGAAAATTGATGTGCCCTTGAACGGGTGCGATGACAGACTGGTGCGATGACGGATGTGGTCGGCAGTCCCTTTACTGCTTCGGCGCAGCTGGCTTGGGTGCGGCCGGACGCGGACGCGCTGCTGCTGGCGCGGATGGCGCCTGTGCGGGAACACCTGAGACTACGTTGTAGGCGTCTACCACTGCCTGCGAGATGTCCGTCCCCGGCGCCCAGAGAACTCTCAGGCCTCCCTGGAGCGGCTGGCCTGTACTGTCCAGGGGAGCCGAGTTGTCCAGCAACATCGTAAAACCATTCTCCTGGACATACTTCACCACCACTGGCCCAAGCTTCTGGATGATCTTCCCAATTGCCTCCTGGGCCTCGCCGGCATAGGCATTCTGGGTATCATCGGCATCCCGCTGCAACTGCTTCTGCTTGGTATCGATCGTCCTGGCGCGCGAAGCCTTCTCTTCGTCGCTCATCGTCGCCGGAGCGTTCTGCAACTGCTTGGTCAGCGAGTCGATCTCGCTCTTCAGCGCCTGCAGCTTCACTCCCTGTGGCTCATACTTCTTCTGGATATCGGCCACCGCCTTCTGGCCCTCGTTGGTAGCAGCTGCGGCAGCTTCCAGTTCAATCAGGGCAATCCGGGCCGCAATGGCCTGGGGCGGTGCAGGGGCGGCTGGTGCTGGTGCTGTCGCAGGAGCGGAAGCGGATGGAGCTTGGGGGCCGGCCGTCTGCGCCATGCCTGCGGTGGCGATCATTCCCGCGGCAAAGGCGGAGACAAGTACAAACTTGGAATTCATGTGTGGTGTGGTGCTCCTTCGGGATCCTACGGGATCATCTCTTTCGTCGAGCCAGGCGAATGCCCATCCTCGTGTCCTGCATCCGCTCCATCCAGGGCCACGCTTTGGGCGTAACCCAATCCCTATTGCTTCGCTCAACCTTCAACGAATTCCAGAGCAGTTTGGAAGGGCTGCCGTAACGCCTCGATTATATGGCTCGATTCCGGCAGGGTCAAACCCATCTACCGAAATTTGGAGCCATTTGAGAGCATTCTCCTGTTTCTTGTGAACTTCCGGAGGCAAGTACGATCAGATATACGGATTTGGCGTGTCTCTTGCAGATAGCCTTTGGCATTCGGATTGCTTGTAAATTGGCACGCAGCAGAGATGCCGCAACTGGCTTTCGACTTGCCCTCAAGCCGCTACTCCTCTGGAGCGCGATTTAGGAGCAACCGCAATCTCCAGGCCGATAGGAATGTACCCACAGCAGGTACCCACCGGTTTCAGATTCCACTCCCGCAAGGGAGCCACTCCAGGAGGCCTTTGACAGGCCATTATTGTAGTGAGCCGCCCTCTTCGGGGAGCGGCTCTTACAGTCTTACAACTTAGCCTTGTAGCTCAGCCTTGTAGTCCCCTTTCGCCAGCCCCAGCCAGCCCCGATAGGTTTTTCTTGCCTTCGCAGGGGTTTCGGCGTATCATCGATCTTGCTTTGTGAACCGGCTGTGGGTGCCGACTTTTGTGTGGTCGCTGACCTTGTCCGATAAGGCAGTGGACCCGCACATTGACTCCGAGATCTTGGCGGCTGCGAGTCGAATCGGTGTATCGATTCACGGAAGTACCGGATTCACGGAATACCGGGATTCACGGAATACCGGGATTCACGGAATACCGGGATTCACGGAGTGCCGGGATTCACGGAGTGCCGGGATCGAGGCCGTCAAGGTGCCGGGAGCCGGATCCGTCAAGAGTCCCCAAACGCGTCGCAAACAGCGATAAGGGTAAATCGGTTGCCGTCGCTGGCGATACACAACTTGGGCGATCTTCGGGATGATCGTTGGGCATCCCGGTTGCTTGTGGCAATCCAGTCGCTCCGGCAATTGGACTCTATCAGGTGGCGTGCAAAAGCAATTTGCCGACCGGTCGCATCCTGACCGATGCAGTAGAACGCAGGTTCGAGTACAACTTGATACCGTTTCCACCGACACTTTACATTCCGTCTTGCTTCCTCTCCGCACACGCTGCGGGGTACAAGCGGGTGTGCAAGCGTGGGAAAGAAACGCGAATCGTTAACCAGCAATAGGAAGTGGATACATGAGTTCAGAGCAGAATGCACCTGAGGTGCAGGAGCACCAGGGCCCACCACCGTCCGCTCCGCAAATGGACGGCCAGATGGGCCAAAACGACCTCGCGCAGGGCTCCTCCCAGGATTCCGGCCATAGCATTCAGCACGGCATGGGTCAATCCAAGAGCAGCCGGCGACGACGGCGCAAACGGAAGAATAAATCGCCAGAAGGCGCTCAGCAGGGCGCCCAGGGCGGTGGACAGTTCGCTGGAGACATCCAGGGGAACGCGTCTGCCACCGGCCAGCCGCAGAACCTCCAGGCCGGCGCACCGCAGCAGCAGAATGGCACAGGCCCCGCCACCAAGCGATGGAAGAAAAAGTTCCGCGATCGCGACCGGCAGCGCCCGGCGGAGAATCCCGGCAACCAGGTCGCCAGCAACGGCGTCAGCAATGGCAATGGCGCGGGCTATCGCGACAAGGATACGCATCAACCGGGCAATAGCGCTGGCGGATTCAAGCGCAAAGGCAAGCAGCAGCGCGGGCCCCGCAGCTTCGTTGGCCCCATGGACCACAGCTACCGCGTGGCCAATGGAAACTTCGCCGATTCCCCCCCGTCCACCATCGAGACCCACGGCAACTACCAGGGCCGCAGCAATGGCGGCGGACGCAGCTACGTCAGCGATTCGCAGCCCATCGATTACTCCGTCGGACGTCCCATTCCGATTCCTGACGACGCGCCCACCAAGATCTTCTTCTTCATCGAAGACCTCTTTTTCAACGCGAAGATTACAGAGACGGCCCGCAAACTCGGCGTCAAGGTAGCCTTCGTCAAGAATGATAAGGACGCCATCGCAGAGCTTACAGCCGGCGTTGAAGCCGACCGGCCCGGCCTGATCGTCTTCGACCTGAACAATGCCAACGTCAAGCCGCTGACTTTGATTCCCAAGCTGAAGGCCAAGCTGAAGAAGAGCACGTCCATCATCGGCTTTCTCTCGCACCTGCAGAGCGATCTGAAGGCCAAGGCGGTAGAAGCGGGATGCGACACGGTGATGCCGCGCGCAGCCTTCTCGCAGAACCTGCCCAACCTGCTGCGCCGTTACGGCATCCAGCCAGAGGAAGAAGAGAACTTCAACCAGTAACGACGAAGAAGAAACGTGCAAGACGGCCTGCCATCGCGCAGGCCGTCTTTATTTGGATTTGTGTGCGACGGCCGCGTGCACCGCGAGCAGTTGTTCCAGCACCGCTTTCAACTTGTCCAGACGCAGTGCATTGGCCCCATCGGACTTGGCATGCGCAGGGTCGTCGTGGACCTCCAGGAAGACACCATCGACGCCCGCCGCAACGGCAGCGCGCGCCAGCACCGGGATAAACTCCGGCTGGCCGCCAGAGACTCCACCAGCCGCGGAGGGCGTCTGCACGGAGTGCGTGCCGTCGAAGACCACCGGCGCAAACCCGCGCATAATCGGCAGCGAACGCATGTCCACCACCAGGTTGTTGTAGCCAAAGCTTGCGCCCCGCTCGGTCAGGAACACACGCGGCGGCTTGCGGCTTGCACTCTGCTTCGCCGCATCGCGCACCTTCTCCACCGCGTGCAGCATGTCCCTGGGCGCCACAAACTGCCCCTTCTTGATGTTGATGGCACGGCCCGTGTGCGCAGCGGCAATCAGCAGGTCGGTCTGCCGGCACAGGAATGCGGGAATCTGCAGCACCGCCTCCACATCGCCGAGCGCCCGCGACAGCCGCAGGCAATCTTCCGGCGTATGCACGTCGGTCAGGATAGGCAACCCTGTACTCTCCGCAATCGCCTTCAGCATCCGCGCACCTTCCACCAGCCCGGGTCCGCGAAAGCTATGGATGCTGGTGCGGTTCGCCTTGTCGTAGCTCGCCTTGAAGATGTAGGGAATGCCGAGGTCGGCGGCAATGCGCTGAATCGCGTCCGCCAATCCGCGCGCGTGGCTCTCCGACTCCAAAACGCACGGGCCGGCGATAAGAAACAACCGCCCGCGGCCCACAGGGACTGCACCGATATCAAAGGGATGACTCACGCAGTCCAGTATAGAGGTCGGCTGATCGAATCCGGCGCCTCACTTCGCGGCTGTTCCCGCGTCCATAGCGTATTGCTTGCTCCAGACGGTATACGCTGCAACCGCTTGCTGCTCGCCGCTGCTGTACCACCCATAGCCATTGCGGCGCTCCAGCGACAGCTCCGCCTCATCGTCATGGATGGTCTTGTCGCGGTCGCCGAAGATCGGCTTCCCGGTGGTCAGGCTGTAATACCGTGCCCACAGCGGTCCCGCTCCCGGGGCAGGCGCCAGTTTGCGGCCCTCGGTACCCGTCCTGGCAAAGGAGTATCCGTAGATGGCGTTGGCCTTCAGCCATTCCACCCCGGCCGTGATGGACGCCTTCACTGCGGCACTGGGATTGGGCAGCGACATCAGGTACAGCAAGACGTCGCTGCTCTCGCTGGCCGACAGCGCGGCCGGTTCGTAGTTGCGGCCAGAGACAGGGGCCAGCGTCAGCGCATCATGCTGCTGCGTCCAGATCGTGCGTTTGCCGCCGATCACAATCTGCGCCTTCAGGATGACGTCCAGCGCGCGTGCCGCAGCGGCCGCAGCCTGGCGGCGTAGCTCCGCCGGCACAAAAGCATAGTTGCCTGTGCCGCTGGCGGCGCCGGTCAGCACCGTTGCAGCCAGAGTCACCGCATTGTCGTTGAAGGTGATGGCGTCATGGTATCCGCCTTCCAGCGGCCACACCTGCGGCCATCCGCCGTTGGGAAACTGCGCATCCAGCAGATAGTGAATGCCACGCAGGCAGGCGGCGCGATACGGCGTGCCCTCCGGCCCGGGATTGGCCGTAGCCACCAACGCCAGAAAGCAGATCTGCGTCGTCGTGGCATCATTGTCCAGGGTGCTGACGTAGTTCCAGTCCTTATCGCGCGGAGTGTCAAAGTCGTCCCGGCCAAGGTAGCGGGAGATGTTATTGGTCGTGTAACTCTGGCCCGGCAGGCGCAGCGCGCCGTTCATGGGAAAGTTCTTCGACCATCCGCCGCCTGGAGTCTGGAAGCTGACAATCACGTCGCCGGTGTGGCGTGCCTCCGCCGTGGCGTACCACGCCGGTTCGCGGTCCAGCGGCATCGAGCGGCTGGTGCCCGGCCCTTCATGCGACTCCGGCGCCGGCGGAGTCGTCGCCAGCCCCTTGCGTTCCTCCGCCAGCGAACCGCGGTCGCGCATCTCCTGCTGGTGTGAGCGCTGGAGATAGGCCGTCCAAACTGCGCGCTCCTTTGCCGGCAGCTTGTTCACGCGTTCCTGCGTCAGCGAAGGCGCTGCCACGCTGACACCCACAACCGTGGCCGACAGCTTAAAGGGCGCGGCGACGACGAGACCGAGAAGCACAAACCGCAGAATCCAGGGGCCACCAAAACGATTTTGCATACCGGAGAACTTTACTCCTGCGCTTGCCGGTCCTGCGAGGCTGCGATCGGCGGGAAGCGCTGCTGCACAATCGCCATCGCCTCTGCTCTCGTGGTGGCTGCGCCCTCCAACTGTGCGTCCTCGGCCAGCGTCAGCATTGCCTTGAACTGCGGCGACGGCTTGTACCCTGCTGCGATCAGGTCGTCGCCGGTCAGCAGCGGCGCGGGCCGCATCGTCTCCGCAGGCTCAGCCTCATACTGCTGCCGGGCAAAGTCGTACAGCGTCAGGTCGCCGTGTGCGGAGCCGGCATCCAGCCGATGCAGCTCCAGATGCTCGTCGAATCGCGGCAGCCTTAGGAACCGCCTGCGGGTCGACTCGCGCATCTGCAGGATGTCGCCAAAGCGCATATGGTTCTTCACCAGCGCCACAATCTGCGCGGTGTCCTCGTTGGAAAAGCGCAGCCGCTCCAGCACCACCTCCGCAATCCGCACCCCCACCTCCACATGCCCGTTGAAGCGGATGCGGTCGCCGGGGATCGCCGGGTTCGGCGGCTGATACGTCGCGGGCTTGCCAATGTCGTGCAGCAGCGCGCCCCATGCCAGCGTCGGACTGCAGCCCGCCGGCAGCTTCTCCAGCAGCAGCATGGTGTGCGTCCACACGTCGCCCTCCGGATGGAACTCCGGCGGCTGCGCCACGCCGCGCATCCTCACCGCCTCCGGCAGCACCCGCGCCAGCAGGCCCAGGTCGTAGAGCAGCTCAAACCCGCGACGCGCACCGCCCTCGGTCAGGATTCGCGTCAGCTCATCGCGGATGCGCTCCTGGCTCACCTGCAGAATCTCCCCGGCATGGCAATGAATCGCCGCCACGGTCGCCGGCTCAATCTCGAAGTGCAGCCGCGCCGCAAAGCGGACCGCGCGCAGCATGCGCAGCTTGTCCTCCATAAACCGCAGTTTGGGTTCGCCGATCGCACGCACGATCCCTGCCGCCAGGTCATCCCGCCCCTGTACAAAGTCCAGCGTCGCAGCCGCGGCATCGCCCGTCGCCTCGTACGCGTCGGGGTCCAGCAGCATGCCGTTGATGGTAAAGTCGCGGCGGCGAACGTCCTCCTCGGGCTCCTTCGAAAAACGCACCGCATCCGGCCTGCGCCCATCCGAATACGCGCCATCGTTGCGAAAGGTAGCCACCTCCGTCGCAACCTCCATCTCGCCCACCGTCTCGCACACCAGCACCACGCCAAAGTGAGCGCCCACCGTGTAGGTCTTCGGGAACAGCGCCACGATCGCATCGGGCGTCGCGGACGTCGCCACGTCGTAGTCCTTGGGCTCCATGCCCAGCAGCAGGTCGCGCACGCAGCCGCCGGCAAAGTAGGCCGCATGCCCAGCCTCGCGCAACCGCCGGGCAATCCCCAGCGCAGCGCCGTACTTTGGATCAGACTCGCAATGCCCGCGCATATCCCTATGGCTGTTCATACTCCCCTTGCCTGTTCCTATCCCTATGATAGAGAGATGCACACCGGCAGCGGACTCATTCTTGGCATCGAGAGCTCGTGCGACGAGACCGCCGCAGCGGTCGTCCGCGGCGGCACGCAGGTGCTGGCCAACGTCGTCGCGTCGCAGATCGCCCTGCATGCCAACTACGGCGGCGTAGTGCCGGAGCTGGCCTCGCGCGAGCATCTCCGCAACATCGTGCCCGTCGTCCGCGCGGCCATGGCCCAGGCGCAGCTCAGCTTCCCCGACCTCGACGCCATCGCCGTGACCGAGGGCCCAGGCCTGGCCGGCGCGCTGCTGGTCGGAATCACCTACGCCAAGGCGCTGGCGCTGGGTCTGGACAAGCCGCTCATCGCGGTCAACCACCTTGAAGGCCACATCCACGCAGTGTTGATGGAGGCTCACCAGAAGGAGCTCGCGATGCAGATGCCGCTGCTCGCGCTGGTCGTCTCCGGCGGCCACACCCACCTGTATCTGGCGGAAGAAGAGGACGGCACCTGGCGCTACCGCAACGTCGGCCGCACGGTGGACGATGCCGCCGGCGAGGCCTTCGACAAGGTCGCCAAGCTGCTCGGCCTCGGCTATCCCGGCGGCCCGTGGATGGACGCGCTCGCCAAACACGGCAACCCAAAGGCAGTCGAGTTTCGCTTCCAGGAGATCAAGCGGCGCGACAAGAGCGAATCACAGAGAACACAGAGTCCAGGAGCCAACACGGAGCAAGGTGACGCAGCCCGCAGCTTTGACTTCTCGTTCAGCGGGATCAAGACCGCCGTCCTTCGCTATGTGCAGACGCATGCGATGCAGGAGCGCGTCGAGGCCCGGCGAGCAGCACTGACTGCTGCGCTCCGCGTGAATCCAGCGCTGAAGGTCGCGGAGGCAATGCAGTTGCTTCCCTCCGTCTTCGACCAGCAGACGCTGGACCTGATCGCCAGCTTCCAGTACTCCGTCGTCGGCAACCTGATGCGCCAGACCTTTGCCGCAGCCGAGGCGTTTGGTGCGCGCGGAATCGTCGTCTCAGGAGGCGTAGCAGCAAACAGCGAACTCCGCCTCCGCCTGACCGGCGAAGCCAACCGCTGCGGCCTCCCCGTCGCCTTCCCCACCCTCGCCATGTCCACCGACAACGCCGCCATGATCGCCGCCGCAGCCTGGCCCAAGTACCGCGCCGGCAACCTGGCGGGCGATAGCCTGGTCGCCACCCCGCAGTTGCGGCTGGGATGACGTGGCGTACGGCGATCCAACTGCAAACCTGACCTGGTCGCCACCCCGCAGTTGCGGCTGGGATGACGTGGCGCACGGCGATCAAACTGCAAACCTGACCTGGTCGCCACCCCGCAGTTGCGGCTGGGATGACGCACGCAGATTTACAAGCAAACAAAGCAAAGAACTTGTCATTCTGAGCGGAGCGAAGAATCCCCGCATTGGTTTCATCCACACGAGGGTCGGCAACGCCGGCTATAGACTCGGTCGTTGGATGGCCGCCGGAGTAATGTTGGGACTTAATTCCCTGGTCTTTAATCCGCGCTCCTCCGTGTTGATCCGTGGTCGCGTCTTGTTACCGCCTGTAGAATCTTAGGGAAGCGATTTCAGGGGAAAGTGTGGACTGCACGGGGCGTCGTTCTGGCGCGCCGGATGCGGCGGTGAGTGAGCGCGTGGCGTCGTTGGAGCTTTTCAACACATTGAGCGGTAAGGTGGAGCGGCTGGAGCCGGTGGGCGCTCCCGCGCTGCGCATGTATGCCTGCGGGCCCACCGTCTATGACTACGGCCACATCGGCAACTTCCGCACCTTCCTCCACGTCGACGTGCTGCGCCGCTTTCTCCGCCAGCAAGGCATCGCCGTCAATCATGTGATGAACGTGACCGACGTGGACGACAAGATCATCCGCAACGCGCTCGCCGCGGGCAAGCCCATCGGCGAGTACACAGCCCGCTTCGAGAAGGCCTTCTTCGAGGACCTGGACGCGCTCGCCATCGAACGCCCCGAACACCTGCCGCGCGCCACCGAGCACATTCCGGAGATGGTCCGCCTGATCGAGACGCTCGCCGCCAAGGACATTGCCTACCAGACCGAGGATGGCAGTTGGTACTTCCGCATAGCGCGCGATGCCGACTACGGCAAGCTCTCCAAGAAGGACTTCGAGGGCATCGAGGACGGCGCCCGCGTGGATGTGGACGAGTACGAGAAGGATGCCGCGCGCGACTTTGCGCTATGGAAGGCCGTGAAGCCACCCACGGAAGGTGGCCAGGAGCCGCACTGGGACACCACCATCGGTCCCGGCCGGCCCGGCTGGCACATCGAGTGCTCCGCCATGGCCACCTCCATCCTGGGCGAGAGCTTCGACCTGCACGCCGGCGGCGAGGACCTGATGTTCCCGCACCATGAGAACGAGATCGCCCAGTCGGAGTCCGCCTCTGGCCACACCTTCGCGCGGCACTGGATGCATGTGCGCTTCCTGCTGGTTGAGGGGAAGAAGATGTCGAAGTCGGAGGGCAACTTCTATACCCTGCGCGACCTGCTGCTCAAGGGTCACCGCGCCTCGGCCATCCGCTATCTGCTGCTCTCGGTCCCCTACCGCCACCAGATGAATTTCACCTTCGAGGCCCTCACCGCGGCCAC
>Ga0302201_10001801_pt1 | contig 17721 bp, 19 predicted proteins | sample II_Bog_N3_2_FD_194586 | JGI IMG/M metagenome (GOLD analysis project Ga0302201, IMG submission 194586) | Peat permafrost microbial communities from Stordalen Mire near Abisko, Sweden - II_Bog_N3_2 | ecosystem: Environmental > Terrestrial > Soil > Wetlands > Peat | place: Sweden: Abisko... | reverse complement strand
TTCAGTTGATTGCTGGCCGATGTCGTACTTCGATAGCATCTCCGGTCGTTACCCGGCACCGCGATGAATTTTCCCGTGATGTCATATGACCGGGCGACTCAGGACACTCATACTACGAACTACTACGCGGTGCGAACGAAGCCCGGAGTGTTATGGACGGAACTAATTTCCGGGAGGAACTCGAACGGATGCATGCGGCCAGCTTTGGCTGGGCGTTATGGTGTTGCGACCATCGGCGGGAAGAGGCGGAGGAAGTCTTGCAGAGCACGTACCTGAAAGTTCTTGACGGAGCGGCGACGTTCGATGGGAGATCGAGTCTGCGCACCTGGCTTTTCGGGGTGATTCGCCGAACGGCGGCGGAACGACAGCGCCGCCAATGGATTCGTCGCCAACTGTTCGACCGCTGGCTGGTCAGCGAGTCGTGTGCGCTGCCCGTACCCGCGCCCGGCCCCGAGGCTATGGCGTGCGAATCGGAGATCAGACGCAATCTACTGCGTGCAGTGGCGGGGCTATCGACCCGGCAACGGCAGGTGCTGCACCTGGTGTTCTATCAAGAACTAACGATTGAGGAGGCATCGCGCGTCATGAACATCTCCCTGGGCACAGCGCGAACCCACTTCGACCGGGGCAAGCGTCGTCTGCGGGAGATTCTCGTCGAGCAGGAGGCACTCCATGTCCAACGATGACCGGACCAATGATGACCGCGACTTGCGCGAATACTTTGCGGCGGTGCGGCGAGAGGAAGAAGCCCATGTTCCGCCGATCTCAATCCTCTCGCTGACCGCCCGCGAGCATGGCCGCCGGCGGCTGTCAGGCAAGCTGGCCGCTGGCGCGACGTGCTTGGCCACACTGATCGTAGCCGCCGTTTGGCTGCTGCCCGGATCTCGTGTTGCGCACGAGGGATCGAACCGCGGGCGGGAGCAAGCAGCCGCTTCGATTACATCGTGGAAGCCGGCCACGGACTTCCTGCTCGACACTCCGGGCCGCGAACTGCTGGAGGTCGTGCCAGAAATCGGAGAGTGGCATGGTGTGGTGAATGCGCCCGGTACTGGCAGGAGCCATCGACCTTTCAAAAAACAGATTTTGCCATAAGGAGGAACTATCATGAAACGCCATCTCATCCTGCTTTCGTTCGCGTTCGTATGTGCGCTGTCCTGGGGACAGTCGCCTCAAGCCTCGGACGATCCCATCGCTGGGCAACTGTTTCCGCCCGAGTTGGTCATGCAGTACCACCAGGAGATTAACCTTACCGCGGACCAGTCGAAGTCCCTGCACGACGAGATCCAGAAGGCCCAGGCAAAGTTTCTAGACATGCAGTGGAATATGCAGTCGGAGAAGGAAAAGCTGGTCCTGCTGTTGAAGGCACGGCCGGTCGACGAGAGCGCGGTACTGGCCCAACTCGACAAAGTGCTGGATCGCGAGCGCGAGATCAAGAAGACTCAGATCTCCCTGCTCATCCACATCAAGAACCAGCTCACAGTTGAGCAGCAGAACAAACTAGCGGAACTGCGACGCAAACCTTGATGTCTGCAGCTTGCGCGAAAAAAGGCCGAAGTTGATGGACGAAACCGGCTTTCCGGGGGACCGGCGATGGCGCACCTGCACGAACACCTTGCAGCCCGGAGCGAGAGGACGAAGGCTGCGCTCCCCATCTCGAAAAGGTGGCAGCTCCCGAGGGAATTATGAAATCTCGCCTCTTCGCCCGCAGTCTTTTGTTCCTTCCGCTGCTTGTTCTCACCGCCTGCGGAGGGGCGGCAACCAGGGTCGCCACGCCAGCCGCCAACCCCCAGATCGTCTTCGAAGGCCCCGGCATTCCGGGTACCACGAGCGTCCAGGAGCTCTTCACCGCCAACCTCGACGGCACCAATATCGTCCAGATCACCCACGACGGCGTGGCCAAGTTCCTCGCACACTTCTCACCCGACGGCACCCGTCTCGTCTACACCAAATTCCTCAGCGGCCAGTATGGCGACCCCACGCCAGAAACCGACATCTTCTCCTACAACTTCGCCACCGCCGCCGAGACCCGCCTCACCACTCTGGGCAGCGCCTTCCAGGCCACCTGGTCACCCGATGGCCAGCAGATCGCCTTCGGCACCTACGGCGGAACCGGCCTATATCTCATGAATCCTGATGGCTCCGGCCCTCACCTCGTAGCCGGGCCCAGCGGAGCGCTCGATGACCTCCGCTGGAACGACTTCGCCTGGTCCAGCGACAACTGGATACTCTTCGCCGTTGGCCAGAACACCAACAACTGCTTCAAAGTCCGGCTCGACAAGATCCGCCCCGATGGCACCTCCCGCACCCAGGTTACCGACGGCGGCCCCAATTGCACCCCCGCCGGCATGGAGCAGTACGGCGACTCCGACCCCGGCTTCAGCGCCGATGGCCAGACTATTTACAGCTCGCGCGGACTCTCGCCGCTGCCCGCTGATCCGACCCAGACCCTCCGCCACCTCTATGCCTTTTCCAGCGACGCCTACGCGCCCGGCAAGATCGAAACCGACCTCAGCATCGCCTCCAAACCCGACTGCAAAGCTGGCGTTCCCAAGGGATCTCCCGACGGCACCCAAGTCCTCCTCTTCCTCTTCTGCCCCAGCGACCCGCAGCACGTCGGCGTCACCCTCACTAACACCAGCGGTTCTTCGTGGACCTTCGTCGCCACCGGCTTCGGCCCGGACTGGAATTCCACCACGCAGCCCTGAATCCGTCCAACACTTTCGTCAGTCGGTGTCCACGAAAGTTCCTGCGTGGCTCTCGGCTGGCGGCTTCCGGCCAATGCGCTCGCCGAAGCCGGAGCAGACTGGCGTCCAATCAAGTCAAACTTGAAGAGCCTGCAAAACGGGGTTGAGCAAACTCAGTTTGGGTATCACGGGCGTCGGGCTGCGGGCCCAAAACACTGTCAACCCCCAAAATCGCCTAACTCCATGATTCCATTCAAAACATAGATGGCAGATGAGTTATGGTCAACCATTTATAATGGTATTAGAAAGATTAAAGAGAAAGCAGGCGTCGACCTCTTCCGAACGCGTCGGTTGCTTTTTGTCCCGCGCATCGCTAAGTCGTTGATTCTGGGTATCTTGCATGCAACCCTCATGGAATGATGATTTTGCAGCAACCTACGTCCCGCAAGTCGCTGATTCTGGATATCTTATGCACAAGATACCGGGGAGAGGGGGAGGGGGTACCGCGGCAGATGTTGGGTGACCCAATCCGAGCGGAATCACCTTATTTCGATTTTTCTTCGCCCTGTCCCATTTTGGTGCTAGAATCCTTTTGACTTAACACCGAGGAGAAATACAGCGTGGCCGATGATCGCAATAAGGCAATAGAAGCAGCCCTTTCGTCTCTTGAGAAACAGTTTGGCAAGGGCTCGGTTATGCGGCTTGGGTCGAAGGAAGCAGTGGTTCCGATCGCGGTCATTTCGACAGGATCGATCTCGTTTGACGCGGCAACCGGCGTTGGCGGCGTCCCTCGAGGACGAGTGGTTGAGATTTTTGGCCCGGAGTCTTCGGGCAAGACGACGATTACGCTTCAGATCATTGCCGAGGCGCAGAAGAGTGGCGGCCTGGCGGCGTTCGTGGACGCCGAGCATGCGCTCGATCCGGCCTATGCAAGGAAGCTTGGCGTGGACATCGACAACCTGCTGATCTCGCAGCCGGACTACGGCGAGCAGGCGCTGGAGATCGTCGAGGCGCTGGTGCGTTCGGGCGCAATCGATGTTTTGGTCGTCGATTCCGTTGCCGCACTGGTGCCCAAAGCGGAGCTTGATGGCGAGATGGGCGATTCGCACATGGGTCTACAAGCGAGGCTCATGTCTCAGGCGCTGCGCAAACTAACCGGAACGGTGTCGAAGTCGCGCACCTGCCTGATCTTCATCAACCAGATCCGCGAGAAGATCGGCGTGATGTTCGGTAACCCGGAGACGACGACTGGCGGCAAGGCGCTGAAGTTCTACTCGTCGATGCGCATCGACATTCGCCGCATTGGCGCGGTAAAAGAGGGCGATGTCGTCGTCGGCTCGCGCACCAAGGTCAAGATCGTGAAGAACAAGGTGGCGGCGCCCTTCCGTGATGCCGAGTTCGACATTCTGTACGGCGAAGGGATCTCGCGCGAGGGCGATGCGCTGGACCTCGCTGTAACCCACGGCATCGTGGACAAGAGCGGCGCGTGGTACAGCTTCCAGGGCGAGCGCATCGGACAGGGCCGCGAGAACGTGCGCGGCTTCCTGAAAGAGAACAAGGACGTATTCGCGCGAGTCGATTCCGAGCTACGCAAGAAGCTTGGGATTGGCGCGGCCACGGTAGCGGCCGCGGAGATTCCGGCCGTCCCGGTGAACGGGGCTGTAGCGGCGCAGGAAGTGGTCAAGGGGCGGAAATAGGCGCTTCGTACCGTTCTGGATGCTTCGCGCGAAATAGCAGATTGAAAAGAACGTGCCGGCAGTTTGCGCTGACAGCACGTTCGTTCTTTCCGCAGGAACCTAAGTCAGGAACGGCTTGCCTAGCGGAACGACGGTGCGGCCTGCTGTGGCATTCAGAACTTCGATGAAAGCGACCAGGAGCGCGTCGATGCCGGTAAGCAGGCCGAAATAGCCGCCGATCTTGCCGCAGCTGAGCGAGCCCATGGAGTAGCCAAAGTCGCCCCATGCCAGCAGGAAGAACGTGATCCAGAGCAGAAGGAAGATGCTCCATACGGCCTTGCTCAGGCGGAAGCTCACAATCCACAGCAGCAGAGTGAAGATGCCCCACATCAGCAGTACGGTGCCGCCGGCCACCGGTGGCGGCACCTTGAGCCAGCCCGCGCCTATGGTCCATTGCAGCAATGCGAACCACCACCAGAACAGACCGTAGGACGTGAAGGCCACCATGCCGAAGGTGTTCCCGACTCTGAATTCGAGCACTCCGGCGATCAGTTGGGCTACTCCGCCGTAGGCGAAGGCCAGGGGCACGACCACCGGGACGGCTTCGTGGGGGAGAAGGCCAGCGTTGATCGCGCTGAGGACGACAGTGGTGAGGCCGAAACCGGCGAGCCCCAACGGCCCGGGATTGGCTGACTTTGCAAGGGTAGTGGCGGAGGGCTGTGCGTCGATGGGACTGGACATCGATGAGGCTCCTGAAATTGGCGGTCGAAGTGCGCCACCCATCATACCCAGATGAGCCGTACACCTGACACCACAGGGCCGCGAATTTCGCGAGCCTCGCAGGCAGAAGAAAGGGCACCCGCAAGATGCGGATGCCCTTGGTAATTCGAAGCGGAAACGCGACTTAGGGCTGGTCGATTGGATCAGCGAGGTTGCTGCTGCTGGGACGTGCTCCTCCACCAGACATGCCGCGGCCGCGTCCTCCGCCGGGACCGCCCGGTGCTCCTGCTGGGGCGGGGCCACCTGGGCCACCCTGCCCGCCCGCACCTGGTCCGCCGGATCCGTGCGTGCGAAGTTTGGTCCACTGGTCGGGCGTCAGCACACCGCGAATGCCGAGGAGCATCTTGGCGTCTGCCTTCTCCAGGCTGGCGCGCGCGTCCGCGACCTTGTCGATCTGGGCCATGGCCTTCACCGAGTCGAGAGTGCTTGCACTGAGCACCGGCTCAAGCATCACTTCCTGCTTCTCAACGTTCGCCCTCAGGTCGATGAGCTGGAGGCGGCTCTGCTGGAAGATGTCGTCCATCTTTTTGGTCTGCTCCGGCGTCAGGGTGAGCCGCTGGACGACCATGGGGTTCTTCCACCACATCCCTGATGGTCCGATATGAAATCCACCGCCTCCCATGCCCCCATCCCGCATGTTGCCATGGAAGTTGTCCCGCATCCCTGGGCGCATTTGCTGCTGCATCATGCCGGGGCGCCTCCCCGGATGCATGCCGGAATTCATCGGTGGATGGCGCTCAATAGGTGCGGCTGCGGGGGCTGGAGCGGTTGGCGGAGCAGGGGGAGCCTGCTGGGCAGAGGCGAAGATACTGGAGAGAGCAACGACAGCGAGGACGAGCATAGGCTTGCGAGCGAATCGGGTAATCATGGTTAATCTTTCCTTTGGTCTGAAGTCTGGGCAGATGTCTCAATGCCAGTAGAAGTCGAAGAAGCGCTGGTGGCGGGATCTGCCAGCGCCTGCATGGGGGCGGGAACGGAGGCGGATTCTTCGCGGGTGACATCGTCGAGCAGTGCCTCGTCGGACTCAGACCCGACGGAGGCGCTGGGTGCGCTCGCCGCAACAGCCTGCGCGGGCTGCACCTTGTGCCTAAGCAGTGTCTGCATGGGCAGAAGCGCGGCGAGGAAGATGGCGGCGGCAGCGAGCCAGTACGCGGGCGCGATCACCGGGAAGAGCATCGGACGGCGTGCCGGGAGGGTCACTTGCGGAATGCGGCGAAGCTCACTGTCAGCGTAGGCTGTGCTGGCCTCGCGAAACAAGGTGAGACACTCGCGCAGGCTGGCAAGTTCGGCGGTGCATTGCTCGCAGGAGCGGAGATGCGCTTCGGCGGGCGAAGTGTCCGCGGCGGTGGTTTTCGCAGACGCGGCGATCAACTCGCCGAACTGCTCTTCGGTCAGATGCCCGTCGCCTATTGGGCGGCGAGCGGCGGTGTCGGGTAGCAATGCAAGTTTAGGAGTCATAGCCCCTCCTGCGATTGGGGATTGTGGCGGGTTCGAATAACGTTGAGGGCGCGGTAAAGATGGCTCTTGACCGTGCCCAGGGGAAGACCGGTGACGTGGGCGATTTCGGGGATTTCCATCTCCTCGAGGAAGCGAAGCAGAAAGACGGTGCGCTGGCGATCAGAGAGTCCGTCGACCGTCTCCCAGATGCGTTGAACCTGCTCCTGCGCGATGAGGTGCGCCTCGGCGGAGCCTTCGCGATTGGGCACGCTGGCAGCTACGTCGGCGACATCGACCGCATTGGCGGAGATGCGCTTCCAGAAGCGGAAGCGGCCGGTGCGGGTGTGGTCGCGGGCCAGGTTGAGGGCGATGCGGATAAGCCACGTGGAGACCGAGCAATCTTCACGGAAGGTGGCACGGGCGCTCCAGGCGCGCAGAAAGGTTTCCTGGGTGAGCGTCTCCGCGGCATCGCGGTCGCGCAGTTGGGCCAGCAAAAAACGGAAGACACGCGACTGGTAAAGGGCGACGACGCTTTCCAGATCGTCGAGCGGGGTGGCGCGCGGCTCGGCACCGAGGGTAAGGCTTGTCGACGAGAAGGTCTGGACGTCTTCAGGCACCATATCTGTTCCTGGCGGCTCCTTGGGGCCGGAATGCAGCTCCCGGCGTTTTTGGGCAGCTATAGGGACAGACGCGAGTGGAGGAGCGGAAGTCTACGGACGTCGAGATTATTTTGACCTCCCGAGGGCGGCGGAATGGACAGTGGTGGTTGGCCAGCCGGCTCCGTTGGCTGAGGTATGCTGCTTCTAGATATGCAAACGGTTAAGGCAATCTATCCGGGAACGTTCGATCCTCTGACCAATGGGCACTTGGACTTGATTGCGCGCGGATCGAAGTTCGTGGACGAATTGGTGGTCGCTGTTCTGCGGAATTCTGACAAAGGAGTGCCGCTGTTCACGGTTGCCGAGCGCGTGGAGATGATTTCCGAGTCGATTCAGGGCTTTGGGAATGTTTCGGTGAGTACGTTCGATGGGTTGCTGGTGGACTTTGCCCGGGCTCAGGGAGCGCAGGCGGTGCTGCGTGGGATTCGGGCGATTTCGGACTACGAGTATGAGTTCCAGATGGCGATGATGAACCGCAAGCTCGATCCGAACCTGGAAACGCTGTTCATGATGCCGGCGGAGAGGTACACGTATGTCAGCTCGCGGCTGATTAAGGGCGTGTTCAAGCTGGGTGGGGACGTGAGTGAGTTGGTGCCCCCGCTGGTGATGGCGCGGATGAAGGCGAAAGGCAAATAAATGAAGGCGCGCATAGGATGACGCTTCAGGAGCAGTTCGGGCGCATCGATATTTATGTGTTTGACCAACTTCTGCGTGGGAACATTGCGCCGGGGATGCGGGTAGTCGATGCGGGATGTGGACATGGGCGGAATTTGCTCTACCTGCTGCGTGAGGGTTACGAAGTCTTCGGGGCGGATGAGAACGCTGAGGCGTTGGCGAGCGTTAGGGAGATGGCAAGGGTAATTGCGCCGGGCCTTCCGGCTGAGAATTTTCAGGTGGCGGGGATTGACGCAATGCCGTTTCCGGATGCATTTGCGGATGTGGTGGTGTGCAATTCTGTGTTGCATTTTGCGCGGGACGAGGCGCATTTCGACGCGATGGTGAGGGGACTTTGGCGGGTGCTCCGGCCGGGCGGGATGCTTTTCTGCCGGCTGGGGTCGACCATTGGGATGCAATTCGAGACGGTTGGTCGGCGAGTGTTTCGCATGCCGGATGGGCAGGAGTGGTTCCTGGTGGACGAGGCGCTGCTAATGGGCCTGACGCGGACGCTGGGAGGGGAATTGGTCGATCTGCTGAAAACGACCCTGGTTCAGGGGCAGCGGTGCATGACGACCTGGGTGGTGCGGAAGGGTCTGGTGTGAGTGGGAAGAGTCTGGGCAAGAGGGCTTTATCTCAGTGGGGAAATCTGAAAGACTGTAGCTGGGGAGCTTACTGGGATGAGCGTGACTGCGATGAAGATTCTGACCGACCGGATCAACCGGATTGAAGTATCGGCCACCATGGCCATTACTGCCGAGGCGCTGAAGATGCAGGCGGCGGGGATCGACCTGGCCAATTTCGGCGCGGGCGAGCCTCATTTTTCGACGCCACAGCACATCAAGGACGCGGCGATCGATGCGATCACCAAGAATTTCTCGCGCTACACCAACGTGGCCGGCATCCCTGAGGTGCGCAAAGCTGTAGTGGAGCGCCACGCTGCGGATTTTGGGACGAACTATACGGCGGAGGAGTGCGTCTTCACGGCGGGCGGTAAGCTGGCGATCTTCAATGCCGTCGAAGTGCTGGTCGAGCACGGCGATGAGGTGATTGTGCCGGTGCCGTTCTGGGTGTCCTACAAGGACATCATCGAGTTCGCGGGCGGCAAGCCAGTGTTTGTCGAGACTTCCGAGGCAGAGAACTTCCGCGTGACGGCGAAGATGATCGAGGCTGCGATCACGGAGCGGACGAAGGCGATCATCCTGAATACGCCGTCGAACCCATCGGGCGCGGTGATTCCGGCCGAAGACCTGTATGCGATCGTGCGGCTCGCCCACAAGCTGGGCATTTATGTGCTGCTGGACGAGTGCTACGTCTATCTGGACTTTTCCGGCAACGCGGTTTCGGGCGCCTCCTGCACCGAGTGCAAGGAGCATGTGATCGTGCTGGGGTCGCTCTCGAAGACCTATGCGATGACAGGCTGGCGCGCGGGGTTTGCGCTGGGACCGAAGCCAATTATTTCCGCGATGAGCAAGCTACAGTCGCAGAGCACCTCGAACACGACGACCATGGTGCAGAAGGCGTCGGTCGCAGCGCTGACCAGCTCGCAGGCTTGCGTAGCTGAGATGCGGGCGGATTATGTGAAGCTGCGCGACCGGATACTGGCCGGGTTCAAGAGCATTCCCGGGCTGACCTGCACGGTGCCGCAAGGCGCGTTCTACGTGTATCCGAATGTGAGTGCGTTCATCGGCAAGGGCGGGCTCAAGTCGGCTTCGGACGTGGCGTCGAAGCTGCTGACGGAGGCACACGTGGTAACGGTTCCGGGCGAGCCGTTCGGGACGACGGAACATGTCCGCCTTTCGTACGCCGTGTCCGCGGACGTGATTGACAAGGGAGTGGAACGGATGCGCGATTACTTTTCCAAGGTAGGCTAGGCGCTGATTTTCCAGTAACATAGAGGGTCTATGGATCGAGTGGGCAGTAAGTTAGGGCCGCGGTTTGCTCCGGTAATTCTTGCGGGGGGCAGCGGAACGCGCTTCTGGCCTAGGAGCAGACGGGCACTAGCCAAGCAGGTGCTGGCGCTCGATGGCGAGAGGACTATGATCCAGCAGACACTGGACCGCCTATTGCCATTGGCCGCAGCCGATGATGTCTGGGTGATCACGAATAATTTGCTGAGTGCGGGGATCGCGGAACAGTTGCCGCAGGTGCCTCGGGGCAACATCCTAAGCGAGCCGGCGGCGCGGAATACGGCGCCGGCATGCGCGCTGGCGGCATTCATGCTGGAGCGGACTTCGCCGGAGACGGTGATCGGGATCTTCCCGTCGGACCATATTGTGAAGAACGTGGCCCGATTTGCCGAGGTGATTCGGGCGGGCGTGGCGATTGCTGCGAGCGGGGATCGGATTGTGGTGCTGGGTGTGCCGCCTACGCGAGCGGAGACCGGATACGGCTATATTGAGCTGTGCGACACGGTGGGCCCGGAATGCGTGCCGTGCCAGGGTATCCCGGTTCGGCGGGTGAAACGATTTACCGAGAAGCCAGACCGTGCGCGCGCGGAGGAGTTTTTGGCGTCGGGGAACTACGCTTGGAACAGTGGGATTTTTCTCTGGAGCGCAAAGACGCTTGCCAATGCGATTCGCGAACATTGTCCCGAGATGGGGCCAGTGCTGGAGAAGATCGCCGCGGCGCATGCGGCCTCCGAATCGGAATTGGATTCGGCTCTCGAATTTGAGCGGATCTTCGCGGATGCGTACCCGCTATGCCAGAACATCAGCGTGGATTACGCGGTGCTGGAGCCGCGCTCGGCAAAGGGCGAACTGCGGTCGGAAATTTATTGCCTGCCAGCGGACTTCGGATGGAACGACCTGGGTTCGTGGGCGGCGCTGCATGAGCACCTCACAGACGGCGAGATGTACAACTTCTTCGAAGGGACCGACCCGGCGAGCAGCACGATCGATGCGCAGCGGAATTATGTTTATGCGCCGGATAAGGTGGTTGCCCTGGTGGGAGTGAATGACTTGGTTGTCGTGGATACAGGGGATTGTCTGCTGATTACGACGCGCGATCGGTCGCAGGATGTGGGCAAGGTGGTTGTCGATTTGAAGCGGGCTGAGCGCGACGGCTTGGTTTAAGGATTGGGAGTCGAGATGGCTGAGACCACTGTGGTGAAGTTTGGAACGGATGGATGGCGCGGCATAATCGCCGACGACTTCACCTATGCAAATGTGCGCGTGGCAGCGCGCGCGATTGCGAACTACGTGCTGAAGCATGAAGACGCGAAGCACGGTGTGTGCGTCGGGTACGATACGCGCTTCGGATCGCGTTCGTTTGCGCGTGTCGTGGCCGAGGTACTGGCCAGCGCGGGGATTCCGGTCGCGCTGGCAGCGGAGATCACGCCAACTCCAGCGCTTTCGTATGCGGTGCGCGAGCGCAAGGCGGCCGGCGGCGTGATGATCACGTCGAGCCACAACCCGGCGGAGTGGAATGGCGTGAAGTACAAGGCGAGCTACGGCGGGTCGGGCACGCCGTCGATCATGACTTCGATCGAGAGTTACCTGTGCCAGCCTATGCCAGACGCGTCGAAGAAGGCGCGCGTCGAAGAAGTAAACTTTAATCCGGAATACGTCACTGCGCTGGCGCGGTTTGTCGATCTCGATGCCATCAAGGCGTCGGGCTACAAGTTTCTGATCGACTCCATGTACGGCTGCGGACGTGGCGTGATTGCGTCGATCTTCACGCGTCGGGAGATTCCGTTTGTCGAGATGCGGACTGAGCTGAATCCGCTGTTTCCCGGCATCAACCCGGAGCCGATTCTGCCAAACATCAAGGCGACGCAGGTTGCGGTAGTCGCGGAAAAGTGCGACGCCGGCCTGATTACGGATGGCGACGCAGACCGCATTGGCGCGGTCGATGAGCACGGCAATGTAGTGGACGCGCACAAGATTCTCGCCGTGCTGACGAAGTGGCTGATCGTACGCAAAGACTGGCCGGGCGATGTGACGCGCGCGTTCAATACGACCAAGATGATTGACCGCATCGCGGCGAAGTACGGACGCAAGCTGCACGAACACGGGATCGGCTTCAAGTACGTGGTGGACTTGATGCTGGCGGGAGAGATCCTGATCGGCGGCGAGGAGTCCGGCGGCGTCGGCATCAGCCGTCACCTGCCTGAACGCGACGGCCTGCTGAATGCGCTGCTGCTGGCAAACGTGATGGCGGATGAGAAGAAGACGTTGGGCCAATTGGTTGCGGCGCTGCAGGCGGAGTTCGGCGAACACCAGTACGGGCGCATCGATATGCACATCGATGAAGAGCTAAAGCAGGCGGCAATCGCGCGGGCGCGGGCGCTGAGCGCGGGCGACACGATGGCCGGCCTGAAGGTGCTGCGGGTGGAGACGCTGGACGGGATCAAGTTCTTTCTGGAGAATCCGGCGTGCGCAGGCAAGCCGAATGCGGCGGAGACTTGGCTACTGCTCCGGGCGTCGGGCACGGAACCACTGCTGCGGGTGTATTGCGAGAGCTGCTCGACTGAGTCGGTGAAGGCCGTGCTCGAATCGGCGCGGGCGTTTGTGCTGGCGGGGCGTGCGGCGTGAATTTCAAGGTGCGTGACTCCGAAGCGGTGACGATTCTGGGAATCGACGCCCGGGCCGGCAATGAGAATCTTGATCAGATCGGCGATCTGTGGCGCAGATTCCACGCCATCGGCGGCGCGGCCGGCATTGATGGTCGGCAGGACGACTCGGTGTACTGCGTCTACTGCGAGTACGAGACAGACTTTACCGGCGCGTTCACTGTGCTGATCGGATGTGCTGTGGACGCGGACGCGGCGATTCCTGATGGGATGAAGAAGCTGACGATCGAAGCCGGGAGGTTCTTTGTTTTCGAACCAGTGGGCGAACTTCCCAGAAGCATCTTCGAGACCTGGTCGGAAATTTGGAACATGCCGGTGGATCGGCGCTATGAGGCTGATTTCGATCGCTACGGCAACGATGGCAAGGTGACCATCCATGTGGGGGTTCGGTGACGGGCGATGTCGTGCGTGTAACGACGAAAGGGCTGCTGTTCGACATGGATGGCGTGCTGATTAGTTCGATCGGATCGGTGGAGCGGTGCTGGAAGCGGTGGTGCAAGCAGTACGGCGTGCCGAACGCCGAGAGCTTCGAGGTGCCGCACGGCGTGCGCGCAAAGGATGTCATGCGAATGCTGAAGCCGGAGTTCACCGAAGACCAGATGGCCGAGGGGCTGCGCGTCATCGAAGACATGGAGATCGACGACACCGGCGATCTGACAGTGCTGCCCGGGGCCAAGTCGCTGCTATCGGTGTTGCCGCCGGAGCGCTGGGCGATTGTGACTTCCGCGACGCGGCGGCTCCTGCTCGGACGACTGGCGGTTGCAGGATTGCCGGTGCCGGCGCGTCTAATCTCGGGGGACATGGTGGTGCGGGGCAAGCCTGACGCGGAGCCCTACCGGCGCGGCGCGGAATTGCTCAGTCTTCCCCCCGCTGAGTGCATCGTGGTCGAGGACTCTCCTTCTGGCATTGGCGCCGGCGTGGCGGCGGAATGCCCTGTGCTGGGCGTCCTCGGTACACATGGGTTGAGCGAGTTGCATGGGGCGACGTGGATCGTCAGGTCGCTGGAAGAGATTACGCTGAAAGTGTCGGAGAATGACGTCGAACTGCGATTTTCTCCGGTGGGCACCTCCTAGCGAAGGACAAAGAAACGCCGGAACCAGTGCTTCTGGTTCCGGCGTGAGTCTTGCATTGGTGTGTTGCTGCGATGTACTAGTTGAGTAAATCCACATAACGGGCCAGCAGCACTGTCTGCCCCGAGATAGGATCCTTGACCAGCAGGCCGACCGCGCGCACATTGGAACTGGCGGTCACGCTGCTGAGCGCGGTGAGGCCGTCGCGGAAGGTCGTATCGCTGGAGACATAGACGGTAACCGTCTGCGGGATCAGCAACCCAACGAATCCGTTCACCTGCATCTGGAAGGTATTGGCTCCCGCGTTGATGGAACCTGCAACGACGGTTCCGTTGTAGCCCCAATGGCGCAGGACAACGCGCTTCGCGGAGACCGCTTGGGAGTTGGCTGCGCCGCTTGCTGGTCCGCCGATGGCGACGTCCTGGCCAGCCAACATGTTGTTCGCGTTGAAGAGGAACTGGGTCAGGGTGTTGTGCATCCGGTAGATGAAGAAGTTCTCCGAACCGGTGAGGTTGACCTGAGCAATCTGGCCCAGCGAGATGCCCGTGGTGCTAGGCAGAACGCCACGCACATACATGTCGAAGCTAGATGCTGGCGAACCTGAGGCCTGTGTCACGTAGGTGACCTGCCCGTCGGCGTAGAAGCCATTCTGCGACAGGATCGCGACTTCGTCCGCGTCGATGGTGTAGTCGAGCTTATCGAGTTCACCGGAGACGCATACGATGCTGCTGGTGGTAAGCGAGCTGATGCTCTCGCCGTTATCCCACTCGGTGTTTCCGGTCACGTTGACGGTGAACTGGCGGCCATGCGGCCCTTGTACCACGAAGGACTGACCGGCGACGTTGACGCTGACCACGGCTGCGTCGAACTCATCGATGTAGGCGCCGGAGTCACTGGGGCCAACCGCGCTGACGTGGAAGGTGGGGGTCACCTGGCCGGTGATCTGGCCGTTGCTGTCAACCAGGATCGACTTGCGCAGATCGAAGTCGAGATGCAGGCCGGCCGGTCCAGACTGGCTAACGACGATTGGCGTCGGCGTCGTGTAGGTCACGGTGGATGTAGTCAGCGAGGCAGTCTCCGTGGTAATGGTGGGCACCGAACTAGAGGTGTTCAGGTACGCGAGGGTCGCTGGCCCGAGCGTGATAGTCACGCCCGTATAGCTCCCTGCTGGAACGTCGTTCATATCCAGCAGTGTCTGGAGTCCGTTGAAGCGCGCGAAGTCGACTGTGGGCGTGCCGCTGATCAACGAAACAGTGCTGCCGTTCGATTCGGTCGCAACGACGGAATTAATCTGTACAGCGAATGAGGTGACGCTGGCCATCGGAGCGTCGGTGCCGATGACGAACGCGGAGCCGGTTACGTTCCCGGTCGCTACGGTGCTTTGGATAGCACTTCCGCAGCCTGCGGCGAACAGCGAGGCGGCCGCCAGAGAGAGGAGTGCGATGGGAAGTTTGCCATGCAATTTGGACAAATTAGAGGACGACAAAGAGGACATAGGGCACTTCGCTTTCTGCGTGCTCCGTAGCTTATTTGGAACGAATGCAGAGTTGGCAGCTTTGCCACTCTCCCAGGAGAAGAGACGAGTTAATCCTGGGCGCGCTCGTGTGCGGAGTCATCGCCTTAGGTAGCTTGATTGGACAGTGAGAGAATCTTGCGATTTGCTCTCGTCCGTCCGTTGGCAAAGACACCCTGCGGGATGCATAGTTGTGCAAATCGATTAAATATTTTTCTTAGGCTTGCAACTTTAGGGCTAGCGCTTTCGTAAGAAGTCCGCTTTACAACGCCAAATGTGATGTGGGTCACCGGTGCGATAGGAAAACAAATGGTAAGCGGGAGGATCGAGATGAGAGTTAGAACTGTATTTTGTGGCGCCAGCATCCGGTTCCGGATGGGACTGGCGGTCCTGATTGCCCTGACGGGGTGTTGTGTAGCGGATGCGGCACCGCTGACTACGGGGCGGACATGTCAAAGCCTGAGCGCGGTAAGTGTGGATGGACTGACGGTGACGCTTGCCGAGAGTGTGAAGGCGGGCGCTGACCCGAGATATCCGAAGTTGCCCGCGTTCTGCCGGGTGACGGCTACGCTGCGGCCGACCAGCGACTCCGAGATCAAAATCGAAGTGTGGATGCCGGAGATGCCGGTGTGGAATGGGAAGTACGAAGGGACCGGAAATGGAGGTTGGGGCGGGGCGATCGATCACGGTGCGATGGCGGCCGCGGTGGCGCGCGGCTATGCGGCGAGTTCGACTGACACCGGACACATCGGCGGCAGCGCCAGTTTTGCGATGGGACATCCGGAGAAGTTGATCGACTTTGGCTATCGATCGGTGCATGGGATGACGGTAGCGGCGAAAGCGTTAATTGCTGCGTTCTATGGCGAAGGACCTAAGCTCGCGTATTTTGAAGGCTGCTCATCGGGAGGCAGACAGGCGCTGATGGAGGCGCAGCGGTTTCCGCAGGATTACGACGGAATCATCGCAGGCTCAGCAACAAACAACTGGACGAAGATGATGTTCGGGCGCATCTGGGTGGGGCAGGCCACGCTCAGCGATCCTGCAAGCTACATTCCTGCGGCAAAATATCCGGTGATTCACCGCGCAGTGTTGGCTGCGTGCGATGCGACGGATGGAGTGAAGGATGGAGTCTTGGATGATCCGACGAAATGCACATTCGATCCCGGCGTGCTAGCGTGCAAGAACGGCGCCGATGCGGCGGATTGCCTGACGAAAACGCAGGTTGAGGCTGCGCGGAAGATTTATACGCCTGCAACGAATCCGAGGACGGGCGAGCAGATATTTCCGCCGATGGAACGTGGCAGCGAATTGGTGTGGGGAAGGCTGGCCGGCGGACCCAAGCCGATCGAACTCGCGGATGACTATTTCAAGTACGTGGTATTCGAAGACCCGCAGTGGGACTTCCGGACGCTGAACTTCGACGGCGATGAGGCAAAGGCGATCAAGCAGGATGGAGGTGTACTGAGTGCGACGAATCCTGATCTGCGCCCGTTCTTCGCACGCGGCGGAAAGCTGATCACCTATCACGGATGGACCGACCAGCAGGTGATGCCGGAGAATTCCATCAACTACTACAAGAGCGTCGTCGCAGCAGTGGGAGAGGAGAAAGCGGATACGTCGTACCGGCTGTTTATGGCCCCCGGGATGAACCACTGCGGCGGTGGCGATGGTCCGAACAAGTTCGACATGTTAGGAGTGCTTGAGGCGTGGCGAGAGAACGGCAAAGCTCCAGACGCGGTACTCGCCTCGCATGCGACGGATGGAAAGGTGGATCGCACGCGACCACTATGTCGCTATCCGGAGGTCGCCAAATATAAAGGAAGCGGGAGCACGGACGACGCGGCAAACTTTACCTGCGTACGGCCCTAGGTTCGGACTCGCGCGCGGAGCAGTTGTTCGACGAGACGGAGGTCAGCTTCGGTGTCGACGCCGATGGTGTCATAATCGGTCGGCTCGACGTGGATGGTGAAGCCGTTTTCGAGGAAGCGGAGTTGTTCGAGTCGTTCGGTGCGCTCAAGCAGGCTGGCGGGCAGCGTCGGGAAAAGATTGAGCGCCGCTTTACGATAGGCATAGAGGCCGATGTGCTTCCAATAGGGCGGCGATGTGCCGTCGCGGTCGTAGGGAATGGTGGCGCGCGAGAAGTAGAGCGCGCGGCCGTCCGCGGCGGTGACTACCTTGACCGCGTTCGGATTGGCGACGTTCTCGGCGGTGCAGCGCACCTTCAAGGTAGAAACATCGACGTGGGCCTGCGCGAAGGGACGCAGCAAAGCTGCGATGTGCTCCGGACGAAGCAGCGGCTCGTCGCCCTGAATATTGACGTAGATACCGGCGTCGTGGAGCTGAGCGACCGCATGCAGACGATCGGTCCCGCTGGGTAGCTCCGGCGAGGTGAGTTCAACCGGGACGTCGAGAGCGCGACAGAGGTCGGCGACGTCTTCGGAGTCGGTGGCCACCAGGACCTGGTCAAGTTGGGGGCACGCACGCGCTGCCTCGACAACCCATGCCAGCAGAGGCTTGCCTGCGACCTCGCGCATAACTTTGCGGGACAGGCGGGTGGAGGCGAGGCGGGCAGGGATCACGCCGAGGATGCGGGTGGAAGTTGTCATCGAGCTTGAGGCTTGAAAGTGGCGAAGGTCAACTTCACTCGCTCTGCCGTTTCACGTATCATAGCTAAG
>Ga0302201_10001793_pt1 | contig 17766 bp, 15 predicted proteins | sample II_Bog_N3_2_FD_194586 | JGI IMG/M metagenome (GOLD analysis project Ga0302201, IMG submission 194586) | Peat permafrost microbial communities from Stordalen Mire near Abisko, Sweden - II_Bog_N3_2 | ecosystem: Environmental > Terrestrial > Soil > Wetlands > Peat | place: Sweden: Abisko... | reverse complement strand
CACGACTGCTCATGGGGAAACACCCGGATCACCCTCGTTCTTCGCTTCAACTCCTGGTTCTGCCGCTCCAGCATATTGGTCGTGCGCATCCGCTTCTGATGCGCCTCCGGAAGCGCGTAGACACCCAGGATCTGCTCGCCGCACTCATCCAGCAGGCGGGCCACCTTGGGAGCCTTCTTCTCGAGCTCCGCAATGGCCGCTGCCAGCGCTGCCCTGGCCGCCTCGCGCGTCGGGGCCTCGGTCACCGCCTTCATCAGCCGCAGCACTTGCGGGCGCTGCTGCCGGCCGCACAGGCTCAACGCGTTGCGCACGAAGCGAGCCATCTCGGTCTCCTCCTGACGAATGTCCTCTTGGTAAACAACATCCTAAGGAATCGACCCGGTGGCTCGCTTCGCTCGCCACTCACAAGCTTCTACAGAACTTTACGGACTTAATCTGCTTATAAGCCCACACTACCAAGTCTGCACTGACAGAACAACGTGCGCTTCTATGCACAGGCAACCGGGCACGTTTGCGGGGACGTTCGTAGAGGTGAGCGTCTTCGCTCCATGGGTCGGCGAAGCCGGTGGACGACTGATTCGGAACTTTATGTTCGGCTTTTCGGGATGGACGAATTCGTGCGGTGATACAGAACTTTCTATTCGAATATGGTTTTGCTGATCATTTCCTTCGACAGGGCAGCGACTTTCTCAATGCTATTTCCCATGGAGCCGTCCTTTGCTACCGATCACGAATTACAAGACGTAATGGCCGTGTTATCCCGCACGAACCTATCTTCCATCGGCCTGAATTCGGAACTACGCAAAGCCGAATTCGAGCGGAGGACTACTGAGGACTACTAAACAGTACCTACGATCGCGCGCCCGAGTTTTTGGCGCTGCGAGATTCAGCGAGTCAAGACCGCCGCAACGATGGCGGGCGGCCGCTGCTCAACTTCCGTCGTGAAACTCCTCGATGACCTTTTCAGTAATGATCCGCTGCTGCACCGGGGAGGAAAGCACGGTGGCTGTTGAAGTGGTTCCGTAGTGGCCAAGCTTGTCGAGAAATCTCTCCAGATGCTCCACCGATACGACACGCGCCTTGACGAGGAAGGGGTCGGAACCGGTAACGCGGTGGCACTCGAGCACCTCGATCCACTTCTGTACCTGAATCTGAAAAGCGCAAACCGTAGACTCTGGGCCGGACATCGAGAGGCGAACGAAGATGAGAATCGGCATCCCCGGCCGCTCCAGGCTGATGTCGGCGTGGAAGCCGCGCACGACGCCAAGCTTCTCCAGCCTTTACGCTGGCTCGGCTATAGCCGGGATGGTTAAACCGACACGCCGGCCCAGCTCGGCCCAGGAGAGTCGCGCGTACTGCTGCAATTCTTCAATAATCTTCCAGGAGATGCTATCCAGTTGGGCAGGTTCCTTGGGGTGGCTATAGCGGCTTGTGGTCATCGGATTCCTCCTCAACCTTTCGATTCAAAGGACTTCACCACTGTTTTCTTAAGAAAGTAAACCAGCTTTGAGCAATTGGCTACGGAAATGGATTGTCAGTTGTTGCGGGCTGATGCGATACTGCGCATCGTCAAAGCAGCATGGCGCTTCCCGATGGCTCAATATCACAGGGTTCGACAACGAATTTGCCGCCGAGGCCCATCCGGGCGCGTTACGGCAGGGCCAGAACGCCCTGCAGCGCAGGCCTCGCTATGCGCCAATCAGGAATCCAACGGGAATACGGACGTTATCGTTCCTCGGTCGTCGGGCACTGCGAGATAGCTGGGGCCAACGTAGTATGGCAAGCTGCGTCAGTGATAAAAGACATGCTATAGTCTTGCAGTTTCCAAGGACGGTGCGATGGGGAACGATTTGAAGTTCGATAACAGCCTTCGGTCAAAGCTCGATTTACAGGCTCCGCGCGCACTTGCAAACGGGGCAGCGCTCAATGCGTTGATGGCGGCGATGCGTGCGGAAGAGGATTCGATTCGCCTCGGCGGCGGCGCCAAGGCTGCGGAAGCCCAGCGCGCCAAAGGCCGCCTGACGGTTAGGGAACGGCTCAAACTGCTGCTCGACGAGGGGAAGGACTTTCTGGAACTGGGACTCTGGGCTGCTTACGGAATGTATCGCGAATATGGAGGCGCTCCTGGCGCCGGCGTTGTCACCGGACTGGGGCGCGTGTGCGGGCGCCTGTGCATGATCATTGCCAATGACGCCACAGTGAAGGCAGGCGCGTTCTTCCCCATGACAGCCAAGAAGGTGCTGCGGGCGCAGACCATCGCGCTGGAAAATCGGATTCCGACGCTCTATCTCGTTGACTCTTCCGGCGTGTTTTTGCCGCTGCAGGAAGATGTGTTTCCCGATTCCGACGATTTCGGCAGAGTGTTCCGCAACAATGCGGTGATGAGCTCGCTTGGGATTCCACAAATGACGGCAATTATGGGAATGTGCGTGGCGGGAGGCGCCTATCTGCCGGTGATGACAGATACGGTGCTGATGACTGAGGGGGCGGGGTTGTTTCTAGCTGGACCTTCGCTGGTGCAGGCGGCCATTGGTCAAAAGACAGACGTGGAGGAGTTAGGCGGCGCAACAATGCATGCGGAGATATCGGGAACTGTGGACTTCAAGGAACCGAACGACCATCTCTGCATAGCCAGATTGCGCTCTCTGGTGGATAAGATGGGCGAAAGACATAGCTCTGAGTTCCGCTCTAACCAAGGGACGGCCGGGCGCAGTGCCTATAACTCAGTGGCATTCGATGTTATTCAGGACGCGCCCAGATTTGCCGCCGATGACTTATACGGACTGTTTAACCCTGCACCGGGAGCAAGCAATGTTTACAACATGCGGGAAGTGATTGCTCGCATCGTGGATCGCAGCGAGTTCGACGAGTACAAGGCTGACTTTGGCCGCACGGTGCTGTGTGGATATGCGCGTATCGGCGGGTGGGCAGTGGGGATTGTGGCGAATCAAAAAACAAACCAGAATCAAACCGTAGCCATGGGTCCCTCAGCTGGCATGAATCGCATCGAGGTTGGTGGGGTCATCTATACGGAGAGTGCGCAAAAGGCGGCCCGTTTCATCATGGATTGCAATCAGAGCCTGGTGCCGCTGATCTTCTTACACGACGTAAATGGCTTCATGGTCGGCAAGGATGCGGAGTGGTCGGGCATTATTCGTGCCGGGGCCAAGATGGTGTCGGCTGTAAGCACCAGCGTAGTGCCCAAAATCAGTGTCATCGTCGGCGGAAGCTTTGGCGCCGGACATTACGCAATGTGCGGCAAGGCGTATGATCCGCGATTCCTGTTTGCTTGGCCCACGGCGCGCTACGCCGTGATGAGCGGCGCATCCGCGGCCGGCACGCTGGCCGAGATTCGCGCCAAACAAATGGAGCGCGGCGGGAAGGTGCTGTCGGAAGCGGAGAAGGAGGCTCTTTATGACGAGATCAAGGACACCTACGATGCGCAGACCGATCCGCGTTACGGCGCAGCGCGCCTTTGGATCGACGCAATTATCGATCCGGCGAAGACCCGTGACGTTCTTATCGCAGCGCTGGAAGCTTGTGCTTTGAATACCGATGTACCCCGATTCAATCCCGGAATCCTTCAGACATGATCTCCGGAATTGCGACGGCCAACTTCTCTCAATGAAACATGCGCGCGAAGCGATGGCGGCAGAGTGCAAAGGAGCCTGTGATGAAACTGGAACTTGAGCAGGAGACGAGTTTATATCCGTTTGTGTTGACGGAGGACCAGGAGCATCTCCGCCGCGAGATTCGCGAGTTCGCCGCGAGGGAGATTGCCCCGAATGTTATGAACTGGGATGAAGCATGCGAGCTTCCCACTTCAGTAATCAGGAAGCTCGGCGCGATGGGTTTGCTGGGGGTTATTTTTCCGCCTGAGTACGGCGGCGCCGGGCTGGGATATGTGGATTATGTGCTGGCCATTGAGGAGTTATCGGCCGTGGATGGTTCGATTGGGATTACCGTAGCCGCTCATAACTCGCTGGGGACGAATCATATCTTTTTGGCTGGAATTGAGGCGCAGAAAAGAAAGTACGTGCCGCTGCTTGCGAGCGGCGAATGGCTGGCGGCATGGGCGCTCACCGAGCCAGGCTCGGGGTCCGACGCGAGCGCTGCCAGGACTTCCGCAGTGAAGAAGGGCGACCGCTATGTGCTGAACGGAAACAAGACATTCATCACCAACGGCCATATCGCTGACGTTGCGGTTGTCATTGCGGTGACGGACAAGAGCAAAGGCACGCATGGGCTGTCGGCATTCCTGGTGGAGAAGGGGACGCCAGGATTCCGGCCAGGCAAGAAAGAAAACAAACTTGGACTGAGGGCCAGCGATACCAGCGAACTGATCTTCGAGGATTGCGAAATACCGGCGGAAAACCTGCTAGGCGCAGAGGGCGAGGGCTTCATCGATGCGATGCGGGTTCTGGATGGCGGCCGCATTTCGATTGCCGCATTGGCGCTGGGGATCGGACGCGGCGCGCTGGATGCGGCATTGAAGTATGTCAAGGAGCGCCGCCAGTTTGGCAACGCCATCGCGGAGTTTCAAGGCATCCAGTGGAAGTTGGCGGACATGGCGACCGAACTCGATGCCGCGCGGCTGCTCACCCAGCGCGCCGCGGTTCTGAAGGACGCGGGACGCAAAGTGACGCGTGAATCATCCATGGCCAAACTCTTTGCGAGCGAAGTCGCGGTGCGCATCTGCGGCGAGGCTGTACAGTTATTCGGCGGCTATGGTTTTATCAAGGATTATCCGGCCGAGAAGTATTATCGCGATGTAAAGCTGTGCACGATTGGCGAAGGGACAAGCGAGATTCAGCGCATGGTTATCGCCCGGGAGATACTGAAGGTTTATCCGTCTCGCGGGTAAGTAACTTCCCGAGGCGCGACTGGTTGGGAACGGCTTTTGAGTGAGTCAGTCAAGATCGTGGAGTGTCCCCGGGACGCGTGGCAGGGATTGCCGGCGATCATTCCTGCGCAGCAAAAGGCGGACTATCTGCAGAAGCTTGTTGCGGCGGGCTTTACAGCCATCGATGCTGTGAGTTTTGTTTCGCCCGCGGCTGTTCCGCAGATGTCGGACTCCGAGAAGGTACTCGAACTCATCGATGTTCCAAATGGCCTGGAGATTATCGGGATTGTGGTAAACGAAAAAGGCGCGGAGCGTGCAATCAAGACAGGTGCAGTGCGGACATTGGGTTTCCCATATTCCATCTCGCCGGAGTTTCTGCGCAGGAATCAGAAGCAAACGCAACAGGAGTCGCTGTACGTTTTAGGGTCAATTACAGAGCTTGCGGAAGGCGTGGGGAAGAATGTTGTAGCCTACGTTTCAATGGCCTTTGGGAATCCTTATGGCGATGCATGGAGCTTGGATGCCGTGGCGAATGCATGCAGGCAGTTGATTGAAATTGGCATCTGGCAAATCTCTCTGTCGGACACGGTGGGAATCGCGACGCCTGTGCAAGTTGAGCAGACGGTGACGCGTGCGCTGGAGGTGAGCGAGGGCGCCGGGATAGGCGTGCATTTGCATGCAAGGCCACAGGAGGCGGCGCTGAAAATCCGCGCAGCTTATCATGCAGGTTGCAGGCGGTTCGATGCTGCGATTGGCGGGCTGGGAGGATGTCCATTTGCGCAGGATGCCCTGGTGGGAAATATCGCAACAGAGACGCTGATTGCTGAGCTGATTGAAATGGGAGCGGATGTTCCGCGGTTGGAACCACTGGATGATTTGATATTCGCCAGCGCCGCAATTGCAAGACAATTCGGCACGGCGTCGAATTGATTGGCGCTGGACAATCCAAAAGGACGGGAGGGAAGGGCTTGAGTTATCGAACGATTCTGGTTACCGACGACGCGGATACAAGAACCATTACTTTGAATCGTCCCGAGCGGCGAAATGCAATGACTCCCGAGATGCAAGTGGAGTTGATTGCCGCAATGGATGAGGCAGCCATCAGCAGCTCAACAGTTGTCGTATTTCGAGGCGCGGGCGATGGGTTTTGTTCGGGCCTCGATTTGGCGGCATTGCAAAGCATGAACGACAAAACCGCCGCCGACCATCGCGCGGATACGCTGCGAATCGCAACGCTCTTTCGAACATTGTATGAGTTACCCAAACCCACCATCGCAGTCGTGCATGGAGCGGCAATCGCCGGCGGTGCCGGCTTGGCTACTATCTGCGATTTTACCCTTGCTGTTCCGTACGCGAAGTTTGGCTACACAGAGGCACGGATCGGCTTTGTGCCTGCCCTGGTGTCGGCATTTCTCGCTTTGCAAATAGGCGACAAGCGGACCCGCGACCTGCTGCTGACTGGCCGACTCTTTGGTGCAGAAGAGGCGTATCGCGTTGGGCTGGTGAATGAAGTAGTCCAGCCGGATCTACTTGATGAACGCGTCCACGCGTTGGCACAAGTACTGGCGGCAAACAGTCCGGAATCGCTGGCCGCCACCAAGCGCCTGCTGGCAGCGCAGAACAAGGCCTGGCTTGATATGGCGATATCTCAAGCCCTGGATGCGAACGCAAAAGCCCGGGAGACGGCGGATTTCAAAGAGGGGATTGCGGCGTTTCTGGAGAAGAGAAAGCCTGCCTGGTCGAAATAGATTCCGTTACTGTTAGATGAGGGCGAGGTTGAAGCACACGGGAGCGCCGGTCTGCTCCACAACAAGATCGCGAGTTACACCATCCCCTAACTCAACTACCTCAAAGCCCGCCGGCGTAACATCCATCACGCACAAATCGGTAATAACCGTTTGAACTACTTGAGTCCCAGTAAGTGGAAGAGTGCAAGCACGGAGCAGCTTCGGACTCCCATCCTGCGCCACATGCTCCATGATTACGATCAAGCGCCGCACGCCCGACACGAGGTCCATTGCCCCACCCATGCCCTTCACGCGCTTGCCGGGAATCATCCAGTTAGCCAGGTCGCCCCGCTCAGAAACCTGCATCGCCCCCAGGATGGCCAGGTCGATATGGCCGCCGCGAATCATGGCGAAGGAATCCGCGCTTGAGAAAGTGGATGCGCCCGGGATGACGGTCACGGTCTGCTTTCCCGCATTAATCAGGTCGGCGTCGACCTCATCCTGGAGTGGGAACGGACCCATGCCCAGCAGGCCATTCTCAGACTGCAATGTAACGGTGATTCCCGCTGGAATATGATTTGCAACCAGCGTAGGGATACCGATTCCCAGATTCACGTAGAAACCGTTCTTCAATTCCCGAGCCGCGAGCGCAGCCATTTGAAAACGAGTCCAGGCCACTGATTCACGCCTCCCGGGTAGTTATTTTTTCGATTCGCTTTTCAGGGTGGGGATTGTGTACGAGCCGATGAACAAAGATCCCTGGCGTATGAATTTCATCTGGATCGAGTTCACCCGGTTCGACAATAATCTCAGCCTCGGCCACAGTGATCTTGCCGCATGTTGCCGCGTTGGGATTGAAGTTTCTCGCCGTTCGCCGATAGACGAGATTCCCGAAGCGATCGCCTTTCCAGGCTTTCACCAACGCTAGATCCGCCTGAATGCCGCGCTCCAGAATGTAACTTACCCCGTCAAATTCTTTTTGTTCCTTTCCCTCGGCCACCAGTGTTCCAATGCCGGTTCGCGTGTAGAAGCCCGGAATCCCCGCGCCCCCTGCGCGCATGCGTTCAGCCAGCGTGCCTTGTGGGCAGAATTCCACTTCCAACTCCCCTTCAAGATACTGCCGCTCAAACTCGTTATTCTCGCCGACATAACTCGATATCATTTTCTTCACTTGCCGACTCTCAAGCAGCAGCCCAATTCCCCAGCCATCGACTCCCGCATTGTTGCTGGCAATGGTCAAGTTACGAACGCCAGTGTCGCGCAACGCAAGAATCAACGCTTCAGGGATTCCGCAGAGCCCAAACCCGCCGATTGCCAGCAGCATCCCGTCCTGCACAATGCCGTCAAGCGCAAGCCGCGCATCCGGCCAAAGCTTCGTAAATGCCGATCCGTTTTCCGTTCCGGATTCCACCATCGCTTTCGCTCCCTAAAGCTTGGCGCACTCCCAATCCTATCTCCAAACCGAGAGCGATGGAACCACAAAAAGCAAGGCGGGGTTTGTGGAACTTATTCGAATCTCTAGTTATTTTCCGATGCAGAAAGTAAAAAACTCACAAATCCCCAATATCCATGAGTCTTTCAGAAAGTTCAGTTCTTCTGGAGACACGCTGGAGACACAAACTGCCCTTGTACCTCCGTCTTTTGCGGCTGGTCTCGATCCCGGCCCAGCCCCGCCTATTTCGCGCCGATAGGTTTCAAGGTTGACTCGTTCGCCCGCTGGTGGTTCAAGGCGAGCAAGCGCTCCAGGAGTTCCGCGTCTGTCAACGTCACCGGCCAGCCATAGGCTGCGAACACAGCCGCGTCTAGCTTGCGATGCGCATCCGCCAGCCAGGAGGGGCGCGCGTTATAGAGACTCGTGAGGGTGCGGCGCTTCAATTCTTCCGCGCTGGCGTTTGGCGGATTGAGCCACGCATCTCGCTTCGCTACCAGGTCGCGAGCGGCCTTTGCGATGGCCTCCACCAGCGGTGATTCTTTCGGCTCATGGCCAGGCGGCCAGGGGAAAGCGAAGGTCTCAAAAGTTGTTGCGGAGTTGTACGAGGGCCTGTCTTCTAAAGTAGAACCCAGCGAAAGTGACCACAAAACATGGGCGCGGCTCTGTAGCGCGCCGAAGAAGTAATCGTCATCTCGGGCAATCACATGCAGTTTGTGGTCTGGAACAATGTCTGTTCTCATCCATATGAAGATCCGATGTTTCGCGACTTCAGGAGTCACGATACATCGCTTCATTGTCGCCAGGGCCTTTCGCAAACCCGGACGATTCTCTTGGTGCTTCCACCAATTCTCCCTGTAGCTCTTACGAGGGTTTACGTCGCGCAGCGGCTTCACATGCTTACCTGCCCACGCCGGAGGATCTGATCAAGTGGATGTCCGACCCCGCCGAGATCGACCGCCGCGTCAAGGGAACCGAGTATTGGATGCTGATCGATCCGAAGGCTCCGCAGCAACGAACCGGCGTGCTCGGCTCCCTCAATATGAGCGCTGACAGCTTCCGTTTGCTTCCCAAAGAAAGCGAGACGACCTCTGTCTGGACAGCAACCAAATGGGCCGAGACGCGGCGCGGTTGGATCTTCATTACATCGCGCCCGACAATGCGCGAGGCGCTTCGTCCCCTCATCAGTTTGTGGATCGACACTCTGGTTTTGCGCCTGCTAAACGAACCCATGCCTGACCAGAAACCTGTCTGGTTCGTCATCGATGAGCTGGCTAGCCTGCAACGGTTGCCACAGCTCCACACGGCGATCACTGAGAATCGCAAATCGCAGAATCCGGTCATCCTCGGCTTCCAAGGGCGCAGCCAGATGGAGGCCCGGTACGGTGAAGATTCAGAGGCTATGCTCTCCCAGCCAGCCACGAAGATCTTTCTGCGGACCACAGAGCCACGCGCAGCCAAATGGGTCAGTGAGGCAATCGGAGAGGTCGAAATCGAACGTCTCCGGGAGACCCACTACGACGGTTCGCGCGCAGGCAAGAACTTCGCGCTTGATCGTCAGACCGAGCCGCTTGTTCTGCCCGCGGAGGTCTCCGGCCTTGACGATCTGCGCGGCTTTCTCAAGTACGGCAATCACGTCGCGCGATTTTCGTTCCCGTTCATTGCGCTCGACGAGAGAAGCCCTGGCTTCGATGAGCGACCAATGGACGACCTGATTGTTCCGAGCACTCCTCTCCCTGCGGAGCCGGACGAGATGCAGGGCAACCTTTTGTTTCCGGAACATGAAGTGCAATCTGCCGGACATCAACTGGAGTAGAGGTCCATGCTAACCATCTCCAAGCCGCTTTCCGCAGGGCAGGCGCAAAGCTATCACGCGAAGGAATTCACAGCCAAGGAACAAAACTATTGGTCCGAACGCGGCGTGATTGCGGGCGATTGGCAAGGCCGGCTTGCTCCGCAGTTCGGTCTTGCCGGAGCGGTTTCTGCCGATGACTTTGCCAAGCTCAGCCAAGGACAGCATCCGGTGACCGGCGAGCAGCTTGTCCGCCAGCGCGCCTCCTATGAATACCAGGATGCCGATGGCAAGACCGTCAAGACAATGGAGCATCGCGCTGGTTGGGATGCGACCTTTTCCGCGCCCAAATCCATCTCACTCACCGCACTTGTTGGCGGCGACGACAACGTGCGTCTGGCCCACCGCGAGAGTGTGCGCGTTGCGCTTGAGCAGCTTGAAAACTATAAGCAGGCCCGTATTGGCGGCAACCATCCGCCGGAAACCACGGCCAAATTCATTGCCGCCAAGTTCGAACACGACACCGCCCGCCCGGTCGATGGTTACGTTGCTCCGCAGCTCCACACCCATGCCGTCATCTTCAACATGACCGAACGCGACAACGGCCAACCCAGCGCCGTTCAGCCGCAGAGCCTATTTGCCTCGCAGCAGTTTGCCACCGCCGTATATCAGTCGGAATTGACTTACCGCCTTCGCCAATTCGATTACGAAATCGCCGTTGGGCGTAGCGGGGCGCCAGAGATCAAGGGCTACGCGCAAGCGTATCTTGACGCATCCAGCCCGCGCAGTCAGCAAATTCGCTCGTATCTGGAGCGCACCGGACGAACAGGTTCAGAGGCCGCGGAAATCGCAGCGCACTCCACACGCGACCGCAAGGAGATTCACTCGCCGGGCGAGGTGATGGCCGCCCATCGTAAGCTCGCCGCCGACTTCGGTCACCAGGCCGAAGCTGTTGTCCGCGCCGCGCGCGAACATCTTCAGAACCAGGAAAAGCCTGTCAACTCCGTTGACCGTGTTCGAGAATCCCTCACCTTTTCCCGTGACAAAAACTTCGAGCGCGAGGCTGTCGTCGATGAGCGGGCGCTGATCCGCGACGGCCTCCGACGGGGATGGGCGAGGTCACTTATGCCCAGGTGCGCGGCAATCTGGATGCCCGTCTTGCCTCTGGAGAATTCCAGACTGTTCAGCGTTCGCAAAGCTTACCGGCGCGCCAGTTCACCACCGCCAAGACCATCGAAGCAGAGCATGAAATCGTCCGCCGTGTCCGCGAAGGGCAAAGCCAGATTGAGCCGGTTCTGACGCGCCAGCACGCCGTCACTCTTGCCGACCAACATCCGCATCTCAACCGCGCCCAGATGACCGTAGTTGAGGATGTGCTCAGTTCGCCGGACCGAATTCAGGGCGTCCAGGGTTTCGCCGGCGCGGGCAAAACCACCACGCTCTCTGTTGTCCGCGACGCCGCCAAATCGCACGGCTATGCGGTCGAGGGCCTCGCCCCGACCTCCCGCGCGGCCCGCCAGTTGAATGATGCTGGCGTTGAGTCAGGAACCCTGCAAGGGTTCCTTGCCCGTTCCCCAAACCATGCCACTCAGGAGCAGCGGCATTTCTACTTCGTCGATGAGTCGAGCCTTGCCAGCACCAACCAGATGCGCGAGTTTCTTGCGCGTCTTGACCCTAACGACCGTGTACTCCTGATCGGCGACACCCGCCAGCATCAGGGAGTCGAAGCAGGCCGCCCATTCGAGCAGTTGCAGGAGGCCGGAATGCGCACCGCCAAGCTCGACGAGATCGTTCGCCAGAAAGACCCGGCGCTCAAGTACGCCGTCGAGTTGTTGGCCAAGGGCCAGGTCTCCGCAGCCCTTGAATCGCTCCAGCAACAGGGTCGCGTGATGGAAATCTCCAACACTGAAAAACGCATCCGCACCATTGCCAGGAGCTACGTCGAGTCCCCTGAGAAGACATTGATCGTCTCACCAGACAACGCCTCCCGCCGCGAGTTGAATGTTGCCGTGCGTCAGGAGTTGAAAGCCAATGGAACCCTCGCGCCGGAAGACCACACCTTCCGTGTACTCGTTCAGCGCCAGGACATGACCGGCGCCGAACGCTCCTGGGCCAGTCAATTCGAGGTGAATGATGTAATTCGCTACGCGCGCGGCAGCAAGAGCGCCGGAATCGAAGCTGGAACCTACGGAACAGTCGTCGGCATCAATCCCGCCGCCAACCTGCTCACCGTCGAGAGATCCTCCGGCGAATTGGCCACCTATGATCCGCGCCGCTTAACCGGCGTCAGCGTCTACCGCGAGATTGACCGGGAATTCTCTGTCGGCGACCGCGTCCAGTTCACCGCGCCCGACAAGTCGCTTGGCGTCGCCAATCGCGACCTTGCCGTAATCGACTCCATCGCGCCCGATGGTCGCATCTCAGCCAGTCTCGATAACAAGCGCCAGGTTGAGTTCGATACCAAAGAACATCGCCACTTTGACCACGGATATGCCGTCACCAGCCACAGTTCCCAGGGCCTCACCGCCGAACGCGTCCTGGTCAACGCCGATACCGGTGTTCATCCAGACCTGCTCAATTCGCGATTTGGCTACGTCTCAATCTCCCGCGCCAGCCACGAAGCCATGCTTTTCACCGACGACGTGGCCAAACTCAGCCCGCAACTCAGCGCCGATATCTCGAAGACTTCTGCACTGGCAATTACTCAAACTCCGTCCATCGCTCAGGGAATCGGGATAGGGTGAAATTACCAAACGACATCTCACGGACTGTGGCCGCAACCCCGCGGACGCCTATGAATCGCCTGCAAGAGAGCTATGGCTTTCCCACCCTGCGTCTGTCGGACATCTTGAATCCGATGGGCAGGGGCTTGAACTTCGGATCAGCGATACTACCACGCTGTTCTCCGCGCAGTGCGTGGTAGTCGACGGTCCCCAGAACGTAAAAATCGCTTTCCCCGCCCTTTACCTGCACGACGTCGCGCAGATAATCAGCTGCTGCAGGAGCTCGAACTCGGCTGTCGCCGTACAGCCTGTTGTTCACTTGGGCCAAAAAAGCATGGAGGTCGGTAGATGTAGCCTCAACAAGGCTGGAAAACGTTTTGATATCCTTGTTCCATTCCAGAACGAACAGCGTGTCGATTTGTCCCCGCAGCGCGTGCCTGTGGCTGATGTTAGTGAGATCACTGCAAATCAAGATCGAAAAACAGTAGCCTTTGTGGACATACAATGTAGGATTAGCAAGAATCCCGCTCGGGCGATAAAGCCGTCGCTTGATCTTCCGAAGTCCTTCCCTCTCGTTATGTGCAGGCAAGAATTTCGGTTGTAATCGCACAACATTACTCGCATAGCCCGGCCAACTGGTTACAAGAGACACCAGACAATCATTTCTTAGCGCCGCACTTTTTCGTTCTCGGTGATATTCCACGCCAGTCAGGAACGACACATTGTTCATGGCTAATTTTCGCGCGATGCGCAGCCCCCACCTCAGTGGAATGCTCAATTCCGGAAAGATTATTTAATCTGGGCGCGTTCGCTCTTGCAGTATGCGATTAACCAGCCAGTTTAGGTCGGAATATCTGGTCCATGACCTAACTGGCCTCCCCGACGCTGCTTTGAGAAGATCTTCCTCCATGACTTTGTAACTCGCAATGGCTAGAGTGATCGCCTCCCTCTCCTTGCCGGGCACAACAAATGTTGTCAATCCTCCGTCCCTAGCGGCCGACGGTTCAACTCCAAGCTGTGATTTGGAGGTTACTTTGGCCCCTCGAAGCACCATAATCAGCCTTCGGTAGACGGCTGGCTCAAGCAACACATCCGGTGCAACGAGCGAGATCTCATCCGGTCTCATCGGCCTTGTCGGGAATGCCAAAGCGGGCCAATGAGGAATGTTTAGACCGGTGCAAAGCTTCTTGAACAGACGGATTCCAATTAATCGGAGCCTCTTCCGTATTTCCAGTTGCTTTGGAAAGGGGGGGCCAAGTTCATCGGTCCGTTGGCTTAGATACCAATAGTCCTTATATGGGCGCCTTCCCCAATCAGCCAAAAGAATTTGGTGGACCAATATTTTAAGGCGCGCCACCGACGTTGGAATCTTAATGTTCGGATCAAGGGCCACGAGGGATCGCATGACCCGTAAAAAACGCGCGTCGATCTTGAGCGTTCTCTCAGTTGCCGCTTGCAGTCCAGTCTGTCTTAATGCTTCCGCGTAGTGCTTTAGGCATAGAGCAAACTCGCCCCTCTGCTCAGCCTTTCCAAGAGTAGAGGTACGGTCGAGTACGGTTGCGACTCCCGCAAGATCAGAAATGAATTGTTCAGCCACTTCGAAATCCCGACATGCGAGCATCAGGCCAAATACTCGTGGCAGGTAGCCCGAAAAGCCGAAAAACCCAGACGGCGTCATAGCATAGCGCTTAACGAGTCCGTAGAATTCATTCCGAACACCATTCCACGACCTTGGCTGGAGGTCGGCAGAAAACATCTCAATATCCCGAAGGAGTAAGGATAGGCCGAGGCGTCTCACTGAAATCGCATCAGCCTTCCGCAGGGAATCGACTTCAAGTTTTGCATCCGGCGTTGCAAGGAGTGCTCTCGACGCCATTTCAGCCCCTGTCGAAGGCACCGCGGGGAGAAGACGATATTCGCTGGATTGAATCCGTATTTGCTCGCGAATGTGCTGAATTAGATCTCGGCCATGTAAAGAGGAAAGAGCGAAAATTTTCTGCTTGGCCCCTCTGAAGATGAGCTCGGAATCCTTTGCATATGGGAGTCTTAGTTGTAAAGATGGTGAGCCCTCGGAGCCCCGTTCGACAACCACACGTCGGGCGAGCCTCTCGGCGAGCCATTGCATCACTTGCCGCGGACCGCTCAGCCCATCCTTATTCTCGAAGACTAAGAAGATGTCATCAACATAGCGTCCATAGTATAGGGGACGGACTCCGCGTTCCGCCGCGTTGTCAAAGTCGGCCAAAAGCACATTCGCGATGATTTTGGATGCAGACAGCCCCACTGGGACGGCTCCTTCCGGGCGAACAATATAGTCGGGTGTCGACTTGTACCAAGTTTCGATCGCTGAAAGAAGGGATTTAGTAAAGGATAATTCTTGTTCGGAAAGGCTCAATCCTACAGAGGCCAGGAAGCTAGGTCGCACCAGGAACCTAGGCGAAACCCGATGGTAAAACCGCTCAATATCCATAGTTATCGCCAAAATTTCCTTATCAGCGGCGAGAGCGCGGTCGATCGCAGACAGGCCATTTTCACGCCACTGACGATATGCCGAGAAATATGGTGTGAAGAGCCCGGTCGCCGTAAGGTTAATTTCTGACCTGGTCCCTCCCGAAGTCTCCGCCTCTTCGTGGGATCGACGAAGGCGGTTTCCATAGGAGAGGGCGGAATTTATCCTTCCATCAAAAAGGTGACCAACCTTTATGATCCACAGAGCGGAGGTAACCTGGAAGTCGACGGTAGGGCGAATAATGAGTCTTAAACTGGCGACTGCGCGCTTATTCGTATCCGTCTGAGCAACGCACCCTTTTCTTGCGCCGCATTTAGTGATGCACTTTGGATATGAGCGAAGTGGGAGTGATTCAGAGGCGACGTAGTTTGTCCGAGGTCCAAGCCCTGGTTGCGGAGTATGAAGCGAGCGGATTGATGCGGGCAGCATTTTGCCAGCAGCGAGGCCTGGTCGTTGGGACGCTGGATAAATATCGTAAACGCGTGCATGGTAGGCGACAGGCGGAAGGCAAGCGCTTTGTTCCCGTCGAAGTGGTTACCTCCGCGGCGCAGGATGTTAACAGGGTCGCCGGGCGCCATGGCGCTCTCGTAGTTGAATTACGAAGCGGACGTCGAATCGAAGTATGTCGTGGATTTGATGCGGGAACATTGGAACGTCTGCTTGCCGTCTTGGACAGGGTGTAGGCGGTGTTCGGGTTTGGACCGGCGACGCGGATCTATGTTGCAGCCGGTGCGACGGACATGCGCAAGAATTTCAATGGTCTCTACGGCCTGGTGCGCGATCATCTGGACTGCGATCCGGAAAGCGGCCACGTGTTTGTTTTCACGAATGCGCGACGCAATCGCCTGAAGCTTCTTGTATATGACGGAAGCGGGCTTTGGGTATGTGCGAAAAAGTTAGATGGAGGAAGATTTCGGTGGCCGCAGAGAGACAGCGGGGTGAAGAAAATCGTTCTGAGTTACGAGGAACTGGCGCTGCTTTTAGGTGGGATCGATCTGGCGCAGACCGAGCGGCGGAAGTGGTATCGCAAGCCTCCGTTGGAAGAACCAAGAGAGTCACTGAAGACCGCATAAACACTGCATATTTCGCACACTTATCCACAAGAAAGTCTGTTATTAAAAAGACATCGTGAGTACCTCTTCTGAGCCCACTGTTCCCCCGCACTCGGAGCCCTTCATGGCCGAGGTCATCGCGCAGTTGGAGAAGCAAGTTGCGTCGCAGAAGACGGAGCTCGAGTACGCACGGCTGAAGATTCAGGTTCTGGAAGAGCGTCTTCGTTTGCAGCGAATCAAGAAATATGGACCGAGCAGCGAGAAGCTAAGCAATCTGCAACTGGAGCTACTGGAACAAGAGCCCGGGGTTAGCCGGGAGGAAGTAGTCGCCGAAAGCGAGCGCAAAGCCCCGCCGCCTGTTACTGAACAAAAGAAACGCAAGCATCCCGGACGTCAGACTCTGCCCGCGAATCTTCCCCGTGTGGAACGGGTGATTGCCTGCACGCCGGAACAGTGCGTATGCGGCAACTGCGGCGCTGAGACCACAGTGATCGGCTACGAGGTAAGCGAAGTGCTGGACGTGGAGCCGGCGCGGTATTTCGTTCAGGCGACCAAGCGCGAGAAGCGGGCATGCAAATCTTGCCCCGAGCAAGGCGTAACGGCGGCGACTCTTCCCATCAGGATCATCGACAAGAGCCTGGTTTCCGACGGCGTAATCATCGACACGGTGGTGAACAAATATTGCGACCACAGCCCACTTTTTCGGCAGAGCGTAGCCTTGTTGCGTGATGCGGGCATCGATATCAGCCGGGCCACGATGTGCGGCTGGGTGATGACCATCGGAGAGATGTTGATGCCAGTGGCCGGAGCGATGCGGAACCAGCTTCTTGCCGGCAGCTACATCCAGGCGGATGAAACCCCGGTCGATGTACAGACGCACGACGGCAGCGGCACGAATCATCAGGCTTATCTCTGGCAGTATGGAACACCGGGCGGCATGACGGTTTTCGATTTCCGCATGAGCCGCAAGCGCGAAGGCCCACTGAACTTCCTCGGCAACTTCGAAGGACTTCTCCAAACAGACGGCTACGCCGCTTATGATCGCGTAGGCGGTCCGAAGATGGTACATGCGGCCTGCTGGAGCCACGCCAGAAGGTACTTCGTGGATGCGGTCAAACTCAATAAACAGGATGCCGCGTCCATCCGCGCAATTGAACTGATCAATGAGTTATTCGCGATTGATGCTCAAGCGCGGAACGAAAAGATGGACCACGCCGCACGCCATGCCCTGCGCCACCAGAAGGCTCCGCCGCTGCTCGATGAAATCCGCACTCACATCCTCGAGATGAGCAAGACGGTGCTGCCCAGCAGCGCTGCCGGCCAGGCCTGCAGATACACGCTTGCCATTTGGAAAAAGCTGGTCTGCTTCCTCGATTATCCCGAACTTGAGCTCAGTAACAACCTTGCGGAAAACTCCATGAGGCCTATCGCACTCGGCAGAGGCAACTGGATCCACATCGGGAGCGAAACCGCCGGACCGCGCGTGGCCGCTATCATCTCCGTGATCGAAAGCTGCCGCCGCCTCAAAATCCCGGTGCGCCATTACCTGGCAGACATCCTGCCCGGGCTTGCGAACACACCGCTCCAGCGCATCGCAGACCTTACTCCTGAAGCCTGGGCCGCAAAGACGTCATCCATGCGTTTGGTCTGACGCTTACCTTCTTGATGAATCCGTGCAACGCCACCAGATG
>Ga0302201_10001781_pt1 | contig 17810 bp, 17 predicted proteins | sample II_Bog_N3_2_FD_194586 | JGI IMG/M metagenome (GOLD analysis project Ga0302201, IMG submission 194586) | Peat permafrost microbial communities from Stordalen Mire near Abisko, Sweden - II_Bog_N3_2 | ecosystem: Environmental > Terrestrial > Soil > Wetlands > Peat | place: Sweden: Abisko... | reverse complement strand
TTTTTAAGACCCTTTGCAAGGCCCCAGCCGCTCATAAAGCGATCAGTCATGGTGACCCAGTATTTCGGTATAATCTCGCTCATAGTTCAGCCTAGACCCACTCTTTATATATAAATTCGCTGGTCAAAGCAGCTTGAAAACTACTTTTTTGCTCGTCGCTCATCTCTACTAAAGCCGGTGTGCAATCCATGCAACGTCTCAAAAAGCAGCAAAGCATTTGATTTGCCTCGGCTCGCTCAGCTGAATAAATCAACTTCTTAATTTCAGGGCATAGATCAAGAGCCTCTTGATCAAATCGTTGTTGTATTGACATCTTGTTTTCTCAGGTTTAGTTATTGTGTCTTATACATAATGACACACGTAACATTTTACGTAAACAAAAACTAACGGTTAAAAAACAGCGCACTATCTATTGCGCCTAAAATGCCTCCGTCATATAACGAGAGCGAGGGGCGTAAGAGACTATATAAAAAAATAGTCTGCTTTATCCAAGCGCCCCTCACTTCCCAAAGAGTCCAAATGCTCGGCAACGATAATTACTACGCAGACCTCCGCAAAGAAGAGCCTAAAAAGGAAGCTGATTTGCGCCGCGAAGCGGGTGTTAAAAAGGCTAAGCAAAAGCTCTCAAAGAATCCATACTCTTCAAAGATACTCCACGATTTCATCCGCAAAGTCTGGAATACATAGGCACACAATGGCTAAAGATAAACCCAGCTTTAAATCAGGCGTAAAGCCAAATGAAGGCAAGCTTATGCAAGCTGAGCACACTAAAGGCCCTATGGGCAAAGCCACAAAGCCCGCAGACTCTAAAAGGAAAAAGAAGTAATGCTACTAAAGCCCCTAAGAGACTTATTGCTTATCAGAGTAGAGAAAGAGGCGCCAGCCCCTCAAGGTGCTATCATCATGCCCGACTCTCACAAAAAAGCACCTGCTAACATAGCCACAGTAGTTGACTACGGCCCTCTAGTGACTACAGTCTACCAAGACGGCGACAGGATACTATTTGACCCTTACGCAGCTAGAGAGTACACAATAGACGGCGAAAGCTTTATGCTTGTGCCCCAAGACCACGTTTTAGGTATCCTATGTTAAAAGACATCAGAGAAGACTTCGCGCTTATAGGCGATATCGGCACTTGCGAAGATGATAAGTACTCTTGCTCAGGTACCATCTACCAGCTAGGAACAGGCTCCTACAAGCTACTAGACTTACACAAAGGCCAAGAGGTTCTATTCACCTCGCAGCATGCTATCAAAGTCACCCAAGAAGAAGCCGTGTTCTTCCTAGTGCGCAAAGACGCTATCCTTGCTGTATTGGAGCCTACAAATGGCTAGGAAGGGGCCAGGCGGAGCGCCTCGCACTGTAACTCCACCAGAGGAAGAGATGATTGCTTTGGGCAAAGAGATGATTGATTGGGTAAGCCGAAATAGGCCCCTACACATCAACCAATGGTATAGCGTACACAAAGGAATCTTGTGGGAAACCTACAAGGAATACTGTAGAAGAGCGGAATTCGCCCCATATAATGAGCGCGCGCTTGCTATTATTGGGGAAAATTACATCAACGGAACAGTAAACGCATCCATAGCGCATCGCTTCATGAGACACTACTTTAAAGACATAAAAGAAGACGAAAACGAGCTCATAACATACAAAGCAGAGCAGCAAGGCAAGCAAGATCGCAAGACTGCTACAGAGACTATCACGGCTCAAACTAAAGTCTCTCTACAGGGACAGTCAACACCCTTGATCAATGGATGATATCACGCTCGGCAGACTAGCCGCTAACCGTGACCTACGCTTACAGACTCTTTACAAGATCGTAGACAAGTCATCCAAGCTTGTTACTTTCAAGCCTAACTGGGCCCAGCAAGACCTCCTGAATAATGTCTGGTATAGAAATATTATCCTTAAATGTCGTCAGCTTGGCTTCAGCACCCTTATCGAAGCCCTCCTATTCGACGACATATTCTGGAACCCAAACACAAGCAATGGGATCATTGACCAGACATGGATTGAGGTTGAGAAGAAGTTTAAGAAGATTAAATTGATGTATGAGAACCTCCCCGATGAGGTTAAGGCTATCAACCCTCTTAAGCGCATGACTGCAAGCGAGATTGAGTTTGAGAATGGCTCAGGCATGAGAGTAGGCTTGTCTATGCGTGGTGACACGATTAACAAGCTGCATATATCAGAGTTTGGCCCCATATCGGTTGATAGCCCCGACAAGTGCGAGGAGATCATCACGGGAGCTATTGAGTCAGTGCCCAAGGATGGCTTCATATTCATCGAGAGCACAGCAAAAGGCCCGGCTGGTACGTTTTACGATATGTCCAAGCAATGGGAAGCCTACCAACAGGACGGATTGCCCTACACGCCGTTTGACTACAAGTTCTTCTTCTACCCATGGTGGAAAGAGCCTTCATATAGCATGGACGTAGACGTTCACGTTAACGATGAGATTGCAGCCTACTTTGAGAAGCTCCAGCATAACCACGGCATATCCCTAAGCGGCTATCAAAAGACGTGGTACATAAAGAAGAAGCAATCTCTTCACGATAAAATGTTCCAAGAGTACCCGAGCACGAGCGAAGAAGCCTTCCTTGCATCCTCCGAGCTACAGATATTCGGCAAAGAGATGAGCCTTGCTAGACACGAGAAAAGGATTGGTAGCTATGCACACAATAAGCAACTACCCGTACATACTGCGTGTGACCTCGGTTACACTGATTATACATCGATCTGGTTCTTCCAGATGGATCTGGACGGCATACGAGTCATTGATTATTACGAATCTACTCTATGCAGCATTGAAGTTGATATCAAAGCCATGAGAGACAAGCCATACATCTACGGAAAGCACTTTGCGCCTCATGATGTGACCTCAGCTAGCAAGGGCACTGGCTTGACAATCCAACAGATGGCCGCAAAGTTCGGCGTGGACTTTATCAAGATCCCTAGAGTGCAGCATAAGAAGCAGGCTATCGACTCTACAAAGATGCTCTTTAACCGTCTCAAGTTCGATGCAACGCTATGTAAAGCTGGTTTACAACGCCTAGATGGGTATAGAAAGAAGAAGAACAGCGCTGGCGTTATTATCGATGAGCCATCACACGATGAAAACTCGCATAGTGCAGATGCCCTAATGACTATGGCGGGTGCTATGGATCAGCTAGGCCGTAAGAGCTATACCCAGAGCGACATTGATGCCGCTAGCGTTTTTAGACAAAATTATTATAACTAGCTGTATTGTCGAAACGACCCAGAGGTAGCATGCGGACTCAAATTTACCCCGAGATGAATCGGAATTTCTATGTGGAGAATCACCTTGGGGATAATGGCATCCTGAACGTGATGAAAGAGGTATACGTAGCCAATATACCTACGTGGCAGAACAACTGGTTTGAGGGCACGATTGACAATCGCTTTAAATGCGGTGACCAGACCTTGTGGAAAGCTCTATACGCTACTATAGCTCCCTCTAATCGAAAGCAATTCAATATCAACTTGATCATGCGCAACATCAAGTTCATGACCGGTATACAGCGTCAAGGGCGCAAGAGCTCGATCTGTACGCCTATTCATGACGGAGAGTATGACCAGCAGGCCGCAGACGACCGCAGCGCATTGCTAGCATGGTCATATAGCAAGGACAAAACCTATCACAAGATAAGCGATTGCTTTGAGAGCGTCATATCAGCGGCTGGGCTTGGTTTAATGCAGTCATGGCTAGATTATAGAAGCGATCCAGTCAATGGAGACTTGAGACATACGAATATTCCTTTTACGGGCATTTTCATGGATCCATTCTTCGAGAACTTCGACCTATCAGATTGTGCGTTCATATGGGTTAGGAAGTGGACTAACAAGCAAGAGCTTATCTCTATGTATCCTCACATGAAAGAAGCGATTATAGAGATACCTAGCGCGCAGATGAGAGATAGTAAGTTTATCTACATGCCAGAGACGAGCATGTATACGAAGCGCAAAGACCTTGTAGCGGTGGACGAGTTCTACTATGCCACTACAAGAGAATGCAAGATGATCACTGATCAGGAAACAGGCGAGTCATATGAGCTCAAGAAAGGCTTAGAATTCGATCCGTTTGTGAGTACGTTCTACGATGGTCGCTACACTACAGAGACCCGCACAAAGTGGACTGTTAATCTAGCGATCGTTGCAGGCCCTCTAGTCATCTATAACGGTTGGAACCCATTGCAGATCGACCGATACCCATTTACTCCATTCATGGCCTATTTTGAGCCTTCCTTTAACGAATGGGGCTATCGATGGCAGGCTGTGACGCGCATTCTTAGAGATCCGCAGTTTCTATATAACCGCCATAAGATCATTGAGCTCGACGCAATGGAGTCTCAAATCAACTCAGGTGAGATTGTCAAGGAAAGTTATTATAAATCACCCGATGAAATGAAGAAAGTGGGTCAAGGTGCTATCAGAATCGCGAATGATAACGCAGACTTACACGCAGACCGTGTTTCGATCAACGTTCCGACGATTCAAGGCGATCGTCAAGCGCTTACTGAGGGTCTAGGCAACGCAGTTTCGGAAGTATTCGGCATGAATGAACAGGCTATGGGCATGGCTGATCAGGATATTTCGGGCTTAGTTAGCATGATTCGTCAAAAGTCTGCTCTTGTAGGCAAGGAAGACCTGTTTGACCACCTAGACCGCTCTCAAGGTGAGATGGCCGAGGTAGATTTAGCTATTATGGAAGCCAACTGGTCAGAAGGTAAGTGCGAGCGTATCTTAGGTCGCAAGCCTAGCGAGGGACTGCTTAACCCATTTGTAGACAAGTTCAGCGTTGCTATTGAAGCGGGCGCTATGACAGAGACACAAAGACAGTACGAAGCATTGCAAGTCGTCGAACTGATCAAGCTAGGGGCTCCTATCAGTTGGGATTTTGCTATCAGCAAGATGAACATCCAAGGCAAGAACGAACTCATGGCGAACATGAAAGCAGCCCAACAGCAACAACAGCAAATGCAGCAGCGTGACTTCGAACAGAACCAACACAATATGCAAGTTGAGAACATGACGTTGCTAGCTAAAGCAGAGAGCGACAAATCACTTGCAAGAGAGAGATTAAGCAAGATACTCACTGATCAAGCTATGGCTGAGCTAGATATAGCTAAAGCAGGCCATGAGCGCACAAGGTCATTCCTAGATCTAGTTATCGCTGCACAAGAGATCAAGGGTAACAATATCTCTCACGTTCAGCAAGTAGCCGATATCATGGGCACTATCGACGAGATAGGCCGCAGAGACGAAGTAATTGAAAAAAGTACTGCTAAAGTATAGTGTGGGACTGCTCCCTAGGAGGGCAAAATGAACAATTACAAAGTAGAAACGGGCATGAAATCACCTATCGCCGTCAAACGCGGTGGTAATGATGCTCACCCATCAGCCCCAATCAAAGCTATGGAAGGTTATGGCCGCACTGGTTATATCGAACCTCGTGGTTATGCTGAGCATATGGCAAAAGCACAAGCTCATGACAAAGGCGCAAAATCTGCGTCTAAGTACAAAGGCGGAAGGTAGTGGCTAACCCCCAATTACCTAAAGGGGATGTAATAGTCCCCCTTATGTCTCAAGAGTACGGCCAGCTTGTCAAAAAGATGAGTGATAAAGGCAACCTTGAGCTACTAAACCATGGCCAGAATGCGCTTGATACAGGCGAGGCTATGCACGCCGGCTCTATGCGCAATGTAGAAGCCGCTCTTAATCAAACGATCGCTAAAAATCCAGGCGTGAGTTTTTACCTTCTGCGATGCATGAGGCGAGACTTTAAAGCGTTTAATACCTTTCATGAGGCCATACAAGTTAGGCCCATGCACTGCCCCGTCCCTCAGACACCAGGCATGACATTATTCCAGTGGGACGCACCATCTCAGAAACTCACTATGTTGTGGAGCCTTCCAGTATCCAATCTGTTGGAAGCTACCGCATCGAGCGACCTAGACAAAGACTTGCAGAAAGCAACTCGTCAATATCTCCACGACACAAAGAAATTTAAATAGTTGAAGCTATTGCGTCTTACGTATATGTATAAGCATGTTGTAAGAGCATCAACCCCTCATAGGTAAAGCATGGATGATTATTCCGACATTAACGATCAGCTAGTCACTGATCAAGTCCAAGGCGACCAACAGGCAAACACCCAAGACGAAGCGCCGCCGAGTCAGGGTATGCGCCAACTCCGAGAAGCTTACCAACGTGAGAAGAACGAGAAGATTCAGAAAGATCTAGAGATTGCTACGATGAAAGCTAGGCTCGAGATGATCGAGCAAGGCTACTCCAAAGCACCCGTTCATAGACAAGAAGACGTCGAGACTGATTATCAGGGCGAAATCGACTCTATGGATGATGACCTTCCAAGCGGCGCACAAGTGAAAAAGGTAATGGGTGGTTTAGTTGGCGAGATAAAGCGTTTGAAAGCCGAAGCTCAAAGTGCAAAGAGCCAAGCGAACAACTCGACTTTATCCCCCATTGAGCGCGCTAGATTGAAATATGAAGACTACACTCGAGTCGTAAACAAGGAAGCTATCGACAAATATCTTACCAATTCAGCTATCCGAGAACTAATCGACGCTACAGAGCCTAATAAGCAGCCTGAGCTAGCGTATAGGATTATCAAAGGCGAGATTGAGAAAGAAGCATCAGGCCAGAAGCGCGCGCAAACAAGTGCGACGATTCAAGTAGCTAATACAAAGCCTGCTTCTATCAATCAGACTGGACGTAATCTAACCATGGGCGAACAGTCGAAAGACATTTCACGCATGAACACTAGCGAGAAATCCGATTTAAGAGCGCGAGCTATGGATCAGATCAGGCAGTTTGTTAGGCAAGCTAATAGCGTAGGCTAGTGACAGTAGCTGGATGGAATCGATTCCATGTCAGCAGTTACAATCAATAACCTTCAGGCGCAAGTACCAAACAGCGCGAACCAGCTCTTGCTCCTCACCGAGCGTCCAGATCTGATCTTCAACCTGTTTGCTACTCAAGACGAACACCCTGAAGGTGGCGGCGATATTCATACTTATCGTCACTATCAACGCTTACCGTTGAACCTTACACCGCTACCACAAAACGGTCAGAACCCAGCTCCAATCCAAAGCCAGGTCAACGACTTTAACGCACAGCTTCAGCAGTACGGCGCTTATACACTCATCACAACGTTTGTAAGCTCTATCTCTCAAGAAGACGTCGTTACTAAGTATTTTGACCTTTATGCTCAGTGGACATCTGAGATGTGCGATCAGCTCCTTAAAAACGTGCTTATTGCCTCTACTTCAACTTACTACTGCCAGTATGGCGTATCACAAGATGACCCGACTGAAATCACTTCACGTGATATTCAGGAAGTTACAGCTCGTCTACGTTCAAACTCAGCGATCCCAATCATGAATGGTAAGATCGGCGAACTACGAATCGGTTCTTCACCTGTTCGTAACTGCTACGCTCTTCTTTGCCATACAGACCTTGAACCTCAGTTCAACCAGATCGGCAACTTCACATACACTTACAACTACCCTAACTACGACGGGGTTCTTGAAAGTGAATATGGAGCAGTCTTAAACGCTCGTGCCTTCACTAGCCAACTTGGTTCTTACATTGATAACGCTTCAGCCCTTGGCGAGCGTGTCTATCTAAGTCCTATGGTGTCTATGGAGTCGTTCGCTCATATCAAAATGAACGGACAAATGGCGCAGTACATTTATACCCCAGCTGGCTCAGGTCAAGATTATCTCCGACGCACACAAGCAGTCGGCGCGATCTTTACTCAAGCTCAAACCATCCTCAACCAGTTATGGGTTGATACAATGCGTTGCACGCTGAATTAGGTAATAGCATGTTTCAAGATCTAACTTTCGGCACATACGTATCAAACGGCGTTTCTCAGTTCATTCCTCTTGCATGGGTTCCAAGCAAGTTCGCAGTGAACGTCCGAGGCGACGTATCAGGCTCTAACTGGAATAGTGTGGCTAACCCAGGCGTTGTTAAAAGCGCTTTTGCTTACTCAGACACTCCAGCAGGAAGCGCTTACGCTGTAAAAAACACTGACGGCGCAGCTACTAATCAGGATATTTACTTCACATCAGGCGGCTTTAGCTTCTACGATGCAAGCAATCCTCCTGTTTACCCTACTGTAGCTATCACTAGTGTTTCACAAGCAGCGGCAGCAGTTGTTACAACTAGCGCAGTCCATAACCTATTGACTGGGGATTATGTCCGCTTTCAAAACGTGACTGGCATGCATCAGTTGGACACTCTTGTTTTTCAAGTAACTGTTCTAAGCACGACTACTTTTAGCATTACGCTAGATACGTCTGCTTTTGCAACAGCTGGTTCAGGGGGCAAAATCCTCCAGTTGTCACAACTTAACCCAATGTTCCCTCGCAATCTGCTTATCACAAGCATTACGCAAGCTACTAACGCGGTTGTTACAACTTCATTTGATCATGGTATTCGTATCCCAGCGCCAGGCGTAGGCGTTTACGCGTTCCTAACATTTACCATCACTTCACCGTATGGAATGGTTCAATTGAATGACAAACTAGTAAAAGTACTAAGCGTCACAGCTAACACTCTTACTCTTGATCTAGACACAACAGGCTTTACAGCCTTTGCTTATCCTACAGCAGGTACAGTTATCGTTGATAATACACCTCCTCAAGCGACTCCATCAGGTGAGATCGGTCAACTCTTCAATGCAGCTACTAACACAAGCCAATACGGTATTTTGTTAGGCGCAAGCATTGTAGGCGCATCCGGTGTCTACGTGAACTGGGAAGCTTATTTAGGCTCACCGCCAGTAGGCAGCTAGTAAAATAGCAAATAAGGGCGTCATTTAGGCGCCCTTTTTAATTTAAGGTATAAAAATGGCAAAATCCAAAGTAAACACAAGTGACCTAGATGCCATGGGCGTCGAAATGACTCCTATGATTAACGATAGCGTGCTTCGTGATGTAAGTGAGAAAACCAAAGAGCTGCAAGAGCGTGACCGCGAGTCAGAAGCTAAGATTGCAAGACTACCTGAAAAGGAAAGACCTAAAGACTTCACGTCTAAATCTCAGTCAGTAAAGGTGCGCGTAGGCAATGACGAACCGCATCAAGCCTCATTGATCCATCGTTGGGTAGCTAAAGACTACGACAAGAACAAACTGCACCCGATTGTTAAAGCGAAAATGGAAGATGGAATGCAATGGGTTACTGGCAAATTTCTATCTATCGAAGATAACAAGAAGATCAAGAACCCCGTCACGTTTGAAATATCACGATGGGGAGTGACTGAACAGCACACTTTGATTCACAATATGCAGTTCACAGTAAGGAAATTCGTTGCTGATCACCTCAACTCTCTAACCTATATGGTCATGGATGATGAGATCAAACAAGTTAGTGCTGATTCTCGCTTTGGCGGAAAGGGATTAAACTTCGATCAAAGCGTCGCAGGACACTATCCGAAGTATAGTTTTAACTGGACATATGCCGAGGGCAGCAATAAAGTAAGCATGCACACTCCAACACGTCTAGTAGGTATCTAATGAGCCAGGGAAATCTTGAGTCTATTCGCTTAATGACGAGAGAATTGACGGGTAGAGATCCCTCGCAGATGCCAGATAGCGAGATAGATGATCGTATCAACGATTACTATCAGATCGATATGCCAGCAAACTTGAGGATATTGAAGTTGAAAGACTTCTATATCTTCAATACCCAGCCCAACATCGACGTTTATAAGTTTGACGACGTTGATTATTTCTATGTGGAACCTCAAGCAGAGGTAGACGACTACAACTGTTTCCTTACTACTGAGCCGACCACATTCTTTAATCAGCTTCCAAGAGCGCAGATACACCAGATTATTGGGCAGGGTAACGGTACTCAGGGGCCTTTTACAGGTACGCTTAATGCGATGCCCGTTTACCGTTCTTACAATATGCAGAACCTCAATGGTGAGTTCCCCAATGATTACAACATTGGCATTAACCAAATGGTCATGTTCAACGCTAAGATGTCCGGCGAGCTGCCAGGTAATGGTAGCCTTGCTCAAGTAGTCGTTGATAGTCCCAATGTAATCACTGATCCAGCTTATCTCCCTATCTTCAACCCTCCCATATCTACCGCTACGGGCACTCGTTATTTAGATACGGGTACTCTGATCGGTGAAGTTGCAGCGGGTTCTAATTCGTTTATCAACTACATTACCGGTCAGTACAGCGTTACTTTTAGTCGCCCAGTACCTCAAGGCATGAACGTAGAAGCTGTTTATACGACTTATGCGCCTACTCGACCTAGCTCGATGCTCTTCTTTCAGGATCAATTCTATCTAGGAAATCCTCCTGATAGAGTCTATAAAGTGAAACTCACTGTCTATAGACGTCCTAGCGCTTTGATCAACTCCACTGATAAGCCAGAGCTTCAAGAGCTATGGCAGCTATTAGCGTTCGGAGCAGCTCAGAAGATCTTCGAAAGGAATGCAGACTGGGGACAGTGGAATGATATCCAACCAGCTCTAAAGAAATACGAGCAAATCTGTATGGCAAGAAGCATGTTGCAGAATGCAGCTACACGAATCGAAACCATCTATAGCATCGGTGGCGGCTCTTTCAGTGCAGCAAATCAACCTACGACGTGGTATTAAGGAATTATAAATGAGCAACACTTTTAAACCTTCGATTCCTCAGCCCTCCGACCCTCAAGACGTTAGCCAGGGCGATCTATTAGCTAACAATCAAAGCTTGCAATATGTCTATGGTATTGATCATTGGCCTCTATTTCCCAGCAGTGCTAACGATGGATTTCATGAGCAAGTAACGCTTCCCACGTTCCCAAATAGCATTGGCGCTCTTCCAGCTCAACCTTCAGCTATCACTCCCTCGCTTAGGCTCTTTAGTCAAATAGTAGCGTCAGTTCCTACTTTATTTGGTATTAGCTCGGCTAGTGCAACACCTTTCCCAATTGGAGCTATCTCTGTTAATGCTAATCCAGGCGCCTTACAGCTCGGGAATATCATTATCAACTTTGGTTCTATTACGGTTAATGCAGGTGGTGGTACAGGAACGGGTACTGTTACTTATGCGCAAGCTTTTGGATCGGTACCCTATTCAATAGTTGTTACTCCCATGAGTGGTGGTGGTGTTGCCGCTGATAACTTTTGGGTGTCTAGCTCAACGGCTGCAGGCTGCGTAATTAACCAGCAGGGCGTTAATAACATCGCACCGCGAATCTTTAGTTACGTGGCCATTGGGTCAGTTTAGGAGTACAAATGCCTCTCAAAAAAGGTAAGTCAAAGCAAACTTTGCAATCTAACATCCGTAAAGAAGTAAAAGCTGGCGAGCCAGTTAAGCGCGCTGTGGCAATTGCCTATTCAGAACAAAGACGATCAGGACTGCGTAAAGCTGGCGTACGTAGAGCGCGAGGATAATGACACCTTACACCCCCTTTGTTGTAACCAATTTCTCCGATGGAATTAGAACCGATACCGAATCGTTTCTGATCCCCGATGACGCGACACCTCAAATGTTGAACATGACGCATTTTAGAGGGCGTATCGTTGAAAAGGGCGGCAACTCGCTTCTTTGCAATCCGTCTAATATAGGCGAGTATTTCAGAGGCAGATTAGGAGTTCGCAACCCAACGGGTACTACAACAAACGTTGCGGGTCAGGCAGTCATACCAGCAGGTACACTTATCCAAGCAGGCCCTTTAGATCCAGGCACTGTTAGGATTACCGTTGGATCTTTAACGGTCATTGATAACGCTATTGACGGCACTTTTGAAGTGTATACTGGCGGCCCAGCTACTGTTACAGGCCAGATCAACTATTCTACGGGTATAATTTCCACGGCAGTAACAGGCTTTGGAGCATATGGCGTTAGTACAAATAGCTGGTCAGCTCTTGTTATCCTTACTCCAAGCTCAATATCTCCTGTTATGGGTGCGGATAATATTGACGTAACAGGAAGCACATCAGAAAACATGATGGCCTTTGATACGGTTAAGCCTTACATATTCAACGTTAGCGTCGATCAGTTTCAGATAGCCGATAAGTACGACTCAACATCAGCTGATAGGCCAGTAGTTACATTTAGCGGTTCCGATAGCGACTTCTTTTGGTGCTTAAACTATGCCGATACATTTTGGGTAACAAATAACACGCCAGGCTTTCAAGCCCTTTACCCAATCAATGTGGTGGTTGGAGCTACGACCACGATCACCTTTCCTGCTTCAACTACCTTTGCGGTTAACGATTGGGTTTTCCTATGGGATCTAGGCAATATAACGATCACTCAAGCTAGTGACATTATCCAAGCTTATGGCCAAGTAACGGCTGTCTCTACCACTACTTTTGCTAATGACACCATCACAGTTAACATTGCTACGAGTTATACCGATGGTGCATCGACTTTCTCAGGTGGTGGAACGGTTCAAGCGATCAATAGGCAGCTGAATACTAGCGGAGATGGAATCAAATACTATTCCGTTTCAGGATGGCATAACTTTGCTCCACCTCTAACGGGCGTTTACAATACTCCTAACGGTGGTGGTGGTCAGGCAACCTATCTTTTTGGAGCGCGTTTTATCGTGTCCTACAAGGGATATCTGCTCTTTTTCAATACCGTTGAGGGTAAAACACTAGCTTCCGCTCAGCACTATCAGAACAGAATGAGACGCAGCGCAGCAGGTACGCCTTATTACAGCCAGCCGCTTCCTTCTACTCAAGGCACTAACGCTAATTCGTTCAGTCAGTTTCCAGGATTTGGCGGTTTTTATACCTCACCTGTTAATCAAGACATGGTAAGCGCGCGTTTTTGCCGTGATGAGCTGATTGTATCGCACGAAACGCACGACTTAAGACTAGACTTTACAGGAAACATCGCTCTTTTGTTCACATGGGCGAGGGTTAACGATGAGTTTGGCGCAGAGTCTACGTTCAGCATGATCAACGCCGACACTAAAGCAGTTAAGATCTCTCAGGATGGATTCACCGAATCTCAGGGTATCGACACTGTTAAGATGGATATGAAGGTTCCAGACCTAGTCTATCGCTTGTCTAATACGGACGATGGCAAGAAGCGCGTTCATGGATACCGTAACTTTGTCTCTCAGCTATTTAAATGGACTGCGGTTATCCCTCAAGGCTACCCTTCCTATCTCAAATTTCCTAATGTGGAAGTGGTCTACAACTACGCATTAAAGAGCTGGTCACTGAATAAGACGTATAACACTGTTTACAACAGTTTTAAGCTTTTCTACGACAATACATGGTCTAACGCTAAGCGCACATGGGCAGCGTCGCCTATGCCATGGAATACGCTTCAGTCTCGTAACGGTGAACAGATTTCTGTAGTAGGCAATTCCCAAGGCTTCTTTCACAAGACGGAAGAAACCCAGATCACATCACAGGCTTACAATGATCGCGGTTACAGAATAACCGATATTACGAGTTTCTTTCTTACCGTTCCCAACCATAGCTTTAAGAACGGCGATTACGTCTATATGACACTTATGAAGGCTCCTAACGCAGCTTTCAATAATGCAGTTTATCAAGTTCAGTTTGCTACAGTTAACGGCTTCAATTTGGTCAATCAGGCTGGAAACGTCATTCAGTTTACCAACTCATCGGCCACCTCTCCACCATCTGGCTTTCTAGCTGTAGTGGACAATATAGAGTATTGGACTAAGAAGTTTTATGTCGGCGGTAACGCAGGACTTCAAACTCGTCTAGGTTATGTGGATGTGTTCTTTGAGTCGCAAGACGTAGCAAGTGAGATGTCCGTAGACGTCTATTTAGACGATAATAATGAGCCTAGCTTTACAAAAGTCTTCTCCTTAGAGAAACCGGTTAGTGGCAATTCAGGCAAGATCATCCGACGCGTTTACATTAACGCTATGGCTCAAGCGGTTCAGCTAAGGTTGTACTACTCTAACGCTCAAATGTTCGACTACAACACGGGCTACAAGCAGTTTATCCTACACGGCTACACGATCTACATTAAGCAAAGCGGCCGAATCGTCAACTACTCGGCGGTATAGATGAGCAGTTTCGTAAAACTCAATATCACGCTACCAGACGAGGAAGACTTTCGCATCTATCTGCAAAGTATTCTGAATGCCCATGCTGCGGCGATCAATCAGAGGGATATAGCTATCTATGACACAGCAGAGAACCCCACTGGTCAGTTATGGCCCAACCCCTCCGTTTCGCCTGATGCCACAAATACTACCTATCGTGTGTTTGTGCCTGTTACTTTGTCGGCTTATCCAGCACCTAATGTCTTTCCTCACGGGTTAGATATCAAAGGCTATGTATTTACATTGATTACAGGGACTATTTGCAATAGGGTAAATAGGGCGTTGGCTATTCCATACCCAGGCACGGATCAAGTTTTACTAGATGTAAACGCTACAGACGTAATCATACAGTGTAGTACAAATGCTTTTGACGGCTTTGTGGGCGAAGTAGTTTTGGAATATCTCAAATTAGTGTGAGGCTATATGGCAGATTTAGGCGGATTTTTATTTGGCAATAGTGCGAAGACTGAGAAGTTAGACACCAAATCGCCCGAAGTAAACAAGTACCTACTCAATGTACTTAACAATTTAGATCCTGAATTAGTGGCCAGCTTACAAGCTGATCCGACTTTTGCAGCTGGTAGCGACTGGCTTCAACAGGTGTTAGGTGGAGATACCGACGCAATAGAGGCGCCAATCAAGAACGACTTCTATAAGAACATCCTACCTAGCATTTATGCGCAGTATGGCGGAGCTAACGGCCTTCAATCATCAGACTTTATGAACGCTCAAGCAGGCGCAGCAGGTGACTACTCAAACAAACTAGCAGCCACACGCTGGGGTGCTCAGAACCAAGCCGCTCAAACAGCTGGTCAGTATGGTAAGTTTGCAGGCGATCAAGCCCTTGGAGCTTCAGCCCAGGGTACGCAAAGCACGTTTGGTTATCAGCATACGCCAGCTAACAATGGGTTTGTAACTTCTGTAGCTTCAGCCGCAGCAGGTGGAGCAGGTCGAGGCTTTGGTAACTATGCAGCTAATAAGGTGTTTGGCTAATGAGTTTCTTTACTACAGTACCCGCTAAAACAAATCCTATCGGCGATTCATTCTTAGGTGGATTTAATGAAGGCATCGAATCAGTCTCTAGAGAGCGTGATCTAGCCTCCGCTACTAAGCGCCAGCACTATTTGCAAGAAGAGCTCTACAAAGAAGACTATCAGAAAGCAAAGCCTTCGCTAGATGCCATCATCAATAACGAAGCATGGTCACCCTCTCAGAAGCAAATAGAGATCGAGCGTTCGGCTGAAATCCCTCTTTCGGTGAAAGACAGGGCTACTAAGGCTTATAATAATCAGGTCGCTGAGCAGCAAAAGGCAGTTACTCAAAAAACTGTTCAAGCTTTTAATAAAGAATCGACTGAATTTGTAGCGAATGCTCTTGGAATTATCACAGATCTAAAAGGCGACACTATTCCGACGCCAGGACTTACCAACCTACGCGATCTTGACGAAGAAGGATTGATAAAATTTAGCACACTTTCCGATCTATACCGAAACAATTTGCTTCAGGGTGATTCTCAGGCGACAGCATGGGCAAGAGCTAAACAGGATTTTGACAAGAATAAATCTGCACTTATGGCCGAAGCCCAAGAAGAAGCAAAGCTTTCTAACGATCTCAAGATGCAAGAGATCAGAGACTATGAAGCAGCGGATAAAGCGGATAAAGTTAAGCTGATCATGGACAACCCTAACTTTAGCGATCGCCAAAAGATCATAGCTCTCAAGGGCGAGGGTATTGAAGCTAAAGAAGCATTGAACATCATTAAGAAAAATGATCAAGCGCAACAGTCTTTAGCGAAGATAGAAAACGAAACAAAAGCTCTTTCCTTACGCAAAGCCTCTCAGAATGCTTATAAACATCTGATCGATTATCGCGGCAATGTCCCACGCAAAGCTTTAGAGTACGCTTCAAGAAACGCGGATGATCTTCTATCACCAAAGTCATTAGCTAAGCTCAAAGATCTAGGTGTAAACGATGAAGTTCTTCGCCGCATGAAAGGCGAGAAGCGTAAAGCGACTCAAGAAGAATTGGGTGAGGCTTATCAAAATGCCGATGAAAAATCCATTGTGAAATGGTTAAAAGATAACGAACTGGAAGAATAATGGCCCTCACACCCGAAGAACTCATTCTAATCCAACGCGGACGCAATAGAGGGGCTGGCACTAGCTTTGCTCGCGGTTTACGCGGTTCATCAGCTGGTATCCTTACAGGTCAAGGCTTGTCTAAGGAAGAACGCCAAACAGGCGCCGCTCAACATGGTGAGAGCTTTACGAATGATACGATTGAGGGTTTCGGTCAGTTACTAGGCGATCTTCCTGCTATGGCCGCTGGTGGTACTGCGGGTACTGCGGCAGGTGGAGCATTAGGATCAGTAGCTGGGCCAGGTGGAGCAGCGGTAGGCGCAGCCCTTGGCGGTGGTGCTGGTGCTTTTGCAGCTCCAGAAGTTATCAAAGCCATGTATGAAGAATACCAAAATGCTCGTAATGACCTTGGAGATATATCCTTTATGGATTACCTCAAGGCTGTAGCATCTAGAACAGGCAAAGCAGCTGGTAAAGGTGCTATCTTTGGTGGAGTTGCTAAGGCACTCATTCCATTTTTGCATGGCACTGCGGCTCAAGCAGTGCTAAATAAGCTTCCTAAAGGCGCTGCTATTGCAGGGTCTCATGCTGTAGAAGCTATCACAGAAGCTGGCATTCTAGGCGCTCTAGACACTGCTTTCGATGATGCGGTTCCACTAGAAGCTTTTCGCGATAACCTAGTCATGGTACTAGGCGCAAAGATCAGTATGGGGCTAGCTGCTACTCTTAAGAAGTCTATGCAGAAGCACCCAGGCGCTAAAGAGAAGATCGCCAAGCAGCTATTGCTTGAGTACAAACCATCTCTACGCGAGAGAACAGAGAAAGCCCAAGCAGAAGCCAAGCCAGAAGAATCGGGCAAGTCTATGGTTCTTCCTCAAGAGCATGAATTAACGGGGGAGTCTCAACCCTTATTAGAACATAAAGAGGGGGGTAAAGCTGGTTATACCGAAACGCCTATCACTCCTGAGCAAGAAGCTAAGGCCGCCGCCATCTCACGCAATCAAGCAGAAGGCATAGCTGAGAAGCCTGTAACCAAAGAGCAGCGCGCGCTAAGAGAAGCCAATACAAAAGAAGCTAAAGAAGTTCGCGAAGCTAAAGAGCACAAGGCTTTCGAGAAAGAGCAAGCCATCAAAGACGAAGCTAAGAAACGTAAAGAATCAGAAGCTAACGTCAAAGAGAAACCTCCTGAGAAAAAGAAGCTTAACGAGCGAGAAGCTGCTGAAGTAGAAGCCAACCCAGCGATCAAGCTCCTCAAGGACAAGATCAGCGAAGCCGAAGACAATATTGAATCGCATCGTAAAGCTCTTAAGAAAGATCCCACTAGCGACATAGAGCACGCACGCCTTGAAAAAGAGAAGGCAAAGCTAGCCGATCTCAAAGAGCGCCTCAACTCCATATCCAACAAGCTTTCTCAGCAGTACCGCAAGAAAGAGTCAACTCAGTACAACAACGAAGCGATTGTTGAAAAGATAGCTCGCGCCTTCAAGATTCCTATCCGTTCAGGAAAGATTAGCCATCAGAATATCCATGGTATTTATAAGCCCCATGAACGCGTTATCAGGCTACAAAGTCCAGGTGATTATGTTACGGCGTCTCACGAGATTGGTCATGACCTAGAGCGCAACCTATTCC
>Ga0302201_10001780_pt1 | contig 17812 bp, 13 predicted proteins | sample II_Bog_N3_2_FD_194586 | JGI IMG/M metagenome (GOLD analysis project Ga0302201, IMG submission 194586) | Peat permafrost microbial communities from Stordalen Mire near Abisko, Sweden - II_Bog_N3_2 | ecosystem: Environmental > Terrestrial > Soil > Wetlands > Peat | place: Sweden: Abisko... | reverse complement strand
GACCCACCTTTCGGGTCTGGGGTTTCGGGTCTGGGGTCCGGGAGGGCCGTGTGGCAGGCCAGAGCTTGACTGGGTTTGACTGGGTTTGACCCACCTTGACCGGGGCTGGGCTGAAATCGCCGAAAGTCCCCTGAACGGATTTTGGATGCAAAAAGAAGGCGCGGGGCAGGGCAGGCAGGCTGGCTGGCCGCCACTACCGCAAGATGCGGGTATGGCTCCGCTCTTTGACCCGCACCGCACGGACGTCCGGCGGCAGCGCGCCGCCAAACCGTCGGCCGCCATTTCAAGTGGGAGGCTGATGTTGATGCGTTCACTCGCTATCTTCCACTTAGAATACGCAGTATTGCGCTGATTGTAAATATGTAATAGCATAAAGTTGCGTTTTTGTTGCGCGGAGTGTTAACCACGAAAGACCAAAGCGGAAATCGGGAATCCGCCTTCGCTGCGCTTCGGCGCGACAAGAGCGGGAACGGGGACGAGGCAACCAGGAGAGACAAAGATAAAGCGGGGAAGTGATGATCGCGCAGAGCGGGGACGCCCTGCGGGTGCTGATGCCGGAAGAAACGTTCCTCAGACGGGCGACTGAGGATTGGATCGGGCTTTCAGCCCTTGATTATTCATTGTCCGGGAACCTGGGGCGAGGGCCCCAGGCTGGGATAAAGGCGGGCCTTTGGCCCTGAATGCAACTGACTACCAATCAACATGTTCCATAGATGTTTCTGGTTCTTCGCTGTTTTCGGTGGAATCACCACTCACTTGGCCCTGCACCCGGGCGGGCCGCTTGGATATTGTGTCCCCCCGGCGGGATTTCAGGCGCGGTACAAAAACGCAATATAATGCCATTATAATGTTGACATAAAGCATATAGATGCGTATTCTGAAGGCCGGATTATGAATCTCTTTCGCGGCAAAATCGGACGACTCCCCGCCGGCCTGGGAGAGCCATTGCCCCAACGACTTGAGACCGGGGAAAGCGGGGAACCCCGGCTCGACGGTGCCGCCCGAGGTGGTTGGCGGTTTTCAGGCCGAAGGCTATTGGGGAGTGCGGTCCCGCCGTCGCGGGATCGTCAAGTTCATATGCGCGCACTGGTCCGACCCACCCATAACCTCGGGATGCAGGGCCTACCCGAATGGCGGAACGCCCTCCCGGCCATGCCGGCAAGCCGGGCCCGGGATTTTGCTGGCCACCCCATCCGCCGGCAGAACCTGAGCCATGGGTACCGCGTGGGGGGATCAACCTTGGCGGCAACCACCGGAACGGCCCCGGCTCATCCGCCAACGGGCCCCCGCCGCCCGGGTCGGTGGCGTGGCCTTGAGCCGTCATGGGTCCGCCCGGCTCACCGTGGAACGCCGGCCGGCCACCGTGTCGGCCCCCCGCCGGAACCAGCCCAACCAGCAAGAAACCAGGCTAAATGCCCAAGAAACCAGGCTAAATGCCCAAGAAACCAGGTTAAATTTCCAAGAAACCAGGTTAAACCAGCCGCTACGAGCATAAATTTTCAGCCTCGGGTTTGGCGGTCGCGGAACGATGTCAGACCCTGTGGCTGACCCCGGTGCATCGGGCCAAGCCCGGGTGGATTCCACCGAAAACCGCGAAGAACCATGTTTCTGGTTCTTTGCCGTTTGCAGTGGAATCAGCCCCCACTTGGCCCTGCGCCCGGGATGGTCGGTTGGATATTGTGTTTCTCCGGCGGATTTCAGGCGCGGTGTGGAAATACGCAAAAAAACGGCAATCAGTTTGAATTTTTCGTGTCCTTTGGGGTCTATTTTGAGTTAAAATCAAATTATGACATTGTCTTTGTTGTCCATTTGCCTGGGGCTGGGCGTGGGTGCGTTGCAACTTTACGGCCTGTTGAAGCCGGCGGAATTTGCCGCCCGGGCGCGTAAATTCCCCCGTTCCCAGTCGGCGGGTTGGGGGCTGATGCTGCTGGGAACGGCGTGGTTCCTTTACATCGTTAACTATGAGCCGATCGCCGATTTTGCCGAGTTCAAGCCTTACATGATGCTCGGTTTTGGCGCGGTGGGGGTGTTGTCCTGCATTTTTGTGTCGGATTTTCTGGCGGTCCGGGGGCTGGCGATTGTCCTGATGTTGCTCGGGAAATTGATGGTGGATACGGGGCGGCCGCATCTGGGGGAAACCCCGTGGGTGCTGCTGAATCAGGGGCTGGCCTACTTTTTCGTGTTGATCGGGATGTGGCTGACGATCACGCCCTGGCGGCTGCGGGATTGGCTGGACTGGCTGACGGCCACGGAGCAGCGGGTGCGGGTGGGTTGCGCGGTGCGCCTGGCCTTTTACCTGTTCATCGCCGTGCTGGGGCTGACGTCCTTCCGCACCCTCTGATTCCGGAGGTTCATGAATCTCGCCGATTTGCGTGAGCATTACCAGCGCGGCCAGTTGAACCGGGCCGATCTGGGGGCGGATCCGCTGGTGCAATTTCAAAGCTGGTTCACCGAGGCCGCGCACGGTGGCCGGTGGCGGCGAATCGGCATTGCCGCTTTCAAACTCTGGCAGGCGATCCTCGGTCGTCCGCCGACGGATGTCAATGCGATGGTGCTGGCCACCGTGGGCCCGGAGGGCCGGCCCTCCACCCGCAACGTGTTGCTCAAGGGGGTGGATGAGCGGGGTTTCATCTTTTTTACGAATTACGAGAGCCGCAAAGGGCGGGAACTGGCGGCCAATCCCCGGGCGGCGCTGACGTTTTACTGGCCGGAATTGGAACGGCAGGTGTGTGTGGCGGGAACGGTGGCCAGGCTGCCGGTCCGGGAATCGGAAATTTATTTTTCAAGCCGGCCGCGGGACAGCCGGTTGGGCGCGTGGGCCTCGGATCAGAGCGAGGTGGTGGCCGACCGGGCGGCGTTGGAGGCGAAATGGCGCGAAGTGGCGGCGCGATTTCCCAACGAGGTGCCGCTGCCGCCGCACTGGGGCGGGTATGTGCTGCGGCCGGACCGGGTGGAGTTCTGGCAGGGACGGCCGGGCCGGTTCCATGATCGTTTTCGCTACACCCGGCAAACGGATGGCTCCTGGCGGGTGGATCGGTTGGCGCCGTAATACGGTCAGAATTTGTAGGCGATGCCGCTGACCAGCTTGACATCGTTGTCCGTGCGACCGGCGGCGGGGCGGTTGACGTAGGCGTCATCCAGGGTCAATTGGAGGCTGATTTTCCGGGTGATGGCCGTTTCCATCCCGACTTCCACATTCATGATATAATTAGCCGGCTTGTTGACCTCGGGAATGAATTCGGCTTTCTCCCAGAGTTTGGCGGAGTCGCTGAGTTTTTGGTCGAAATGTTCGGCGACGCGCAGGCTCAAAAAGTAATCCGTCTCATCACCCCGATCCTCGGCCACGCCGCTCGGACCGATTTCACCCACGAGGTCGGAGGATTTGTCTTTGATGAAATAATAGCCCGCCCCGGGGCTCATGGAAGCGCGGTATTTGAGGTTCTGGATGCCGTCATGCAGCGCGTCCGCATTGTCGAAGCCGTAAAACCGGTCGCTGAATATACGGTTATACTGGGCCGAGCCGTGCAGGCTGTCCGCATTGTTGACGGAATCATTCTCACCGTAGGTGGCGTCCGCTTCCAACAGCCACTCATTCAGCAAATCTTTTTTTTGGCTCTGAATCTTGGCGGTGAAGAGCAGGATGTCACTGTTGCCCCGGGTGTAGGTCAGGCCGGCGGCGGCGGTGCTTTGCCAGTTGGTGACGGGCGGCTTGACGGCGGACTTGGATTCCTTCACCACGGTGGCGACGGGGTTGGTGCCCTGCTGGATGGTCACCACGGCGTTGGTGCCCTGAATGATGGTGGTGATGACATTGGTGCCCTGGCGGATGGTCACGATGGTGTCCATGCCCGTGTCGGCGGCGGCCCGGGCGGCGGGCAGACCCGTGAGGACGGCCAAAAGGACCATAAGAATTTTAAATAGTTTCATAAAAAGGGCGCATGAGCAACACCATCCACCTGGGTGGAGGCAAGCATTTGTTTAACAATGTTTTTTTTGACCCGCCGCCGCCGCCGGAGTTTCCCGCTGGCATAATCCGGCCTTCCCCGTCCCTACGGTTTCGACCGTCGGATCTTGCAGGATATTTGCGCGGTGATGGTTATTTTCCGCATCAGGCCGGCGGGGGCGCGGCTTCCGTGGCGGCTTCCCCGGCGGGTTCGCTGATGACCGGGGCGATGGCCTGCAATTTGTCGCCGGCGTCGAGGTTGACCAGTTTCACGCCCATGGTGTTGCGGCCGGCTTCCCGAATATCCTGAACGCGGGTGCGCACCATCTGGCCGCTGACGGTGATGAGCATGATTTCGTCGTTGTCCCGCACGGTGAGGGCGCCGATGACGCCGCCGGTTTTTTCGCCGGTCTTCATGGTGATGATGCCTTTGCCGCCCCGGGATTGGACGCGGTATTCGCCAAAATCCGTGCGTTTGCCGATGCCGTTGGCCCCGGCCACCAGCAACGCGGCATCGGGCACGACCACGGCGGCGGCCACGACGGCGTCGCCGGCTTCGAGGGTGATGCCCTTCACGCCGCCGGCGGCCCGGCCCATGGAGCGCACGTCGGCTTCGTGGAACCGGATGCTCATGCCGTCCTTGGTGATCAGAATGACATCGTCCCCCGGGTCGGTTTCATCCGCGCTGCCGCGCGTCAATTTCACTTCGATCAGCGTGTCGTCCGGCTCGATGCCGATGGCGATGATGCCGCCTTTGCGGACATTGCCGAACTCATTGAGCGCGGTCTTTTTAACCGCGCCCAGCCGGGTCGTGAAGAACAGTTCGCCGGGTTGCCGCCAGGTGGCGTCGGCCTTGTTCTCATCCGTCTTGGATTGGATGCGGATGAGCGCGGCGACTTTTTCCTCGGCCTTCAATTCCAACAGGTTGGCGATGCTCCGGCCCTTGGCGGCCCGGCCCATGTCGGGGATTTCATGGACCCGCTCGACATAGACGCGCCCGGTGTTGGTGAAAAACATCAGGTAATCATGGGTGCTGGCCGTGAAGAGATGCTCGACAAAATCCTTGTCTTCGGCGCCCTCCCCCTCGCGGGTGGTCATGCCGATGACGCCCTTGCCGCCGCGGCGCTGGGCGCGATAGGAACTGACGTTGGTGCGCTTCAAGAGGCCGGCGTGGGTGAGCGTGATGATGACGCCCTCGTTGGCGATGAGGTCTTCGATGGCGATTTCGCCCTCGTCGGGGATGATTTCCGTTTTGCGCGGCGTCGCGTATTTTTCCCGGATGACCAGCAATTCCGCCTTGATGATGGCCATGACGCGCGCCTCGCGGGCGAGGATGTCGAGCAGGTCCTGGATGCGCCCGATCAATTCGCGGTATTCGGCGTCCACCTTGTCAATTTCCAGGCCGGTCAACTGGTAGAGGCGCAATTCCAGGATGGCGTCCACCTGGCGTTCGGTCAGCGCGTAACGGCCGGCCTGCAACCGGTCTTCGCGGCGGATCAACACGCCCCAGGATTCGACTTGCAGGCGGCTCCATTCGAAGGCGAGCAGTTTGACCTTCGCTTCATCCTTGGTCTTGCTGCCCCGGATGATTTTGATGAATTCATCCAGGTTGGACAGCGCCACCAGATAACCTTCGAGCAACTCGGCGCGCTCCTCGGCTTTGCGCAACTCGAAACGGGTGCGGCGCAGAATGACCTCGCGGCGGTGGTCAATATAGCAGGAAATGATTTCCCGCAGGTTGAGCGTCTTGGGCTTGCCGTGGTCAATGGCCAGGGCGTTGACGCTGAAGCTGACCTCCAACTGCGTGTGCTGGAACAGATTATTGATGACCACCTTGGGCAGGGCGTCGCGCTTGAGTTCCATCACCAGACGCGTGTATTCGTCCGACTCATTGCGCATCGCCGAAATCTCGGTGATGATTTTTTCGTTCACCAGGCCGGCGATGGCCTCTTCCAGCGCCGCGCGATTGACGTTGTAGGGGATTTCGGTGATGACCACCTGTTCGCGGTTGCCCTTCAATTCCTCCACGCCCACGCGCCCGCGCAACTTGACGGTGCCCTTGCCGGTCGCAAAATAATTCTTGATGCCCTCGACGCCGCAAATCACGCCGCCGGTCGGGAAATCCGGGCCCTTGATGAATTTCATCAATTCCGGGATGGTGATGGCCGGGTTGTCAATTTGCGCGCAGATGCCGTCAATGACCTCGCCCAGGTTGTGGGGCGGCATGTTGGTGGCCATGCCCACGGCGATGCCCGTGCCGCCGTTGACGAGCAGGTTGGGGAACGCCGCCGGAAACACCGTCGGCTCGGTCATGCGCTCGTCGTAGTTCGGGACAAAATCCACGGTGTCGCGGTCCATGTCCTGCATCAGGGCCGCGCCCAGATGGGTCAGGCGCGCCTCGGTGTAACGCATGGCCGCCGGGGGATCGTTTTCAATCGAGCCAAAATTCCCCTTGCCATCCACCAACCGCTCGCGCATGGCCCAGGGCTGGGCCATGTGGACCAGCGTGGGGTAAATCACCGCTTCGCCGTGCGGATGGTAGTTGCCGGAGGTGTCGCCGCAAATCTTGGCGCACTTATACGGCTTGCGCCCGGGAAAGAGGGACAGCTCGTGCATCGCATAGAGGATGCGGCGCTGGGAGGGCTTGAGGCCGTCGCGCACATCGGGCAGGGCGCGCGCGATGATCACGGACATGGAGTAGTCCAGGAACGAGTTTTTAATTTCGTCCGCGACATTGATGCGGGCGATTTTTTCGCCGCTGGAGTAAGCGCCGCCGCTCGCGTGCGACGCGTTGGATTCGGTTTCGTCAGACATAATTTAAGACAAGGTCCGGTTTAAATCCGACCGGTACGTTCAAACTTTTGATTTTCAAGTGAAAAACTTCATTAAACCGTCCGTCGGTTTTCATTTGCATTTCTCCGCGCCCTCTGCGCCTCTGCGCGAGAAAATGAGTTTCCCCGGCTTTATGCAGCCTTTGGAGACTGGGAAGCGTTGCGCGAATGTCCGCGCAGAGGCCGCAGAGAAAGCCAGGGCCGTTGGACGGCATGGAAAGGTTCATTGTGAAAATTTCAAATTATCCCGCCAAAAATTAATCAGACATCCAGGTTGCGCACGTTCAGCGCGTTGTCTTCGATGAACTGGCGGCGCGGCTCGACTTCCTCGCCCATCAGGCGGGTGAACATTTCCTCGGCCTCGACGGCATCGGTCAATTCAATGCGCAGCAGTTTGCGCCGGACCGGGTTCATGGTGGTCTCAAACAATTCCTTGGCGTCCATTTCGCCCAGCCCCTTGAAGCGGGTCATCTGGATGCCTTTTTTGCCGACCTCCTTGACGCCGCTGAGAATTTCCGGGATGGAGAACAGCGGGGCGACGGTCATGCGCTCCCCTTCGCCCTCAATCAGTTCAAAGAGGGGATGGTCCTGGGCGGAATAGTGATCCACGGCCAGGCCTTTGCGGGCGAGTTTGCCGAGCAACTCGCCGATGGCCTTGCTCTCCAAATGCAAATCCGCCTCCACCGCCCGCCGGGTTTGCTTCTTGGTTTTTTCCCCCAGTTCCCGCAATTCGGTTTCTGTTCGGAACAGGTCGGGATCGGCTTCCTTGAACCGGGCCACGGCCTCGACATCGCCAAAATAGTGGACGGTCTCGTCGTTGCCCTCGCGGACTTTGATCAGGTGGACGGGGAAACCGCCCTGCGGGCCGCGTTGCTCGACGTAATCGCCGAAATCGCCGCCCTGGCGCCGGATGAAGACGGCGTATTTGTCCAGTGATTCCAGAAGGGTGAGGATTTCCTCCAGCTCTTTGGGCGTGAACTCGCGGCCGTCGGCCAGGTTCTTCAACCGGACTTCCTCGGTGCCGATTTGCAGCAGGATGCGGTTCAACTGGGTGTCGTCATCCACGTATTCCGTGCGCTTTTTGCGCGTGATGGAATACAGCGGCGGCTGCGCGATATAGACGTAGCCATCCCGCACCAGGCGCGGCATCTGGCGGTAGAAAAACGTGAGCAGCAGCGTGCGGATGTGCGAACCATCCACATCGGCGTCGGTCATGATGATGATTTTGTGGTAGCGCAGGTTGGTCAGGTCAAACGCACCCTCGCCCTCGCCGTCGCCGATGCCGGTGCCGATGGCGGTGATCATGGTGCGGATTTCCGTGTTCTGGAGCACTTTGTCCAGCCGGGCCTTTTCCACGTTGATCAATTTGCCGCGAATGGGCAGGATCGCCTGGAATTTGCGGTCCCGGCCCTGTTTGGCCGAGCCGCCGGCGGAGTCACCTTCGACGATATACAATTCTGTGTTGGCCGGATCGCGGTCGGAGCAGTCGGCCAGTTTGCCGGGCAGGCCGCCGCCGGTGAGGGCGCTTTTGCGGACGGCCTCGCGGGCCTTGCGGGCGGCCTCGCGGGCGCGCGCGGCGTTCAACGCCTTGTCCACGATCCGTTTGCCCACGGGCGGATTGGCGTCGAAATAGCTCATCAACCCCTCGTAGGTCGAGGAACCGACGATGCGTTCCACCTCGGGCGAGAGGAGCTTGACCTTGGTCTGGGATTCAAATTTCGGATCGCTGTGCTTTACCGAGATGACCGCCGTGAGCCCTTCGCGGACGTCATCGCCGGTGATCTGGGGATCCTTGTCCTTGAGCAGTTCCTTGGACTTGGCGTATTGATTGATGGCGCGGGTGACCGCGCTGCGAAAGCCGCTCAGATGCGTGCCACCGTCGGGATTGTGCACGGTGTTGGTGTAGCACATCACCTGGTCGTTGTAGCTGTCGTTGTATTGCAGCACGACCTCGACATGCACTTCGATGTCCTTGCCGTCATTGTTTTCCTTCGTCTCCTTGCGGAAGGCGATGGGCTTGGGATGCAGCGGGGTCTTGCTCTTGTTGAGCTGCTTCACGAATTCCTCCACGCCGTCCTTGTAATAGAAGCGCTCGGGTTTGGCGTCGGCCTGGCGCTCGTCGAGGAAGATGATTTCCAGGCCGGAATTTAGAAACGCCAGTTCGCGGAGCCGTTGCGAGATGATTTCGTATTTAAACTCGGTCGTTTCGCGGAAAATCTCCGGGTCCGGTTTGAAGGTGATCAAGGTGCCGGTGGTCCGGGTCTTGCCGATGACGTGCAGCTTTTGGATGGTTTTGCCGCGCTCGAACTCCATGTGATGCACCTGGCCGTCGCGGGAGACCTCGACCTCGAACCATTCGGAGACGGCGTTGACGCACTTGGCGCCCACGCCGTGGGTGCCGCCGGAAAATTTGTAGCCGCCCTGGCCGTATTTGCCGCCGGAATGCAGGGTGGTCAGGACCAACTCGACGCCGGGCAGGCCGCTGTCCTGGTTGATGTCCACGGGAATGCCCCGGCCGTTGTCGCGGATGGAAATGGAGCCGTCCATGTGGAGCGTGACCTCGATCTTATGGCAATGGCCGGCCAGGTGTTCATCCACGGAGTTGTCCAGCACCTCGCTGACGCAATGGTGGAGGGCGCGTTCATCCGTGCCGCCGATATACATGCCGGGCTTTTTGCGCACGGCCTCGAGGCCCTTGAGCTGGCTCAATTTTTGGGCGTCGTATTCGGCGGAAATCGCACCGTCTGACGGTGGGTTGTTGTCATCCGACTGGTCTGAAATGGCTGGCATAAAATGAATCCGCAAGCGGCAAAAACGATGCGCTGACGTGACGCGAAACAGGATAGTCAAAGCGGGCTTTTTTACAATGTTTATTTGACGGAAAATCCGCCCCAAAACACCATTAGTTGTGGGCGATTTTGCCGGCCGCCGGGATATGTTGTGGTCCGGGAAACAATCGCTCCCTCCGCCCACAGTCTAGCCGGGCCACCCAACCCCGGAGCGCGGCTGTCTCAGCCGCAGCGCGTCGAAATCGGTATCATCGTCGGGCCTGCTCATGCGTCCAAGCGGCCCAGTTTTCCTTCTTGGGTTTGGGGTCGCCGGACAACCCAATCGGTTTAAATAATTAAATGGTGGCGGGAGCGTTTTACCGCTTCAATAATTCCCCCACATTCACCAGTGCGTCGGGAAATGCGTGCGGAGCCACCGCCGCGCCCGCACGCAGCACCGATTTGGAGCCGTAGCCGGTGAAATGCGGTTCGCGGTAAACCTCAAGGGCGGCGTCGTTCAGGTTCACAATCCACACTTCCGGGATTCCAGCGCGCCCATAGGCGGGGAGTTTTTCCTCGCGGTCGTAATCCAAGGTGGAATCGGAAACCTCGATCAGCAAAAGCACCTCGTCCGGTTGCGGGTGGCGGCGCTTGTAATCATCGGGCGCGGGCTTGAGCAGGGCCACGTCGGGTTCGGGCTCGGAATGGTCGTCGAGGCGGACGGGATCCTGGGTGGAAACCAGCCAGCGGCCCCGGGCCAGGAGGTTGAAAATGCGGCTCAATTGCTTGACGGTGCCGCCATGGGCCGGGCCAATTGGAGACATATCTATAATCCTTCCATTGAGCAGTTCCACGCGTGCGTCCGGGGGCAAAACCCCCGATTCCGCCATGCGGTAATACGCCCTGACATTAAAGCGATGTTCGGTCAGCACCGGCATGGAGAAAGCTTATCAAACCATTGGGCATTTGGCAAACGGCGGTTTGCGGCATGTCTCAAATCCTTGGCAAATGCGGGGCGGAGGGCGGCTGAGGCCGGGGAAATGGAATTTTTCGCGCAGAGGCGCAGAAAACGCAGAGAGGAGGGGGGAAGAACGAAATTCAAAACTTCAAACTTAAGGGGGAACGGGTCGTCTGGGGGGACCAGGCATGGATTGGTGGGGCGAAAGCGCCGTCGCCTGCCTGCCAGCATTCCGGTCGGGTTACGCCGTCGGCCGCCAGTCGAGCACTTTCAGTTGCACGGTGCTTCGGCCGCTGAAGTCGTTGATTTGCGGGGCAAACGCCAGATCAAAGATGCCATCGGGCAGAGTGGCGGAGCCGACGCCCCACCAGACGGCTTCCAGGGTGGTCTTGCCATCCGTCACCCACAACTTGGCGTGTTGTTTTTCCGCGCCCATGCGCTGGGGCGGACGGGTGTTGGCCAGGCGGCGGGTCCAGAATTGCAGGGGGGGATTGCCCTGGCCGGTGGGGCGGATCCGGTCCAGTTCGGCCAGTAAATCCAGGGTCAATTCCCGCAGGGTGACTTCGGCATCCAGATTCAGCAGGGGCTGCAAATCCTCCGGTTTGAGCGAGCGGCGGGCGATCTCGTTGAGCCGGCGGCGGAAGGCGTCCAAGTTGTCGGGGGCGATGGTCACGCCCGCCGCCATGGCATGGCCGCCATGGCGCACGAGCAGGTCATCACATTCCCGCAGGGCGGCGGCCAGGTCAAAACCGGGGATGCTCCGGCCCGAACCGCGCCATTGCTCGCCCTCGCCGCCCAAGATGAAGGTGGGCCGGTAAAATTGGTGCAATACGCGCGAGGCCACGATGCCCACCACGCCGATGTGCCAGAGGAGTTGACCCTCCACAATCACATAATCGGTCTGGGGATTAAACCGCGCCTTCACCGCGCCGATGACGCTGGTGGTGATGCCGCGCTCGATTTTCTGGCGCTCCTGGTTGTGGTAATCCAGATTCCGGGCCAGCGGCAGGGCTTCGGCGAGATTCCGCGCCAGCACCAATTGCAGGGATTCCAGGGCATTTTCCAGGCGGCCGGCGGCATTCAGGCGCGGGGCCAGTTGGTAGCCCACATCCATGGTGCCGAGCTTTTCCGGGGATTGCGCGATTTGCTTCAGCGCGATGAGCCCGGGCCGTTGGGTGATGTTCAAACGCTCCAGGCCGGCCGTGACGAAGATGCGGTTCTCGCCCGTGAGGGGCACGACATCGGCAATGGTCCCCAGCGCCACGAGGTCCAGCAGCGGGCGCAGGTCAAACTCCGCCATCCCGGGCAGGCCGGTTTCCCGGCCGCGTTTGACCAGCGCATGCGCCAGTTTGAAGGCGAGGCCCGCCGAGCAAAGGTCGCGAAAGGAAACCTCCTGCTCGCCGGCCAGTTGCGGATTGACCAGCGCCACGGCGGCGGGCGGCGGCGAGGAAACTTGGTGATGGTCCAGAACAATGGCGTCCACCCCGCGCTCGCGCAGCCAGGCGATGCTGGCCACGGCCGTGGAACCGCAATCCACCGCCAGCAGGAGCGTGGCCGGATATTTGTGGAGACAGTTTTCCACCCCGTCCGGGCTGAGGCCGTAGCCTTCGTCCATGCGGTGGGGCAGATAACATTCCACCCGCCAGCCCAGGGCGCGGAGCACTTCCACCAGCAGGGCGGTGGAACTGACGCCATCCACGTCATAATCCCCGAAGATGACCACGGCTTCGGAACGCTCACGTGCAGCGTATAAGCGGTCCACCGCCGCCGCCATGTTCGGCAGCAAAAAGGGATCGGCCAGTTGCTTCAAGCGCGGGGCCAGAAAATTTTCCACGGCGGCGGGTTCACTCAGGCCGCGGTTGAGCAGGCATTGGGCGAGGAGGGGGCTGATGTGATGGGTCGCCGCGATTTTGGCGGCCAGCAGCGGTTGGGGCGGGCAGAATGACCAGCGGCACTTCATGGCGTCCCCCGCTTTTCCCGGTGCGCGGCGGCCACCGACCAAGCCATGGCCAGCGCAAGAATGGACAGGATGGTGAGCAGGGAAACGCCGTTGGGAATCTCGCATTGAAACCAGAGCGGCGTCCGGCCGTGGGGTTCCAGCAGCATCTTGGCCCCGACAAACAAAAGCACCACGGACAGGCCCAGCTTGAGATGCCGGAAGTAATCCAGCGCGCCGGCCAGCAAAAAGTAGAGCGACCGCAGGCCGAGGATGGCCAGGAGATTGGAGGTGAACACAATAAACGCATCGCGGGTGACGGAGAACACCGCCGGCACGGAATCGAGGGCGAAGATGAGATCACTGCTTTCCACCAGCACGACCACCAACGCGAGCGGGGTCAGGGCGCGGCGTTGGTTGACAAGGGTGACCAGCTTGAGTCCGTCAAAATCGGCGGCGACGGGGAAAAACCGGCGCACCCACCGGACGATGCGGTTCTGTTCCGGCGGCACCGGGACCGCACGCCAGCAGACCATTTTAACGCCGGTGATGACCAGGAAGCCGCCGAAGACATACAGGAGCCAGTGGAATTGATGGATCAACACCGCCCCCAAACCGATCATCGCCCCGCGCAGGATCACGGCGCCCAGCACCCCCAAAAAGAGCGCCCGATGTTGTTGGGCCGGCGAGAGTCGGAAGGCGGAAAAGATGAGGGCGATGACCAGAACGTTATCCAGCGAGAGCGACCATTCGATGAGGTAGCCGCTGAGAAATTGCGTGGCCTCCGGCCGCCCGCGCCAATGGTTCAGGCCGGCGGCGAACAGCAGCGCCAGCCCCAGCCACAATCCGCTCCAGAGGAGGGCCCGCCGGAAACCCACCGCCCCGGGGTCGCCCGCCGGTTGGCCCGGTTTCCGCTTTTCCCAAAGCCCCAGGTCCAACGCGACTAAAAACAGGATGCAGACGATGAAACCGGCCCAGTGCCATGGGGTGATTTCAATCATGTCCCCCGTTAAACCACCGGTTGTCCGGTATTCTGCTGGAGGTTCACCTGGGAGGCGCCAATGTTGGGGCGTTCGCCCTTGTGCCACCACAGGACAATTGCGCTGGCGATGTAGATGGAGGAGTAGGTGCCCGTGACAATGCCCACCAGGAACGTGAAGGCAAAATCATTGATGACGCCACCGCCCAAAACATACAGGCACGCCGTGGCAATGAGCACCGTGCCGCTGGTGATGATGGTGCGGCTCAGGGTTTGGTTCAACGCCTGATTGATGACGTCCCGGAACGAGCCGCGCACGCCGAGCTTCAAATCCTCGCGAATCCGGTCGAAAATGACGATTTTATCGTTCATGGAGAAACCGATGATGGTCAGGATGGCCGCCACCACGGTGGCGTTGAATTCGCGGCCGGAAATCTGGTTGGCGATACAGTAGCAGCCGATGGCCAGCAAAACGTCGTGCAACACGGCGATCACCGCCGCCACGGCGAAGGAGAATTCATAACGGAACGCCACATACAGCAGGATGCCGAACATGGCGAACAGCGCGGCGATGATGGCCGAACGCTGGATTTCCTTGCCCACGGTCGCCCCGACCTGCTTCAATTCCACTGGCTTGAATTGAGCCTGGGGAAAATGGCTGGTCAGCGCCTGCGTGACCTTCGCGGAAGAGCCGCTGGAGGTGGTCACCCGCAACTTTTCCGTGCCGGCGCCAATGTCGGTTTGATACTGGATTTGGGATTCCTTTTCCCCCGTCGCCGTCACCACTGCGCGGATTTGCTCCACATCCAGTTTCTGGGCGAAGGAGTAGGTGGTGCTGTCGCCCCCCACAAAATCCACGCCGAACAGTTTTTCGCCCCGGAAAATCGCCCCGTAGAGAATGGCCGCGATGGCGAAGGTCCAGGACAGCACAAACACCGGCTTGGCCAGGGCCATGAAATCCAGCTTCGAACTCTTGATGAGATGGAACATGGGCAGCGTTTTCCAGAGGTTGTTGTCCAGCATGAAGTTGAAAATCAACCGGGTCACCACCAGGGCGGTGAACAAGCTGGCCGCCACACCAATGGTCAGCGTCACGCCGAAGCCCTTGATTTCGCCGGTGCCCATGAAAATCAGGATGACGGAGGAAATCAAGGTGGTGACGTGGGAATCGAAAATGGTGGTGAACGCCCGGGCGTAACCGGCGTCAATGGCCCCGCGCAGGGATTTGCCCTTGGCCAGTTCCTCGCGCAACCGTTCATAAATCAGCACGTTGGCGTCCACCGCCATACCGATGGTCAGCACGACGCCCGCGATGCCGGGCAGCGTCAGCGTGGTGCCCACCGAACACATGACGCCCATCAGGATGATGACGTTCAAGATGAGGGCGACGTTCGCGGCCACGCCGGCCTTGCGGTAATAGCACAGCATGAAGAGCGAAACGAAAATCAGGGAATAAACCGAGGCCGCGACGCCGCTGTGGATGGCGTCCTTGCCCATGGTCGGGTCCACGTCTTCGGACGACTCAATGTCCAACCGCGCGCGAAGGGGGTTTTGGAGCACATTGGCCAGCGCCTGCGCCTCCTTGTCACTGAAGGTGCCGGTGATGCTCACGTTGCCGGTTTCAATGGCGTCATTAATCACCGGGGCCGAATACAAATCACCGTCCAGAATGACGGCAAGCTGATGATGAATGTTGGCTTTGGTCGTCTCGGCAAACCGCCGCGCCGCATCGTCATTCAACGAGAAGGTGATTTCAGGATTCCCCATGTTGTCGCGGACCACCTGGGCGTTTTTCACCATGTCGCCGGCCAGGCCGTTCTCGGCCTTTTTGCTCACGATCACCTCGGTGACGCGGGGTTGTTCCCCGGGGAGGGCGTCATCAATGTGCCGGAGTTTGACATAACCGGGCGGCACGGGTTCGCCACTCTTAAGAATTGATTCGCTGTCTTCCTTTACCATGCGGAACTCGAGATAGGCGGCCTTTTGAATCTGTTCCTTGGCGCTCTCGCGCACCGCCTGGGACAAGCCGGGGAGTTGCACCAGAATCTCATTGCCGCCCACCGGTTGAATCACCGGTTCCGCCACGCCAAAGGAGTCCACGCGCTTGCGCAACACTTCCACGGCCTGCGCGATGGCCCCGCCGACATCCTGCGGATTGGCCAGGTCATTCGTCCGCATGGCCAGCAAGAACGAGGTGCCGCCCTGCAAATCCAGCCCGAGCTTGATCTTGCCGGAAGCGTCCTTTTGCAACTGGTTCAGGATATAGGTGGTCGGGTGCAGTTGCTGTTTCGAGAGCAGGAAGGGGTAATACGGGGTGATGTCGTTGGTGCCAATCGCCTCGACCAGGTTGAGGAAATCGCGGTCGGGCCGGGCCTTTTGCAAGGGCTGTACCCGTTGGAGGATGGCGGCAAAGGCGGCGTCCTTGTTCTGTGCGCGGTCGCTGAACTGCTGCACCAAGTCGCGGCTGGTCGGCGGGTAAATTTCAAAGAGCGACCAAAGAATGATGGCAACGACAAAAAGGAAACGGCCCAGATTATTGTTTTTATTCATGACGAAAGCTCAGGATGCGGCCGGCGTGTCGGTGTCAATGATGGCGGTGATGGAGACTTTGCTGACTTCCAGTTTGGAATCCCCGGAACGCAGGGTGACGGTGTTGTCCTTGACCGAAACCACGACGCCAATGATGCCGCTGGCGGTGTTGACGCGGTCACCAGACTTGATGGTCTTGAGCAATTCCGCCTGCTTTTTGGCCTGTTTCTGCTGGGGCCGGATGAGGATGAAATAGAAAACCACCACAATCAGGACCATCGGCACCAAGCCGAACAACGGTGATTGCGCCGGCTGCCCGGCGGCTCCCGCAGGAGCCTGACCCATGGCCAATATTGCGGCTAAATGATTCATATGCATGTAAAAATATGGTCGCCCAATTTAAAGCAGGGGCTGCATTTGGCAAGCTAATTGACAATCCAATTTGGATGGCAACCGGACTTCACCCCCGCAGCACCTCGGTCCCGTGGGCCAAGACCGTCCGGTTTTGAGGCTTGAAATTTGGAATTTCTTTGAGGTTTGAAAATTGGATTTTTAAATTTCCGCCCGGTTCATCACACTGTCATGATTTCTTTCTCTTTGGTCACGACGTGGGCGTCAATCTTGCCGATATACTGGTCGGTCAGCTTTTGAATTTCCTTTTCCGCCGCCTCGACCTCCTCTTCGCCGACCCCGCCGGAAGTTTTGGCTTTTTTCAACTGTTCCAGACCGTCGCGGCGCACATGCCGGATGGCCACGCGCCCTTCTTCGGACATTTTCTTGATGATCTTGACAAATTCCTGGCGACGTTCCGTGCTCAATTCGGGAAACGCCAGGCGGATGACCTTGCCCTGGACCGCGCCGGAGAGGCCGAGGTTCGACTTTTGGATGGCCTTTTCAATCGGCTGAATGGTGGCCAGATCCCAAGGCTGGATCACCAGCAGGCGGGATTCGGGGGTGGTGATGCCGGCCAGTTCGCGGATGCGCATGAGGGAACCATAAACTTCCACTTGGATGTTTTCCACCAGCGCCGCCGAGGCTTTGCCGGTGCGCACCCCGGCAAATTCGGTGACGACGGCCTGCTCCGTTTTTGTCATTTTTTCTTCCGCTTCCAGCAAAATGTCATCGGGTGTCATAGTGCCGGGAGTTTAACACTGGCCGCAGCCCGGGTCGAATCTTTTGTGCAGGGGCCGGCGGGTGCGGGCGCATCTCGCTGCCCCCGAATCGCCAATATCCAAATCGGCGGGTTAGCCGAAGATCCTGACCCCCACCGGGTTCAACGCCGGCAGGTTTGTCCCGCAGAGCGGGGACGCCCTGCGGGTGCTGATGCCGGAAGAAACGTTCCTCAGACGGGCGACGGAGGATTGGATCGGGCTTTCAGCCCTTGATTATTCGTGGTGCTGGAACCTGGGGCGAGGGCCCCAGGCTGGTATCAAGGCGGGCCTTTGGCCCTGAATGCAACTGGCTACCAATCAACATGTTCCACAGATGTTTCTTAAGAGCGGGATGCGAGACAGCAGACTTGGAAGTCGGCGGTACTTGGCGTCCGGCCGGTGGAAACCGGGGGCAGCAAGCTGCGCCCAAACCTCCCTGCCATCTGACAATCCCCTTGACTTTCCGATCAGCCGTTTGCCGGAGGGCCTGATTTATTTTTCCTTGTGACACGGAAAGTCACAATGTGACAGGGATATTCACGCCTATTAAGAAATATTTCCCGCAGTCAACAAAACATAAACCACCTCCACCAATGAACAGTGCGTATGCATGAAGGGTTCAGGCGAGTTTAGGGTGACGGTTGGTGACAAAGGCGAAAGCCTTGGCCAGATTGTCTTCGCCCATGGCCGTTTGGAAGTCGGTGAACCAGAGCCAGC
>Ga0302201_10001766_pt1 | contig 17904 bp, 14 predicted proteins | sample II_Bog_N3_2_FD_194586 | JGI IMG/M metagenome (GOLD analysis project Ga0302201, IMG submission 194586) | Peat permafrost microbial communities from Stordalen Mire near Abisko, Sweden - II_Bog_N3_2 | ecosystem: Environmental > Terrestrial > Soil > Wetlands > Peat | place: Sweden: Abisko... | reverse complement strand
CACTCCGCTCACAGTCCAAGGCATGCTTCCCTTCTACACGCCTTCGCAAACGGATCAATACCTGTAAACCATCTCCCCGGTCTGTTCTGTAAAGTATCTGCCCGGGCTATACCGCCGTTTGCGGCACGACTGAAGTCGTGCCCTGACACTTTCCGCGGTCACAATTGAATTCTGCAAGAGGCTCCGTGGAGCTTTGAATTCATGCTCTCCCACCCTTGAATCAAAGAACGATTCAAGGATGGGGCACCCGGATTATGGTTCGCACTGGCATCGAAATCGCTCTGGAAGGAAGGGGCGGCCCCACGCTCAAATCGCCAGCAGGGCGATGGCCACCACCGCCGCTCCCGTCAGCAGGCTCATGCGGTCGGTGAGGGCAAAGACGACCGGGTCTTCGTTGAGTGTTCCGCGGGAAGCGCGCAGCCAAACCCGGAAGAGCCAGAGGATCATCAGCGGCATGATCAGCCACAGCAGCCGCGGCTGACGGTACAAGACCACCACTTCGCGCCCGCTGATGTAGTTGGCAAAGACCACCACGGCGGCAACCGCGCTGGTGGTACCGAAACTGCGCAACTGCTCGATGTCGGCCACCAGGTAGCCGCGTCCGTTTTTGGGCGGCGAACCGCTGGCGCGCAGGTTCTCCAGCTCGGCAAAGCGCTTGACGATGGCCAGAGACAGGAACAGAAAGATGGAGAAGCCCGCCAGCCAGTGGGAGATGTGCGAGGAGGTGGCGGCGCTGCCCGCCTGCAAGCGCAGGGTATACAAGCCGGAGAGCACCAGCACATCCACCAGCGCAATCCGCTTCAGATAGGAAGAGTAGGCCAGCGTGGCGGCCAGGTAAAGCAGCAGCCAGCCATAAAAGCCCCCCGGCAGCAGGCGTCCGCCCACCAGCCCCATGAACAGAAACACCGCAGAGATGCAGATTCCCGCAAAGGCCGACAGATCGCCCGAGGCAAAGGGCCGCTGGCGCTTGCGGGGGTGGCGGCGGTCGGCTTCAATGTCCAGCAGATCGTTGACGATGTAGGCCGCTGAAGCGGTAAGGCTGAAGCAGATGAAGGCGGCCAGGGCCGTTAGCAACAGGCTGGCGGTCAAAACATGGGAGAGCAGGAGGGGAACAAAGATGAGCAGATTCTTGGCCCATTGGTGCAAGCGGACCGCCTTCAGCAGCGAGCGCAAAGGGTGGCTGCGCTCCTCGAACACCCGCGCCGGCCGGATGCCGCGCGCCCTCATCCCCAGGCGCAGCCCCAGGGTCGGATTGGCCACCATGGGCGCGTTGGCGTGCGCCAGCAGCGGCAGATCGGGACGGGCATTGCCGATGTAGTCGAACGTCTCGGAACCCAGGCGGGTACGCAGCCTGTCCAGTTTCTTGGAGCCGGTCAGGTTGGTCACGCCGTCCGAGCCCAGGACTCCGGTGAAAATGCCCAGATGCGCCGCAACCCGCTGGGCGATGGACCCGTCCGCGCCCGTGGCCAGATAGAGGGCGCGGCCCTGGGCGCGCTCCTGCTGAAGGAATTTGAGCAGCTTGCGGTTGTAGGGAAGATACGCCACATCGAGCGAAACGGATGCGGAGACATAGGCCTTGAACGCCGCCTTGCCGTGAAGCAGTTTGCCAGGCAGCCGCAGCGCCAACTGCGGGCGCGTCCGCAAAAGCACCAGCAGGGAGTCGACAAGGGTATCGGACTTGACCAGCGTGCCGTCCAGATCGACGCACAACGGCACGTGCGCCGCGCCGGGAAGGGGCCGTTCTAATAGAGATTGGGGCAACCGTATTACCTCGGCGAGGATTGCTGGCTCATGCGGGCCGACCCGGCTGGGCCGCAACCCAATCCATGAATCTGCTTGCGGCTGAGTGCGTTGGCCAGTGAATCGTTCGGAGCGACTCAAGTATACGTCGGCCTGCGGCCAACCAGAACTCGGATTCAAGGGGCAATACGGAGGACGGCGAGACGGCCCGCGGCACAAACATCCGGCGCAAACCGGAGCGATGCCGCTGGATGTGGATTTTGTGGTGGAGCTGAGCGGGATCGAACCGCTGGCCTCCTCGTTGCGAACGAGGCGCTCTCCCAGCTGAGCTACAGCCCCACGACTTCATTCATCTTACCAGCGAGCGGCAAATCGGGAAAGGCGCGGCTGCGTTTTTCCTTTTGCCATGGCTCCCGGCAGACCGTCCACTGGCCTGCCGGGGTGCGGCTTACAACTGGTTCATGTTGGCCAGGAACTCGGCGTTGTTGCGCACCTTTTCCAGGCGGCTGATCAACAGCTCCATGGCTTCCACCGGCGACAGCGGGTTCAGCACCTTGCGCAGAATCCAGATGCGCTGCAAATCCTCCTTGGGGATGAGCAACTCTTCCTTGCGGGTGCCGGAGCGCTGGATGTCGATGGCCGGGAAGACGCGCTTGTCCACGAGTTTCCGGTCGAGGATGATTTCCATGTTACCGGTGCCCTTGAACTCCTCGAAGATGACCTCGTCCATGCGCGACCCTGTATCGATCAGCGCGGTGGAAATGATGGTCAGCGAGCCGCCTTCCTCGATGTTGCGGGCGGCGCCGAAGAAGCGCTTGGGCCGCTGCAGGGCGTTGGAGTCAACGCCGCCCGACAGCACCTTGCCCGAAGGAGGCACGATGGTGTTGTAGGCGCGGGCGAGGCGGGTGATCGAATCCAGCAGAATCACCACATCGCGCTTGTGCTCGACCAGCCGCTTGGCTTTCTCGATGACCATCTCGGCCACCTGTACGTGGCGCGCCGCCGGCTCGTCGAAAGTCGAGCTGATGACTTCACCCTTCACGGAGCGCTGCATGTCCGTCACTTCCTCAGGCCGCTCGTCGATCAGCAGAACGATGAGCACGACTTCGGGATGATTGGTGGAGATGGAGTTGGCCAGAGACTGCAAGAGCATGGTCTTGCCGGTGCGTGGCGGCGCCACAATCAGGCCGCGCTGGCCCTTGCCTACCGGCGTCAGCAGGTCCATGACCCGGCCGCTGATGGCCTCCCGCGATGTTTCCAACTTGAGGCGTTCCTGGGGGTAGAGCGGAGTCAGGTTGTCGAAGAGGATCTTGTTGCGCGTCTCCTCGGGCGACTCGAAGTTGATGGCCTCGATCTTGACCAGGGCAAAATACTTCTCGCCCTCGTGGGGCGGGCGGACGTTGCCGCTGATCGAGTCACCGGTCTTGAGATCGAACTTGCGGATCTGCGACGGCGAAACATAAATGTCGTCCGGGCCGGGCAGATAGTTGTAGTCCGGCGAGCGCAGAAAGCCGTAGCCGTCGGGCAGAATCTCGAGGACGCCCTCCGCGAAGATGTGGCCTTCCTTTTCGCTCTGTGCCTGAAGAATCTTGAAGATCAGATCCTGTTTGCGAAGGCCGCTGGTCCCAGGGATCTCCAGGGTACGCGCGATGCGGCTCAGTTCAGTGATGTTTTTCTCTTTTAGCTCAGCGATGGTCATGTTCACCTGCAATAAGGCGGGATGGGAGTGGGGGGGATTCGAGAGGGGGAAGTACTCCAGAAAGAAATCAGGCGGGAACTCAAAAACGTGACAGCACCAGCCGCGCTTCAAACATATCTCAAAACGAAGCCGGCCAGCGAAACTTCGGACAGAAGCGGCTGCCTTGATGGGGAAGCCGCCTTGAAACCGTCGTGCTACTCAACTATACCCTGCGGGAGATGGGGTCAGGCTGCGCGGCGCTCTTCAACCGGATGGGGCACAGGCGTCTCAAGCGGCGCCAGCGACCCTGGATTGGTGGTGTGAAAACGAGCCAACACCTCGTTGGCCGTGTCCTGCAGCCGTGTATTCGGCTTGTGCAGCTTGCGGGTTGCCTTGCTAGCCAGTTGACAGAGCTGGTAGCGATTGGACACATGAGAGAGTGCCCCAAAGACCAAATCGGAACGCATTACGTGTTTCTCCTTCTTGAGTTGGCTGCCCGGCCGGAACTACCTGGCGCCGCCGGTGCAGGTGGGGAGCCAACACAATGCAGGGCTGCCCCGAAATTCCTACTCCCAAGGATTAGACGTACATCGTGCGCCTTCAGTTCAGAATTCTGACGCACTTCTGCACGCTCAGGAACAGGCTTTATGCCATATCGTGATACGGATTGCCGCCTTGGGATTCCATGCGCCCTGCCTTCCCATTTCCGGCGAGCTTCAAAACGCACCGGGGCATCAACGGATGAGCCTCAGCTCAAAATATGATGCGGAGAAATACAGAGGGGCGCGCAAGATTGCACTTCGCAATCTGCCCTTTTGGATGGCAATCCTGAATTTATAACAGGTCCGCATCCGGGTCAACTGCTTTTTTCCGAGTTTTCATCAGGCCAGAGGCGGCTCCCCGGCTCTAGCCCGCGATCTGCCTGCCCGCGCGACGGCGCACTCTGCCTCCTCCCGGAACCTCATCTCTTCCCGCGGCGGCGCTGCGGCCTGCCATCCGGGTCGCAGAAGATCTCCCTGCCCTCCTTGTCCACGCCGCGCGCCGGCCTTTGTTGCCGGGTTCTGTTTCTGGATTTGACGAATACCTCATCGAGCCTGAAGAAACCGATGAACAGCAGAATAATCAAGGGAATTCCGACGAGCAGCGTATTCCAACCAGGCTTGAGAAACGGTCCGAGCATGGTTTCCCCCCGCATCCATGGGCCGGGCCGTGGCGATGAACCGGCTCCCATTACGCCCCAGTATCGTCGTCTTTCGAGGCCGCGTCTGATCAGGATCGGACAGTTTTGTTTAGTACGAACGTAACATAACTATCGTTTAAATAGTAACTACCTAACAGCTCTTAAAACATGGAGGCGCCAGTGCAACACCAAGCCGCTTCCGCGCTGGCATCCTGCGGTCATTTGCCAAGGCGTGGCTTGGTCCATGGCCTGCCGTCCGGATCGGTCAAAATGTCCCTTCCGTCCTGATCCTTGCCGCACGCCGCGCGCGGATTCCCGATCTTTTCCTTGGGCGCTACGAATACTTCGTCCAAATGGAAAAATCCAAACAACAGCATGCCAATGAATGGAATGGCGAACAGCGCTGTTTCCCAACCGGATTTCAGCGTGGTTTCTTGCACGGATAGCCTCGCCTTGCACATCGCGCTGCATGAGAGTTTTCTCAGACAGTCGATTAGGCTATCGGCCGCAGATGGGAATCCGGCTAATCTCCAAAGTAACCATGATGTTGTCAAAAGACTAAAGGGGCTCAGCTTGCCGCCCCATGAGGCTTCGGCGCGATCTTAGATAGCCTATGCCCAGTAGCTCCGGTCCAGGGTGCGGTACTGGATGGCCTCGGCCAGGTGGGCCACGGTCAAATGTTCGGCTCCCTCTATATCGGCAATGGTGCGGGCCACTTTCAGTATCCGGTCGTGGGCCCGAGCGGTCAGTCCCTGCTGCTGCATGGCGCGCTCCAGCAGGCGCTCGGCATCGGCGCCCAGCTCGCAATGGGTGCGAATCTGGCGGGTGGTCATCTGCGCGTTGGCGTAGATTTTTTCCCCGGCCTTTCTGAAGCGCTGGCGCTGCCGCTCGCGCGCGGCCATCACCCGGCCGCGAATCTCGGCCGATCCCTCGGCTGCCGCTCCGCCGCGCAGTTCCTTGTATTGCACCGCCGGCACCTCGATATGAATATCGATGCGGTCCAGCAGCGGCCCGGAGATCTTGGCCACATAGCGCTGGATCATGGGCGGGGTGCACTGGCACTCCCGCGACTTGTCGTTGAAGTAGCCGCAGGGGCAGGGATTCATGGCCGCCGCCAGCATGAAGCGCGCCGGGAAGCTCAGCGACATGGAGGCGCGGGCGATGGTTACCGTGTGGTCTTCCAGCGGCTGGCGCATCACTTCAAGGACATTGCGCGGAAACTCCGGCAGCTCGTCCAGAAAAAGCAGGCCGTTGTGGGCCAGCGAGACTTCGCCGGGGCGGGGCACAATGCCGCCGCCGATCAGGCCCGCATCCGATATGGTGTGGTGCGGCGAGCGGAAGGGCCGCTGCGTCACCAGGCCGGCCGCCGCGTCCAGCACGCCGGCCACGGAGTGAATCTTGGTGGTCTCCAGTGCTTCTTCAAACGTCAGAGGAGCCAGGATCGAAGGCAGCCGCTTGGCCAGCATGGTCTTGCCCGAGCCGGGCGGGCCGATCATCAGAATATTGTGGCTGCCGGCCGCCGCTACCTCGAGCGCCCGCTTGGCCGTCTGCTGTCCGCGCACATCGCTGAAGTCCACGCTGAAATGCTGCAGCTCGCCCAGCAGCGCCTCGGTGGAGACGCGGTAGGGCTCGCGCTGAATCACGCCGACCACTTGATTGTTCAGCAGCTCCAGCACATCCAGCAGCGAAGAGACCGGGTAGACGTTGACGCCCTCTACCACCGCGGCTTCGGCGGCGTTGCCCGCGGGCAGAATCAGGTTGGGAATGTTCTTCTCCCGCGCCAGGATGGCCACCGGCAGCATGCCTGGCACGGGACGCACGCTGCCGTCCAGCCCCAGTTCGCCCACCACCAGAAAGCGGCTCAGGTCGTTGGTGCGCAGCGCGCCATAGGCGCCCAGGATGCCCACGGCGATAGGCAGGTCGAAGCCCGCGCCTTCCTTCTTCAGGTCGGCCGGCGCCAGGTTGATGGTGATGAACGTGGGCGGAATCAGGTAGCCGGAGTTCTTGATGGCGGCGCGCACCCGGTCGCGGCTCTCGCGCACCGCGGCATCGGGCAGGCCCACGGTATGAAAGACGTCCTTCTCCGCAACCACGCCGCTATAGTCCACCTCGACATCGATGAGGCTGGCGTCGATGCCATACACGGCCGCGCTGAGAGCTTTGAATAGCATGATGGAAAGTTGCAGCGAGTGTAGCAGAAAACAGGGATCAGGGGCCGGGATGGACATGTGCTTCTGGCAAGACAGGATGGTGTTCGATGAAAAGGATGTAAACACGGCCAGCATGAATTGCGTCCAACAAAAAAATCGAGTGGATGGTTTTGGCTTGCTCACGAGTCCATGCTCACATGTTCTCTTGGCCCTCAGCTCCTTTATGGCCTCATTGGGTAGCCAAAGCGCAAGACGCTTGATCAATCTCTGCGCCAGCGCCGCCAAGCTTGCGATGCGGACTGGGTTCAATTCTCTTGCTGCCAGAATTGCGAGATACATGATCGACGGAAAGCTGAGTGTATTTAGTTTGAGGCGGGACCAGGCGGGCAGCCTGCTTACATTCACCAAAGGGATCGCGATTCTGCCGATCTTCTTCCATCACTTTGCACGATCAACCTGGTTGGCGCGCGGCATGGCGCCGCCGGCCTTGCTGCAATGGAACTTCACTTCCGCAGGAATGGTTTTTGGCGCCCTTACGTCGTCCGCTGGAGCGGGCCGCTACTACGAGGTCTTTTTGCGCCTCATGGCGCGCTACGGCTATATGGGGGTTCATCTGTTCGTGCTGGCGAGCGGACTGGGACTTGCCCTGGGCACGCCGATGGCCGTCTCGACCGGCGCATTTCTCAAGCACCGCATGATCAGGATTATTCCGCCGTTCTGGATGGCAGTCGCCCTCCTGGATTTGTGGGAAACGGCCTTGGGGCATCCCTTTGCCATCAGGGATGTAGTGGAGCGCCTCTTCCTGCTCACCACCTTCGATGAGAAGCGCTTCTTTAATGCAGATTCCCCTCTTTGGTATTTGTCCCTGGCCTTCCAGCTCTATCTCATCTTCCTTCCGCTGAGACGTCTGATCGTACGATTCGGGCTGGTATCGCTGCTGCCGTTGGCAGCCATCGGCTTTGTTGCGCGCCAGCTTGCGGCCCTGCCCGCGATCATGGAGTGGAACCAGTATTTCGGCCACGTCCTAGCGCTCAATTGGCTGGCCGTGTTCGGTTTGGGCATATGGATCGGAGACCGGTTGCGGCGGGATGGCGAGGTCGCGCTGCCGGGCTGGGCGGTGACCGCGACAGCGCTGGCCTCGTTTAGCCTCTTCCTTCTTTCAAATGCATGGAAGGCCGCGTATCCCATCCATGACACAGTCATCGGCGTGCTGATTGCTGTGGTTGCATTCCTGGCCTGGCGGATGATGGACGGCACCTATCCCGCTCGCGCTGTTGCCGCCGTAGGGGCGATCAGCTTTCCGCTCTATCTTTATCACCGCCCGGTTGTGTCAAAGCTGCTTAACCTGTGGTGCCGCAGAATCGACCCTGGGGCTCTGCCTCCCGCCGGCCTGGGGCTTGCCCTTGCGGTCGTGTTGATTGTCTTTCTGCTGCTGGCACGAAGAGCCTTGCGCGTCACGCCGAAGATTCGCGCCTTGGTATTGGGGGTATGAACTGATCGATTTCTGCCGCAGCGGATGGAAGAAATCCGACGGAATCTTTTCTGCTCCTTTGCCGATCTAGTTCCACCTGTGCACCTGGCCCGTTTTCGAGGGGGAGATTTCTGTGGCCTGGCAGGGTTTTGAGAGGGCCTCTCAGAGAGCTGGCAAGCGGGGATTTGGCCACTGACCGCCGACAACCGATTCACGCTACAATCGCATCCGTGACTACCAGTCTCTTCGACCTCTACAAGATCGGTGTCGGCCCGTCGAGTTCGCATACCATGGGGCCCATGCGCGCGGCCTGCCGCTTTGCGCGGGAGCTGGGCGGTCTGCTCGGTCGCGTTGAGCGGGTGCAGGTGGAGCTCTACGGTTCGCTGGCGCTTACCGGGCTGGGCCATGCCACCGACCGCGCGGTTCTATTGGGATTGGCGGGCAACGAGCCGGCCAGCATCGATCCCGCGGCCATCGAATCGACGGTTGCCGGGATTCGCGCGGCGCGGCGCATTCCTCTGGCGGATTCGCGCTCAATTGAATTCGATGAGGTGCGCGACCTTGTCTTTCGCCGCGATCTGCTCTTCCCTCCCGGCGCGCGCACCCGGCATCCCAACGGCCTGCGCCTCAGGGCCCTGGATGCGACCGGCACGATCCTCAGCGAGCGCACCTTCTTTTCGATCGGCGGCGGCTTCATCACGGAAGACGGCGTCGACGCATCCTCTGACAGGCGTTGTGAAAAGGAAATCCCGTTTCCTTTTCACAACGCCGCGGAACTGCTGGCCATCGCGGAGGACCACGAACTCTCCATCAGCCAGCTCATGCTGGAGAACGAGTGCGCCCTAGTCTCGGGCACCGCAGAGCAGGCACCGGTTGCGATGGTGCGCGAGGGCATCGACCGCCTGTGGCTCGCCATGCAGGCGTGCGTTCAGCGCGGCATGGCGGCGGAAGGCATTCTGCCCGGCGGGCTCAATGTGCGCCGCCGCGCCCACCGGCTGGCCGAGCGGCTGCGTGAGAAAGAGGCCGACGGGCTGCGCGGCGATGCGCTGGCGCCGCTGGACTGGGTCACGGTCTACGCCATGGCGGTGAACGAAGAGAACGCCGCGGGCGGCCGGGTGGTGACCGCTCCCACCAACGGAGCAGCCGGCGTGGTTCCCGCGGTGGCGCATTACTATGACCGCTTCATTCCCGAGGCCGACCACGAAGGCATCGTGCGCTTCTTTCTCACTTCCGCGGCCATCGGCATCCTTTATAAAGAGAACGCCTCCATCAGCGGCGCCGAAGTTGGTTGCCAAGGAGAAGTCGGCGTGGCCTGCTCCATGGCCGCCGCCGGACTGACCGCCGCGCTCGGAGGCAGCAACGGCGAGGTGGAACACGCCGCCGAAATCGCCATGGAACACAACCTGGGCATGACCTGCGACCCCATAGGCGGGCTGGTGCAGATTCCCTGCATCGAGCGCAACGCCATGGCCGCGGCCAAGGCCGTGCAGGCCTCGCGCATCTCCCTCAACGAGTGCGAAGAGCACAAGGTCTCGCTCGACCAGGTCATCCGCACCATGTATCTCACCGGCCTCGATATGCAATCCCGTTACAAGGAGACCAGCCTCGCCGGCCTGGCCCTGAACGTGATCGAGTGCTGAGATTGCCCCTCGCTCTCCCGCGTGCCTGTGTCACCATCGAGTAGAGGAATCCTCCCTTGCAAACACCGGAGTACGATCCCGTCGACGCGCCGCTGGCAGTAACTCCGCGCCCGCTGCCTTCCGCCTCTCAGGCCGTCGCGCCGGTCTGGCACACCATTGTGCTGGTGGCCTTCATCCTCTGGTCCTCGGTGCACGGAGCCTCGCAACTGTCGGTTCCCCATGGCTCACTGAACCGGCTGGCCACCTATGGCACCACCGCTCTGATGGAGTTGGCCTTGCTCGGCTGGGTGCTCTTCGGGCTGCGCCTCAAGCGCACTCCGCTGCGCTCCCTGCTGGGCGGTTTCTCTTTCGACATACGTTCCATCGTCGCCGATCTGGGTTTCGCGCTGCTGTTCTGGATCAGCGCGCTGGCGGTTCTGGGAACCATCGGCATTGCCTGGTCGGGGGTTGAAGCCGCGGTGACCCATCGCCCGCCGCCCATCCACAACGCACAATCACTGGCCTCCGATCCTTCCCAAGAGAAGGAGGTGCGCGCGCTGGCCGAACTGGCACCCTCCGGCGCGGGCGAGATCGCCGCCTGGGTGCTGCTCTGCCTGCTGGTCGGCTTCATTGAGGAGACTGTCTTTCGCGGTTACCTGCAGCGTCAGTTCATCGGGTGGGCGCGCGGCAGCGTGGGCGCCGGCGTGCTGCTTTCCGCGCTGATCTTCGGCGGGGCGCACGCCTATCAGGGAGCGCGCAACATGGTTCTGCTGGCTGTCTTCGGCGCGCTCTTCGGTCTGCTCGCGGTCTACTTGCGCAGTTTGCGCGCGGGAATGTTTGCCCACAGCTGGCACGATCTCATTGCCGGTTTGGCGCTGGCTTTCCTCAAGGCGCACCACTTGATTTGAGTTCGCAATTCGATTCCCGTTTCCAAGCTGAATTCTTGTTGTTCTTTTTTCTTCATTCTCTTCGTTTTTCTCTTGACACTGGGCAAGCGCGAATCTATACATTCTTCAACTGCAATATGGATGTTGCAGTTCGATGCAAACCATCGAAAGGGAGAATAGGCAAATGGCAACCAAGAAAGCCGCCACCAAGGCGCCCGCGAAGAAGGCCGTGAAGAAGGCGGCAAAGAAGAAGTAGCGGACCATCCAACCAAAAGGCAACACCCTGGGGGGCGCCAACAGCGTCCCCCTTGGCGTGTTTGGAAAAGAATAGACTGCACACAGAAGGAGATGTTGCCTAAACGCCATGACACGCCGCCGCTGGATTGCCGAGCATTGGGATGAGGCCACCGCGACCATCGTCGGTGCGCAGGCCGAACACATGGCGCGCGTGCTGCGCGCCCAACCGGGAATGGAAGCCGATGTGGTTGCCGGAGGCCACGTCTTCCACGCGGAAGTAGCCGCCGTCACGCAGAAGGAAGTTCGTTTCAACCTGATCAACGAGCTCGATGCCGATCCCGCCTTGCCGCTTACCCTGGTGATCGCGGTTTTTAAATTCGACCGCATGGAGTGGGCCATCGAGAAGGCCACCGAGTTGGGCGTGGCCGTGGTGGCGCCGGTGATTGCGCGGCGCACGGAGAAGCATCTTGCCCTGGCCGCGGAAAAGCGCGCCGAGCGCTGGCGCCGCATTGCCCACGAAGCGGCTCAGCAGTCGCGCCGTTCCGACGTGCCCCTCATTCACGATCCGGTGGCGCTCTCCGCGCGGGTGCGCGCCGCCTCGGAAAGCACGCGCATTGTGCTGGCCGAGCAGGAGCGCACCACCACTCTGCGCTTTGCCATCGAGGAAGCCATCGCCCAGTCGGAGAGCGAGATGCCCACTCTCGAAATTGCCGTCGGCCCCGAGGGCGGCTGGGCTCCCGAAGAGGAAGCGCTCTTCGATGCCAGCGGCTGGCGCGCCGCATCGCTGGGCCCGCGCATCCTGCGCGCCGAGACCGCCACCATCGCCGCGCTGGCCGTGGTCGCCTCCTGCCTAGACTGAAGCATCCTCTATCACCTGTTCAGATGCGATCTGCGTTGAAGGGGACGGGCTTTGGCCCGTCCGTCAAATGCTGCTTTTCATCTACTGTAGGCCACCGCAAACAGGCCCATTTATCGAGGCCCGCGAATGGGTTGAACTCCTGGAAGCGGCTTCCCTCAGGGGCTAAAGCCCTGCTCATTTTGAGCCAGCGTTTACGGCACGACTGAAGTCGTGCCCTTTCAAAACATAAACGAACCTCTGTGTGGCGGGCACCGCTACGGATTTACAGGCTGCAGAAAATTCAATCGGGAGGAAGGCGGGGGGCAGCGGAGTCACTGGAGCTGCGTTGCGCAATTCTGGCGCAAGGGGGAGAAATCCACGGCGAGCTCTTCGCGGTAATCTTTAACTCATGCGCACGGCCTACATCGGAATGGGCGGCAACCTGGCCAGTTGGGCCGGAAAGCCGCAGGCAACGCTGGCGGCCGCGGCGCGGCGCCTGGAATCCCTGGGCCGGGTCGTCCGCCGCTCGTCGCTTTATAGCACCGAGCCGGTGGGGTATGCCGAGCAGCCGCGCTTCCTCAATGCGGTGGTGGCGCTGGAGACGGAACTGGAGCCGGGAGAGCTGCTGCGCAGCCTCATGGCCATCGAGCAGGAGTTTGGCCGGGACCGCAGGGCGGGCATTGCCAACGGTCCCCGCACCCTGGACCTGGATATTCTTCTCCTGGGCGAGATGGAGATCAGCCAGCTGGATCTGGAGATTCCCCATCCCCGCTTAAGCGAGCGTGCCTTTGTGCTGGTGCCGTTGAACGAGATTGCGCCCGAGGCGCGGGTTCCCCGCCGGGGAAAGACTGTGGCCCAGTTGCTCGCCCATCTGTGCGAGAGTTCCAACGGCGCGTCCGATGGCGTGGTCCGGGTGGGGAGCGATGCCTGGGCCGCCCGAGGCGCGCGCGGCGGCGGGGAGCAAGAAGCTGCAACAGCAGGGGCGGATGATCCGTCCCTTTTGTAGAGAATGGATTTGCCCCATGGGGCGATCACTTACCCACGACCGCTATTCTTCTCGCAAGGAGTTCCATCGGATGAATGCTGTGCCCCGTTACGCCTCTCTTTTGCTGCTGCTGGGCTCGGCTGCGCTGGTCGCGCAGCAGCCCGGTCCCCTGCCCACCACCGCTGCCCAGGCGCCCAACCGCGACACCAGCTACATCGATGCCCGGGGCACGGCGCACGTGACCCGCGTCGTTCCCGTCCCCACGACGATCAGCCCCCAGGCGCAAGAGGAGCTGAGCCGCGCGGAACCGGACCAGGGCCCTCCCGAGCCGCTGGCCCTGCGCCGCAGCCGAACCGATGCCTGGGCGGCGGGCGCGGACGTGGCCTGGAGCAAGATCTGCCCCAACCAACTTGTTGAAGACAAAATGGCCGGGGTTCCGGTGCGCATTGTGACGCCCGAGGGAATGCCGGAGGGCAACCGCGACAAGGTCCTGCTGGACCTGCACGGGGGCGGCTTCGACTCCGATTCGGGCTCCTATACCGAGAGCATTCCGATTGCCGGGTTCACCCAGATCAAGGTGGTGGCCGCGCTCTACCGGCTGGCGCCGGAGCATCCCTTCCCCGCCGCCGTGGACGATGCCGTGGCCGTCTACAAGGAGCTGTTGAAGACCTACAAGCCGGAGCACATCGCCATCTACGGCACCTCGGCCGGGGCGATTCTGACCGGCGAAGTGGCCGTCAAGATCAAGCAACTGGGCCTGCCCGAGCCGGCGGCGCTGGGCATCTTCAGCGGCCTGGGCGACTTTGCGCGCAACGACGATTCGAGGGCCCTGTATGGTCTGCGCGGCTTCTCCGGGCATCTGGACCCGCCCACTCCCGGCCCCCACGACTCCCCGTATGTGACCACAACCGATCCCAAGGATCCGGTGCTCTCGCCCATCTACGCCGACCTGCACGGAATGCCGCCGACGCTGTTCATCACCAGCGGCCGCGACCTGCTGCTGAGCGGCACGGTGAACCTGCACCGGGCTTTTCTGCATGCGGGCGTGGATGCGCGGCTGGTGGTCTTCGACGCGCTGACTCATGCCTTCTGGTATAACCCGATGCTGCCCGAGGCGCTGGAAGCCAACCACATGATGGCCGACTTCTTTGTGAAGGAACTGGGCAAGTAGGATGTGGGCCGTCCCAGGTCTCGGAAGCGAGACCTGGGAACCCGACACCGGTGATGAACCAAGGGTGCCCCATCCATGCGCGTTTTCCAGCGCATGGGTGGGATAGGACGAACCCGATCAGGCGCGGCGATAAGCTTTGAGCGTTTTCGCTCTCCCACCCTTGCGACAGGGAGGAGCCGCAAGGATGGGGCACGGAGCATTTGTGGCTGGAGGGGGGAAAGCGCGCTAGCTCGCCTCCGGCAGGGGCGTCACCGGGATGCGCAGGGCAGAGTTGAAGCGGGGAAAGAACTCGAAGGCCGCGGCCACGGCGGTGAGTTCGATGATCTCCTGAAAGTCGAAGTGCCGGCTCACCGCGGCAAAGGCTTCTTCGTCCACCTCCGCGGCCGAGATGTGGAGCAGCTCGGCATAGCGCAGGCCGGCCTTTTCCTTCTCGGTAAACGGGCCGGTCTCAAAGGTATCGAGGCTGGCCACCTGTTCCGGTGTGGCGCCGCGCTGCCCGGCCAGGTAGCTGTGGGCGCTGATGCAGTACTCGCAGCGGTTGAGCGTGGCCACCCGGGTGGCGATCAGCTCCTTGTACCAGCCGCGCAGCGCGCCCTCGCCCATCAGCGGCTTGAGCAGCGCGGTAATGCCCAGGGCCAGGCCGGGATTGTTGGAAAGCGCCTTGTACATGTTGGGCACCACGCCGCGATCGGCGTAGAGCTTGTCGTAAAGGGCGGCCACCTCGGCGGAAACCTGTTCGCGCTCCAGCAGAGGAACGCGCGCTTCAGAAGAAGATTCAGGGGTCATAAAAACTCCGAATAACGATTGCGGCCAGTGTAAATCGGCGGGCTTCCGGTCGAGTTCCAAAATCAAACCAAAACCGAAATCGGGAAACTCCTCGAAGCAAATCGCGCCGCATGCGGAATCGCCTATTGAGCGCCGGCGCCCTCCGTCGTAGTTTGCAAAGGAGGGGCCCGGACTTGCGCTGGCGTTGAACCTTTCGCGGCGCGGGCGCGGCTCCCCAGCTTGACGATGCTGCCAGGAAAGACAGAATCCGCGCAGTGTTTGACCGCAAGGTTAACCGAGATGGCGCTTGCCTACCAGCGCTCGCTGAGCGAAAACCCGCGCCAACCGCAGGCGCTGGTGGGCATGAGCCTGGTGGCTCTGTCCAGCCGCCAGCCTGAAGAGGCGGTGACGATGGCCACGGCGGCCGTATCGGTTGCGCCGCGGATGGGCGTGGCCTGGGTGACGCTGGGCCAGGCGCTGAAGGCTGCCCGGCGCAACGATGAGGCGGAGAAGGCCTTTGGAGAAGCCATCCGGCTGGACGGAATGGACCCGCTGGCGCGCATGGGATTGGGCGAGCTGATGATGGCCACCGAGCGCCCCGCAGAGTCCATGAGGGAGTATGAACGGGCGCTACGGCGGCAACCTGCGCTGGCGAGCGCTCATTTGGGTTTGGGCTATGCGCTGGCCTGCCAAGGCTACGACGGCGAGGCCCTGGAACGTTATGAACAGGCGCTGGCGCTTGATCCGCGGCTGACCGAGGCGGAGTTTGCCGCCGGATTTGCGCTGGCCCGCCTGGGCAGACCCAGGCAGGCCGAGACCCGCTACCGGCGCGCCCTGGTGCTGCGGCCGGACTTTGCCGCGGCCTGGCAGAACCTGGGCAATCTGCTGCGCGAGCAGGGGCGCGAGGCCCATGCCGAGGCGGCCTTGCTGCGGGCGGTTGAGTTGCGCCCGGATCTGATTGCCGGCTGGCTCAACCTGGCGCTGCTGGAGCGGGGGCGGCGCAGACCGGCCCAGGCGGAGGCGCATCTGCGCCGGGCTTTTGCCCTGGACCCCGAGCGGCTGGACACGCTGGTGGCCTGGTGCCAGTTTCGCTGTGCGGAGCGCGATCTGGCCGGAGCGTGGGGCTGGCTGCGCTGGGCGCTGACGCGCGAGCCGGACCACGCCGACGCCATGAACATGCAGGGCATTCTGCTGCACACCGAGGGACGCTTTGCCGAAGCGGTGGAGGTGTTCCAGCGGGCTGAAAAGCTGGGCAGCCGCGCCGCTGCTTCCAACCGCGGCAATTCCCTGCTGGACCTGGGCCGGGTGGGTGAGGCGTTGCAGGCCCATGAGAAGGCGGTCGAGCGCGACCCGAAGTGCGCCGGCGCCCGCTACAACCTGGCCATGACGCAGTTGCGGGTGGGCGACTGGGAGCACGGCTGGCCGGGGTACGAGGCGCGCTGGGATTTCCGCGAGGTGCACCGGCTGCCCCGCAGCTTCAGCCAGCCGCGCTGGCGGGGCGAGCCACTGCTGGGCCGGCGGGTGCTGTTGCACGCCGAGCAGGGGCTGGGCGACTCGATCCAGTTCTGCCGTTATGTGCCTCTGGTGGCGGCGCGCGGCGGCCCGGTGCTGCTGCAGGTGCAAACGCCGGTGGAACGGCTGCTGGGATCGCTGGCCGCAGTGCAGGCCGGGCAGGCAATGATTGCGCAGCCGGGAGAGAAGCCGCCGCCGTTCGACCTGGAGTGCCCTCTGATGAGCCTTCCGGCGGTCTTCATGACCACGGTGGAGACGGTTCCGTGGCGAGGCGCTTACCTGGGCGCGGACGCGGAAATGGTAGCGGAAAAAAGGATGAAGTTTCCCAGCATCCGGCCGGGAGCGGAGACCCTGCGCGTGGGTCTGGCCTGGGCCGGCAATCCAGGGTACAAGGCAGACCGGCAGCGCTCCACGCGGCTCAAAACGCTGCTGCCGCTGCTGCGCACGCCCGGCATCACCTGGGTTTCGCTGCAAAAGGGCAAGGCGGCGGAGCAGTTGGCCGAGTTGCCCGAAGACATCTTTGTCTGGGACGGCTCAAGCCGGGAGCGGGACCTGGCGGAGACCGCGGCGCTGGTGGCCACGCTGGACCTGGTGATTGCCACCGACAGTTGCATTGCTCACCTGGCAGGAGCCATGGGCAAGCCGGTCTGGATTCTGCTGCCCCATCTGGCGGACTGGCGCTGGATGCAGCGGCGCGAAACCAACCCCTGGTATCCCACCGCGCGCCTGTTGCGGCAACGCGCGCCGGGCGACTGGGCCGGGCTGGTGCAGCGGGTGATCGCGGAGTTGTGCGCGCTTCGCCAGGCGCTGGCTTGTCCCCCAGGCACACAGGCAAAGAAGACGCTCCGGACCGCGGCGACAGCTTGCAGCGCCAATCTGGCGTAATTCCCTAACCGGCCACCAGGCGCTGACCGAATACGTGCAGGCACTCAAGCAGTTGCTGGGCACGGCCATGGAGGGCTGAGAGAACGTATGGAAGCCATGGGGCTGAAGGGGGCGAGCCGGAGGGCCGGGGTTTTTCCCCGACAATCAAGCGGCGGTATCAAGGGGCTTTAGCCTTTGAGGCAAAGCGTTCAAAAGCGCACCTCAGGGCCTGAAGGCCTAACCATTCCCGCCATTTGAATGATGGGGCTAAAGCCCCAACCTACCGCTACAGCAGCCCATCCCCGGAGGCAAAGCGCTCAAAAGAGCACCTCAGGGCCTGAAGGCCCAACCATTCCCGCCATTTGAATGATGGGGCTAAAGCCCCAACCTACCGCTACAGCAGCCCATCCCCGGAGGCAAAGCGTTCAAAAGAGCACCTCAGGGCCTGAAGGCCCGGCTATTTCTGCCATTTGAATGTTGGGGCTAGAGCATATCTCTAATAGGTGTACACTGTAATATCTCTGGACTTCGCGGCATTGAGAGATGGCGAAGGCCTATTCGGATGATCTTCGATGCAAGCTGTTAACGGCCTATGATCGCGGGCAGGGGTCGTTGCGCGTGTTGGCGGAGTTGTTTTCTGTCAGCTATGACTGGGCCAAGAAGGTATCCAGGCAGCGGTTGCACAGCCAGCAAATGGAGCGGGTCGCGTAAAGCCGCCATGGCGTGGTGAGCCGGATAACGCCAGCGGTGGAAGCCGAGTTGTTGCGCCAGTTGCGTGAACAGCCGGATCGCACCTTGGCTGAATTG
>Ga0302201_10001755_pt1 | contig 17978 bp, 10 predicted proteins | sample II_Bog_N3_2_FD_194586 | JGI IMG/M metagenome (GOLD analysis project Ga0302201, IMG submission 194586) | Peat permafrost microbial communities from Stordalen Mire near Abisko, Sweden - II_Bog_N3_2 | ecosystem: Environmental > Terrestrial > Soil > Wetlands > Peat | place: Sweden: Abisko... | reverse complement strand
CAGCCTCGAAGCGCTGGTGGACTCGATGGAATTCGCGCTGCTGAAGAAGTGATTTCTCAACATTCAACGCTCAACTTCGAATTTGGTCCATTGAGCGTTCGGTGTTGAATGTTGAGCGTTGAATGTTTTCCTTTTTGATTTATGTCCGAGATTTCCAAAGCCTACGAACCGCAGTCCGTCGAGGACAAGTGGTATGACTTCTGGCTGAAGCAGGGTTGCTTCACCGCCGACCCGAAGTCCGCCAAGCCCGCGTATTCCATCGTCATCCCGCCGCCGAATGTCACCGGGATGCTCCACATGGGCCACGTCCTCAACAACACCATCCAGGACATCCTCAGCCGCAAGGCGCGCATGGACGGCAAGGAAGTCCTCTGGCTGCCCGGCACCGACCACGCCGGCATCGCCACGCAGGTGATGGTGGAAAAGCAGCTCAAGAAGGAGGAAAAAAAATCCCGGCACGATCTCGGCCGCGAGGAATTTTTGAAACGCGTCTGGGCGTGGAAGGAAAAACACGGCGATATCATCATCAACCAGCTCAAGAAGCTCGGTTGCTCGTGCGATTGGACGCGCGAACGCTTCACGATGGATCCGGAGTATTCGCGCTGCGTGCAGAAGGTGTTCGTGGAGCTTTACAAGAAGGGCTTGATTTATCGCGGCAAACGCATGGTGAACTGGTGCCCCGTGTCGCAAACCGCGTTGTCGGACGAAGAAGTGGAAATGAAACCGCAGAATGGTTTCATGTATCACTTCAAGGTGCAGGTCGCGGAAGCGCCGGACACCTGGCTGACCATCGCCACCACGCGTCCCGAGACCATTCCCGGCGACACCGCCGTGGCCGTGAATCCGAAAGACCCGCGTTACGCGCATCTCATCGGCCAGCACATCGTGCGTCCGCTACCCGCCGAATTGCCGCGCGAGCAGAAGCTCATTCCCATCATTGGCGACGAGCATGTGGATTTTGAATTCGGCACCGGCGTGCTCAAGGTCACGCCCGCGCACGACAAGGCGGACTTCGAAATCGGCACGCGCCACAAGCTGCCGCTCATCGAAGTCATCAACGCCGACGGCACGATGAACGCCTTAGCAGGCGGGCCACTGGCGGGGTTGGATCGCTTCAAGGCCCGCAAAGTCGCCGTGGAAATTCTCACGGAACAGGGCGCGATGATCGAAGCCAAGCCTTACGAGAACAACGTCGGTTTCAGCCAGCGCGCGGATGTGCCGATTGAACCGCGTTTGAGCGAGCAATGGTTTTTGAAATATCCCGCCGTGCCGGAATCCAAGGCCTGCGTGGCGGAAGGCCGGATGAAATTTCATCCCGACCGCTGGGCGAAAGTTTACGACCACTGGCTGACGAACATTCAGGACTGGTGCATCAGTCGCCAGCTTTGGTGGGGGCATCAAGTTCCAGTTTGGCATCAGCCGGAAGATTGGGGAACGATGGAACAAATCACGGGCACTCTCAATTATTTGAACGAGTTAAAAGCTGCCAATCGCAAAGATGTTGTTGCTCGTTTTCCTGAAACTGGAAAAAACTCAACTGATGACAAAGACGAACCGCTGACTGGAATTAAAATTGAAGTTTGTCTTGCACCTTCGGCAACCGATGTTGCGAAGAAGCTCGAAGAATTTGGTTTGGCTCAAGACCCCGACGTGCTCGACACCTGGTTCAGCTCGTGGCTCTGGCCGTTCGCCACGATGGGCTGGCCGGAACAGACCGAGACGTTGAAGAAATTTTATCCGACCACCGACCTCGTCACCGGGCCGGACATCATTTTCTTCTGGGTTGCGCGCATGATCATGGCCGGCTACGAATTCATGGGCGAGGCGAAGTTCGCGCTCCCGGATGCGATGCCGTTCCAGAATGTTTATTTCACCGGCATCATCCGCGACAAGCAGGGACGCAAGATGTCCAAGACGCTCGGCAATTCACCCGACCCGCTCGTGCTCATCGGCCAATACGGCGCGGACGCCCTCCGCTTCGGCACCATGCGCAGCGCGCCGCTCGGCCAAGATGTTTTGTTCGATGAAAAAGATGTCGAGCTTGGTAGGAATTTTTGCAACAAACTTTGGAACGCCTGCCGGTTTAGACAAATGCAGGGCGGCGAAACCGAAACGGAAATCAATCCGTCGCTGCTCGCTTCGGACGACAAATGGATTTTGGTGCGGCTCGACCTCGCCATCAAGGAAGTCAGCGACGCGCTCACGACTTACAATTTTGCCACCGCCGTGCAGGCGCTTTACCGCTTTTTCTGGAGCGAGTATTGCGACTGGTATGTGGAGGCGAGCAAGGCGGCGTTCTTCGGCACTGATGCCGCGCTCAAGGCGAACAAGCTCGCCGTCATTGACTTCGTGCTCGCGCAAATCTTGAAAATGTTCCATCCGTTCCTGCCGTTCATCACGGAGGAGCTCTGGCATGGCATGGGTTTCAACAGGGAACTGCCGGAAAATCTTGGCGGCAGAACCATCATGTTCGCCGCGTGGCCGAAGCCGTTCAGCGCGGAGGAAAAAGATTATTTCGGCCTCGACGACACCGCCGACAAAGTTGCCGCCGCCAAATACGAACTGGTTTCACTTGGCCGCAACCTGCGCCGCGAATTGAAGCTCGACCCGGCGAAGAAACTGAAATTCATCCTCAAGCCCGCCGGCAATCTCGCCGCCGCCGAAATTGAGGTGTTGAAAATTCTGCTCAACGCCGAAGCCGTCGAGGTCGTCACGCCAAACTGGTCGTCCGCCAAAGGCACGCCGAGCGCCGCGAACGCGCTGGGCGAAATTTTCCTACCGCTCGAAGGGCTGATTGACATCGGCGCGGAAAAATCGCGGCTCACGAAGGAAGCGGAGAAAATCCAATCCGAAATCCTGAAGGTCGAGCAGAAGCTGGCGAACCCGAACTTCACGCAGAAAGTTCCGGCGACTGTCCTGGCCGAACACGCGCAACGGCTGGCGGATTGGAAGGCCAAGCTGGCGCACACGCAGGCCGCGCTGGACGCGCTGGGCTGATTTGCCGGAGAGTTAAACCGCAACAAGACATTGATGTCGGCAGCGGGTTTTCTTTTCTGGAGGCTTGCAACCGGCAGTCAGCGGCGGTTTAATTGCTTCCATCCTCCATGAAGCACAAACGGATCATCTTCATCCTCTCCGCCGGGCTGTTGCTGGTGGTCGGTATGGCGGCGTTTTTAGTTTTCAATTTTGTCCGACCCGTGGGTAGCGGACCAGCCGGACCGCAGGTCAGCCGCGACCTTTTTTCTCAACCATGGAGCTCCCGCCCGGTGCTGCTGGTGGGGTTGGGCGACAGCGTGACGGCCGGCTTTGGCGCGCCGAAAGCATATTCCTATTTTAACCGGCTGGCCCGGAATCCCGATGATGAATTTTCGGATTTGCAAGGCGTCTGCCTTGCGGCGGTGTTGCCAAATCTGACCGTGACCAACCTGTCGGTTTCCGGCAGCACATCCGACGAGGTGGTTGGCCGGCAATTGGCACTGATGCCCACCAATGACGCCAGTGTGCACGGTTTGGTGATCATGACGACCGGCGGCAACGACCTGATCCACAATTACGGTCGCACGGCTCCGCGCGAGGAGGCCATGTATGGGGCAACCTGGGAGCAGGCGCAGCCGTGGGTGGAAAACTACGCGCGGCGGCTGGATGAAATCGTGGAGCAAACCCGGAATCGTTTTCCCGGCGGCTGCGATATTTATGTGGCAAATATTTTCGATCCCACCGACGGCCTGGGCGATGCCGAACGTGCCGGCCTGCCGCATTGGCCCGATGGGATGAAGATTTTAGCGGCGTATAATGCGGCGATCCAAAGTTGTGCAGGCCGGCATCCCGAGGTGCATCTCGTGGACATTCATCAGGCGTTTCTTGGCCACGGCATCCATTGCCTGCAATTTTGGCGGGAACATTTCGACTGGCATGACCCGCATTACTGGCTCTTTGCCAATCTCGAAGATCCGAACGAGCGTGGCTACGATGTCATCCGCCGGCTGTTTTTAACTGAAATAGCCAAGACCAGAAATTCATTTAACTGACACTCACTGGCAGAAGCGGCAGGAGACAATTTTCTTTTCCTTAATTCCTGCTTTCCTAATTCAATTGCTCGTTTAATTTTTCGGGCAACATGGAGCACGGACTCGTTACCGACATCGCCATCTGCATTATCGCAGCTTGGCTGATTGCCGTGGTTTCCCAAGTGGCGCGGCAGCCGCTGCTGCTCGCGTATCTCGTCGCCGGCTTTGCCGTCGGCCCACACGGCTTCAAGTGGGTCACGGATCCCGATTCCATCCAGACCATTTCCGAAATCGGCCTGTCGCTGCTGCTGTTCATGATCGGGCTGGAGATTGACCTCAAGCGGATGATGAGCGCGGGGCGCGTCATCACCTTGACGGCGGGCATACAAATCCTCGGCTGCGTGCTGCTCGGCTGGCTGGTGTTTGGCGTCATCGGGCCGGCGGCAAACAGTTTGGAGGCGCTGTATCTCGGCGTGGCGGCGGCGATGAGCAGCACGGTCATCATCGTCAAAATCCTCTACGACAAGCGCGAACTGGAAACGCTTGCGGGCCGCATCACGCTTGGCGTTTTGGTGTTGCAGGACGTGTTCGTCATTTTGTTCCTCGCCGTCCAGCCGAACCTGAAAAATCCCGCCGTCGCGCCGCTGCTGCTGGCGTTGGGCAAGGTGATTTTGCTGCTGGCCGTCGCGTTTCTGGCAAGCCGTTTTGCGCTGCCGAAACTTTTCAAGCTGATCGCACGGCAGCCGGAACTCGTCCTCGTCGGCGCGCTGGCGTGGTGCCTGGCGCTCGCGGGTTTCGCCGGCTGGCTCGGCCTGTCCACCGCGATGGGCGCGCTCATCGCGGGCATGATGATTTCGACCTTTCCTTACACGCTGGACGTGGTTGCGCGGGTCACGAGCATCCGGGATTTTTTTGTGACGCTGTTTTTCGTCGGGCTCGGCATGGAAATTCCCCTGCCGACGTGGGGCTACATTTTGTGGACGATTTTTCTCTGCCTGTTCCTCGTGGCGAGCCGGCTGGTGACGGTGTTTCCGGTGCTCTACGCGCTGCGCCAGGGTTTCCGCGTGAGCCTGCTGCCGGCCATCAACCTCTCGCAGTTGAGCGAGCTTTCGCTCGTGCTGCTGGCGCTCGGCCTGAAAAGCGGCGACGTCTCGGCGGACACCGTCGGCATCGCGGCGTTTTCCTTCGCGTTCCTCGCCGTCGGCTCGACCTACGGCATTTTGCAAAGCGACGCCCTGCTCCGCGCCGTGACCCCGTGGCTGCGCAAAATGGATTTGAAAGACCTGAATCAGGGCGCGAACGAACCTTCCGGCGGCGAAAAATCCAAACGCATCTGCCTGCTCGGCTTCTCGTGGACGGCCAGCTCGCTGCTCGCCGAAATCGAGCGCAACCGCCCGGATTTATTGGCTGAAATCGTGGTCATTGATTTCAATCCCGTCGTCCACGAAAGGCTGAAGGCGCACAAAATCCACGCGGTTTATGGCGACATCACCGCGCGCGATGTCCTGCATCACGCCGGCGCGGGGCACGCGGAATTCATCATCTGCTCGCTGCCGAACATGGTGTTGAAAGGCGCGGACAATTTGAAAATGCTCCGCCAACTGCGCGAGTTGAATCCCGGGGCAAAAATTATCGTCCATGCCGAGCTGCTCGCCGACGTGCCGAAACTTTACGCCGCCGGCGCGAGCTACGTCACCGCGCCGCGCCTGCTCGAAGCCGCCGACCTGCTGCAAGTCGTCGAAGCCCATGAACAAAAACTGCTCGAACAAAAACAGCACGCGCAGCTCAAGCAACTCGAAATGCGCCCGGAAATCATCCCGTAAATTTATGAAACCCGTTTACCTCAAATCTGCCCTGGCCGCCGCCGTCAAGGCTGCGCGCGCCGCCGGCCAAGTCATGCACGCCAACTGGCACAAGCCCAAGCGCGTGAATTCCGCCGAGGCGCACGACATCAAGCTGGAACTCGACGTGCGCTGCCAGGCGCTCATCGAAAAAATTCTCGCCGGCGCGTTCCCGCAAATTCCCGTGCTCGGCGAGGAAGGCGACACCGGCGACGTGAACGCCGAGTATCGCTGGGTGATTGACCCGATTGACGGCACGGTGAATTATTTTTTCGGGATGCCGCACGCCGCCGTTTCCATCGCGCTGCAACATCGCGCAGAATCCGTTGTCGGCGTGATTTACGACCCGTTCACCGATGAAATCTGGACGACGACCAAAGGCCAGCCGACGCGGCTGAACGGAAAAATTGTCCGTGTCAGCAACCGGTCGAAGATCGAAGACTGCATTATCGCGATGGGCTTTTCCAAGAGCCAGGACAACCTGGAGAAAAGCCTGCCGCACATGATCCGCCTTTCGCGCCGCGCGAAGAAAATCCGCATTATGGGTTCCGCCGCGCTGGAATTGGTCTATGTCGCGAGCGGCCGGCTCGACGCCTACATCGAGCGCACCATCAATTTGTGGGACGTGGCCGCCGGAAGTTTGCTCGTGGAAAATGCCGGCGGGGAGTTCTACACGCTGCCCGCGCCGCACGGCCAACTGCGGATGTGCGCCGACAACGGGCGACTGCGGAAGAAACTTCAGATCGACAGCCTGCTGAAATAGTCCTTCAGCTTCGCCAGCGCCTTGGCGCGATGGCTTAGATGGTTTTTTACGTCCTCGCCGAGTTCGGCGAACGATTGTGCAAATCCGTCCGGCACAAACAGCGGGTCGTAGCCGAACCCGCCCTGCCCGCTGGCGGTCAACTGAATCCGCCCTTCGCACGCGCCGTCGAAAATCTGCGCTTCAAATTCATCCGCAAAACAAACGGGCGACGCGCCCTCAACTTTTCCGGCGGGCACGGGCACCAACGCGATCACGCAGAGGAATCGCGCCGCGCGCTTTTCCAGCGGCACGTCTTTCAACAGGCGCAGCAGCTTGGCGTTGTTGTCCGTGTCGCGGGAGTTCTCGGTTTTGTCCAGCGCGGCGAAGCGCGCGGAATGCACGCCGGGCGCGCCATCCAGCGCGTCCACTTCCAGCCCGGAATCGTCCGCGAGCACATAGTTCGACGTTGAAAGTTGAAAGTTGAATGTTGAATGTTTCCCCGTCAGCCACTTCGCCAGTTCGGCTGCTTTCTTCGTCGCGTTGCCGGCGAAGGTGTCGGCATCCTCCACCACGGCGGGTGCGCCGGGAAATTCCTTCAGTGTAAGGCAGCGGAACTGCGCGCCGAGGATGGCCTGGATCTCGCCCGCCTTGTGGGCGTTGCGCGTGGCAATGAGCAGCGTCGTCATGCGCCAAGATTAGCGGAGTTTTTTTCGCTGGCGAGCTTGACGCGATAATTTTCACCGGCAGAATCATTCGATGCAATTACGCTTCGCCATCGCCCTCGGCCTTTCGCTGGCCGCGCTTGCCCCGCAACTTATTTCCGCCGAAACGGTCTGGCTCGACGACCTGAACCTCGCCGCCGCCACACAGGGCTGGGGCGAGCCGCAGAAAAACAAGTCCGTGGACGGCAAACCGCTGGCCATCGGTGGCCAGGCGTTCACGCGCGGGTTCGGCACGCACGCGGAAAGCAAACTGCGCGTCAACCTGGACGCCGGCGCACAGAGTTTTTCCGCCAGCGTCGGCGTTGACGACGACGTGGTCGGCAACGCCGCCGCGAGCGTGGAATTCATCGTAGTGGGCGACGGTAAGGAGCTGTGGAAAAGCGGCGTGCTGCGCGCCGGCAACGCCGCCAAGGATTGCACGGTCAATCTCACCGGCGTGAAATCGCTGCTGCTGGAGGTCACCGACGCCGGCGACGGCATTGATTTCGACCACGCGGATTGGGCCAATGCGAAATTTGAGACGGCGGCGGGCAAGCCGGAGACGGTGGCGGGCGAGCCGGCCATGGCGGCGGTCGCGCCCTTCATTTTGACGCCTGCCGCGCCAGCCACGCCGCGCATCAACGGCGCCAGCGTCTTCGGCGTGCGGCCCGGCTCGCCGTTCCTGTTCACGATCCCGGCGACGGGCGACCGGCCGATGGCATTCTCCGCGAAGAACCTGCCGCGCGGTTTGAAGCTCGACATCCAGACCGGCCACATCACGGGTGTGTTGAAAAAGAAGGGCGAGTTCATCGTCACACTGGGCGCAAAAAACGCGCTGGGTGCGGCGGAAAAAAAATTCCGCATTGTCTGCGGCGACCAGATGGCGCTCACGCCGCCGATGGGCTGGAACAGTTGGAACTGTTTCGCCGGCGCGGTTTCGGAGGAAAAGGTAAAGAGCGCGGCGGAAGCGATGGTCAAGAGCGGCCTCATCAACCACGGCTGGACTTATATCAACGTGGACGACTACTGGCAGAACCACCGCGACTCGAAAGACCCGACATTGCAGGGGCCGTTCCGCGACACGAACGGCTTCATCGTCCCCAACTCGCGATTCCCCGACATGAAAGACATGGCGGAGTTCATCCACGATCTCGGCTTGAAGGCTGGGTTGTATTCTTCGCCCGGCCCGTGGACGTGCGGCGGCTGCGCGGCCAGCTGGCTGCACGAGGAGCAGGACGCGCAGACCTACGCCAAGTGGGGCTTTGACTACCTGAAATATGACTGGTGCAGCTACGGCACCATCGCCTCCGGCGGCGACCCGTCCGCCAAAGACATCCCGCTCTGGGGCAAGACGGCGACGAACGACGCGGGCGCGGTTTATCCTTATGCGGTCATGGGCAAATTTTTGCGCGAACAAAACCGCGACATCGTCTTCAGCCTATGCCAATACGGCATGGCCGACGTGTGGAAATGGGGCGGCTCGGTGAATGGCAACTGCTGGCGCACCACCGGCGACATCACCGATTCCTGGCACAGCATGAGCAAGATCGGTTTCAACCAGGATCCCGCTGCGCCCTACGCCCAGCCCGGCAACTGGAACGACCCCGACATGCTCATCGTCGGCGAAGTCGGCTGGGGCAAGACGCATCCCACGCGCCTGACGCCGGACGAGCAATACACTCACATCAGCCTGTGGTGCCTGCTCTCCGCGCCGCTGCTCATCGGCTGCGACATGACCAAGCTGGATGATTTCACGCTGAACCTTTTGGAGAACGACGAGGTGCTGGCCATTGACCAGGATGAACTCGGCAAAGAAGCCACCTGCGTCATCAAGGACGGCGACTTGCGCATCTATGAAAAGGAACTGGCCGACGGCGGCCGCGCGCTCGGCTTTTTCAACCTCGGCAGCGAGCCGGCGAAACTGGAGTTCAAGGATTTTGCCACGCTCAGCCTCACCGGTGTGCAGCACGTCCGCGATTTGTGGCGGCAAAAAGATCTGACCAATGTGGACGCCGCGAACGGAATTTTGCCACTCACCATTCCCGCGCACGGCGTGGTGCTTTACAAGCTGACGGCGGCGAAGTAATTCACGCCAGCAGCTTTGCCAATTACTCGTGCTTCTGCTTGAGCCCGTCAATAAGGCGGTTGTGATGCTGTAGCCGGCGCAGCGCGTGTAGCAAAGCCGCTTGAGGCAGGCATCACGTTGGATGCTCTTGGTTGAATTGGCATTGTTTGGCTTGAATAACAAAAATTTACCACACTGATTAAACTGCGGCCATTGAGCGTAAGTTTAATTGAAACCTTTCGGCGCGAACGGTTCAGCCACCCCCGGCCTGAGTGGCCACGCGGATGGCTAGGCATCGGCCGGTCGCCGCCGCGAGCGCGACGACGGAACATTGTCGGCGACGATTCATGCGCCGCCACCTGTCCACGCCGCCCGAAATTGGCAAAATTATTCTCCGATGAAGTGCAACGCCACGCGGCGCGAATGCGGCTGCGTGCGGTGTTCCCACAAATAAATCCCCTGCCACGTCCCCAGCGTGAGCTGGCCGGCGTGAACCGGAATGGAAAGGTTCACCGCCGTCAGCGCGGTGCGGAGGTGCGCGGCCATGTCGTCGTCGCCCTCGGCGGTGTGGACAAAGAGCGAGTCGCCGTCCGGCACGAGCCGCGCGAAAAAAGCGTCGAGGTCGCGGCGCACATCGGGGTCGGCGTTTTCCTGAATCAACAGCGAGGCGGAGGTGTGGCGCAGATGCAACGTGAGCAGACCGTCGCGGAATTTATTCTCGGCCACCCACTTTTCCACCGCGCCGGTGAAGTCCACCAGCCCGCGCCCGCGCGTGGCGAGGACGAGTTCGTGGAAGGCTTGGCGGAACATTTTCTGAAAACATTGAACATTCAACATTCAACGCTAAACATCGAAGGCTGGGCATTCATGGGTCATTGGAAGTTCAATGTTGAATGTTCGAAGTTTCCCCCGGCTTAAGGGGCGACGGGCGCGCCCTTGTCGGCGAGCATCTGCTCGAGGTCGGCGTTGCGCGGTTGGCCGGCGGCGAGCGCCTTCTGGTAATGCCAGCGCGCCAGGTCGGGCAGCGGCGGCACCTGGCTCAGGTAGATCACGGCGAGGTTGTTGTGCGCGGGCGCGTAGTTGGGGTTCAGCTCGAGAGCGCGGCGCAGCGCGGCCTCCGCCGCCTTGCGCTGGCCCTGATGGCTCAATGTGACGCCAAGGTAGTTCTGGATTTCCGGGTTGTTCGGGTCGAGTTGCGCGGCGCGGGACAGGGCGTTCAGTGCGTCGTCAAATTTCTCCTGGCGGAACTTGAGGTAGCCGAGGGTGGACAGGTTATAGGCGTCGTTGGGGCTTTGGGCGAGCGCGGCGGTGATGTGTTTCTCGGCGGCGTCCAGCTTGCCCTCCTGCAACTCGATGGTGGCAAGGTTGGCGAGCGCGATGCCGTTGTTCTGGTCGCGATCAAGAATCTTCAGGTAGTCGGCCTCGGCCGCGTCGTATTCCTGATGGACAAAATGCGCCTGCGCGGAGGCGACCAGCACGGCGGTGCCGGCGGGCATCTCGCTGATGGGGGTCTTCTCGGCGTTGGGATTGGTCGGTGGCGTCACGGGCGCATTGAACAGAGCCAGTTCCTCGGGCTTGTAGGGCACGGACGCCGCCTCGTCCGCCGCCAGGCGGGAACGCAGGACGGCCACCTCGTCCTTGAGCGCGGCCGTCTGGGCGGAATTGTCAACAGACTTGGTGCCGGCATTATTCTGCTTATTCGCCTGATCCAGTTTCTCAATTAAATTATCCCGCTCCTGCGTCAGGCTGCGGAGGCGTGCCTCGTAGTCCGCGACGTTCGCGCCGGCGTTGGTCGCCGTCAGGGCCGCCTGCAGCCGGTTTTGCAGCGCGGTTTTTTCCAGCGCAGCAATCTGCGCGTCGGACTGCAAAGTGGCGACGAGCGCCTGCGCCTGCTTCAACTGCGCGACCAGCTCGTCACTGCCGTTCGCGGCGGGCGGCGCGGCGCGCAACGCGGCCAGCTCGGTCTTGAGCTGGTCGTTTTCCGCGCGCAAGGCGGCGAGCGCGACGTCAGCGGTCGCGGGCGGCGCGGCGGCATTCGTGGCGGCACCGTTCTCCAGAAGTTTTTGCAGCTGCGTGGCGAGCTGCTCGGCGCGGTCATGTTCCGCGTTGTAATTTTTTACGGCGGCGGCGCGGTCGAGCTGCGCCATCGCGAGCGCGTTGGTGTCCGCGACGGTGACGGTGACGTAGTTGGTGACAATCATCGGGACGGTGTTGGTCGCAAATACTTCGGCCAGGTTCGTGACCACCATCGGCTGACGGTTGGTGACCAAGACGGTCACGACATTGGTGACGAACTGCGTGACGGGCGTGACGGCGCCGGCCGGGCCGCCGGCGCTGGCGTTGGCCAGATCAATCTGCTTCATCAGCGAGCGGATTTTCTCCTGCGCCTTTTCCAGCTCGCGCGGGTCCACGGCGGCGGGCTGGACGGCGAGCGCCTCCTTCAGCTTGGCCTGCCAGATTTCGTTGGCCGCCTGCGCGACCTGCAGCTGGGTGCGCAGGTTGTCGAGTTCCGTCGGTGTTTCCGGGGCCGGCGGCGGCGGGGCGGCCGGCGTGTTCGTCATGGCCTGGACGGATTTATTGGCGGAGGTGACCATCGCCGCATGGCTCTGGAGTTCGGCAATTTTGTCGGCGAAATGGTCGAGCCGGAAGGCGACGATGTTGGGATTCCAGGCGGGGAACTCCTTTTGAAACGCCTGCAACTGGCGCTGCGCGTCGTTGCACGCGGCCAGCGCCTCGCCCGGGTCGCCCAGCGTGGCGAGATTGTCCGCCTGCTGGATGAGGCTGTAAATGCCGATGTATTTATCGTCCGCCTCCGACTGGGCGCGCGCGGTTCCCAACAGGCCGGCGCACAGCACGATGGCGACACAGAAAAATTTCATGCCGCCACAATGCCAGAGGCCAGCGGCTTTGGCAACCGCGCCGCACGTCACGCAACTGTCACTTGCGGAACCATTGACCGGCAGCAAAAGATTTGCTACTGTCCCGGCAGTTGCGTCATGAAATCCGCACTGAACCAGCACGTCTTGGTTTTGAACCGCCTCTGGCAGGCCGTCAACGTCTGCACCGCCCGCCGCGCGCTCACCCTGCTCTTCCAAGGCCAGGCGCAGGTGGTGATGAACAATCCCGACGGCTCGTTCCGCACGTTTAATTTCCAGGAGTGGCGCGACGTTTCCGCCGACGCGCCCTCGGACGATTTCCTCCATACCATTTCCTTCCGCATCCGCGTGCCGAAGATCATCCTGCTTTTCATGTATGACCGGATGCCGAAGAAGGAAGTGAAGTTCACGCGGCACAACATCTTTGAGCGCGACAAGGACACCTGCCAGTATTGCGGAAAAGTTTTTGACCGAAAAGACCTGAACCTCGACCACGTCATCCCGCGCGACCGCGGCGGCCCGACGACGTGGGAAAACATCGTCTGCTCCTGCATCGCGTGCAACACGCGCAAATCCAACCGCACGCCGTTCGAGGCCGGCCTGAACCTCGTGCGCAAACCCAAGCGCCCGAAATGGCGGCCGTTCGTGCAGATCAACTTCACGCTGCACCGGCACGACATCTGGAAACATTTCGTGGACCTTGCCTACTGGAACGTCGAGTTGGGCGAGGACGTGGCACCGTAGCCGCGCATTGACTTCGCGGCGCAGGCGGTTAGAATTACATTTCTTGGCGTGCTCGTCTATCGGCTAGGACAACGGATTCTCAATTCGTGAAGACGGGTTCGATTCCCGTGCGCGCTACCACTAAAAACCTTTATTTTTAAGGTTTTTTCTGTTAGAATCTGTCTTTCCAGACAGTTGCGGCATGAAATTGCCGGAGTTTCCAAAAGAACTGAAGCGGGACAGCGTGAGTGTCGTCATCTACAAAACGCCGTCCAAAGGCTACGACACCTTTACGCTCGCCTACTACCAAGACGGACACCGGCGGCGCGAATGCCGAACTTCGCATCGCAAAACCAGTCTGGACAGCGATACTGCGCGGCGAGCGATTCCCAAGTCGGCTGATAAAGGCCGACGGCAATTTACCGCGCCGGCGGCAGATTGGTCTGGGCAAAATTACTAACCGCCGCCAGCAGAAGCGCGGTCAGGCACAATCTTGAAAGCATGGAGTTGCACCGAGCAAGCTCACCACGGCCCCGTGCCGGTGGCCACCGGGGCATCGAAATACCACTGACCATTGTTATTGACCGACATCGCGACGATGCCCGTATTTCCGCCGAATTTCACCCATTCCACATGGCCGTCCTCGTAAAGAAAATTTCCACCAAGCGGAATGCTGTTTTTTCCAGCATGATTTGAGGTCGGGCCGCTATAGGTGGTGGTTCCGACAATGCTGTTATTCCAATTATTGGCCCCGCTAGTTTCCATCGCGTCGGCCATGACGGGTGCATTGTGATATTGCCCACCCTGCTTTTTACGGTAATACCATTGGCCATAGTTCGTGCTCACTGAAGCGTAGCTGGCTCCGCCACAATCTATGCGCGCCGGCAAATAATGATAACCAATCAAATTAACTGCTGGAAGATCCAATTCCGCACTGCGATGCCAGGTGTCCGTAGGACAGTAAACAACATCGTTCTGGCTACGGATTCCCGTGGTGGCCGTGCCCGGCTTGTTCTTGTATAAATAGCCATTAAAAAAATTGGTGAAGTTATTTGCCACCCAGCCTGGACCAAAAGCCGCCCCATATATACTTGTCGGGGAATTGGCCGCATTGTCAGCCCCGCAGTCGGGAAAATAATCGGCAAAATCACCGGCATACATAGTGACGGCAATCCCCCACTGCTTGAGGTTGCTGGCGCACTGAGCCTTGAACGCGCTCTGCTTGGCGCTGGATAGCGCCGGGAGCAGCAGTGCCGCCAAGATGGCGATGATAGCAATCACCACCAGCAGCTCAATCAGCGTGAACGCCCGATTTTTTTGTGTCTTCATTTCTTAAAAACTTCACCGCCGGTTTTGGTTGCGGGGTGAAGGCAACCTCACCTTCACCCCGACCATATTATTTTGCAACTTTTCTCACGGATAGACGAGCTTGTAATACTCGTTCGTCGCGCCGGACTTAATGATCGCGATGTTGGTCGCGGTGATGGTGGCCGAGTTCGCCACCGGCGCCCAGTCGTTGGTGTTGCCGCTCACGCCCTTGTTCAGGTTGTTCGTCTGCACCAGCAGGCGATAACCCAAGTGATCCGCCGCCCAGTTCAACACCAGCGAACTCCCGCTCACGCTGTTCGTCAAATGGGGCACCGACTGACTCGGCCGCAACAGCTCGTTCACCGTATAAACATTCGTCTGCGACAAATCCTGCGACACCACCCGCACCGCCAACGTGTTCGCCGGCGAGGCCAGGCTCATCGTGTTCGTCACACTCGGAACACTGTTCGTCAACAGGATGCCGTAGGTGCTACCGGTATTAAAGCTCAACGCCAGCGCCGCCGTCCCATCCGCGCTTGTCGCCGTCACCGTCACGTTGGTTGCCGGATACGTATTTGTCGCCGTGTAGCTGGTCGTGCCGGAGCTGAACGTCTGGCTCAATGACCCCGGAGAAAGGCTCAGGTTGGACAGCAGCGCGTTCGTGCTCGCCAGCACCGTCACCGTCACCGTATTAGTGCTAATCGTCACCCCGTCCTGCGCTGTCACCACCACGCTGATCACGTTGCCTGAGCCCACTGCCACCGGCACCGATCCGACCAATGAGCCGGCAGCGGTCGAGCCTTGCGCGACGCCGTTCAAGAACAACTGATTTGTGGCAGACAACGACGTGTTCGTCACCGTCACCGTCACCGAGGCCGTGCCGATGGCGTTCGTCGCCGTGTAATTCGTCTGGCTTGGGCTGAATCCGGGCGACAACGTCCCCGCCGGGCTCAAGGCCAGATACGACAGGCTCGCATCCGAACTGACTGACGACCCTAGCTGCGTCACCGCCACCAAATAGGTGTTCGTCACCGACAAGTCCTGCGACACCACCTGCACCGTCACGTTCGTCGTCCCGACGGCCAGCGTCAGCGGCGCGCTGGCGATGCCGTTGGTCAGCAATCCTTGTGAGTTGCCGCCTACGAAAAGCGTGTTCGTCGCCGTCGGATCCACGTTCGTCACCAGCACCGTCACCGCGCCGGCACCATACGAGTTCGTCGCGTAATAAGTGCCATAATTGTTCGTCGTGAAGGCGGACGGATAGAATACCAGCGCACCCGCGCTGTTGCTGATTACCAGCGAAGCAAGATACGCGTTCGTATTCGCCAAAACCGTCAAGGCAACCGGCGCGCTGGTGGCCGAACCGCCAACGAGTGGAGTTCCAACCAACTGATACTCGTAAGCTCCCAGCAAGCCGGCGGTGTTCAGCACATAACTGATGTTGGTGGCACCGCCGATGTTGGCAAAGCTGGTGCCGCTGCTGCCATTGTCCGTCTGCCATTGATAGGTTGTCGTCCCAGTTCCGCCAAAGACCGGCGCGCTGAGCGTGACCGCCGCGCCGGCATACACAACATTGGTGGGAGCGACCGTGGCGGGCGCGATGACCAGGCTGCTGGCGGTAATATAATTTGCCGTCAACTGCGCCTCGACATTGCTGATTTGTATTGAATTCAGCACGCCACTGTAGATGTCAATTTCCGCAACCTGCCCAACCAGGGTGTCACCACCGCCTTCATTGTTGCCAATGCGGGTGATGGGCTGGGTAAAGATCGCGCCCGCTACGCTGCCGTCAGCTGCGCCGTTTAACCTGAAGGTGCCGCCCGATGAATTTACAGCCAAATCCACCATGCTGAAGCCCGAGGTGGAAATGTTTGATGAACCGGAACCGCCGCCACCGACATACTCAACCAGATAATTCTGGTTGCCTTGATAAAAGTTATACTCCAACGCCCCGGACGCAGAACCGCCGGTAAGAGCATAGCGCGACCCACCCGAGTTGACGGTGGTGGGCTTGACATAGGCAAATACCGTGTAACCACCGTTGGTTTGAGACAAGGACGAAGCCAGGACAAAACTGCCACTGTGAGCTCCGCCGCTCACAGAAAGATTAACCGCCGGGGCACCGTTCGGAGTCACATAAGTATCCAGAGTTGGGTTGGGCTGGCTTAATGCATCCCCCGCATCCGTATAAGTGGCATTGTTGTTGTTGCCGCTGGAGTCACTCCATACGCCGTTGGTTGGATTGTAATTCGTGGCCTGCAACTGCACCATGGCCGCCAGCGGCTGCACGGTCAATTGCGCCCAGGTGCTGTTGTTGGTATAAGGCGAAACCGCATTCGTTGCCTGTAGGCTATAGTAACCGGAGTTGGTTAACTGAAGATTGCCAAGTGTCAGCGTGGTATTGGTGGCACCTGCAATGTTTACCGCCCCGCCGCCAGACGAATTAGTGGCGACCTGCCACTGGTAGCCGATTGGCAGATTGCCCGTGAAGGTGGCCGAAAAGCTTGTGTTACCACCCACCATGGCCACATTCGGATTGGGTGTGGTGTCTGTCCACACCAACGGCGCGCTCGAGGTGACATAGGCCGCCGTCAATTGCGCCTCGACATTGCTGATTTGCAAGGGAGTCAGCACGCCATTATAGATGTCAATCTCAACCACTGAACCGCTGAAATACTCGGCAGTGCCAGTGTCTCTGGCTCCAATGGAACTGATGTTATTGGTAAACACAGCACCCGCATTGGTTCCATCCGCAACCCCATTGAGACGGTAGGCACCACCTGAGCCGGAGACCGTGGCGTCAATCACGCTAAAGCCATTGCTGGAAACAGTGGTTGTGGACGGACCAAGATCCGTTATCGCCTGCTTCAGCGCATCTTGTTTGCCGGCACTAATGCGATACTCAAAAGCCCCGGTGTCACCGCCGAAGAGGGCAAGGTTTCCCGTATTAGTAGATGGCATGGCATAAGCAAAGACTGTATAGGCATTTGTGGCGGGGATAGATGTGGCGAGCTGAAGTTTGTTCGCCCCGTTAAAGACCACCGCCGGGGAACCATTCGAGGTCACGCCGCTGGCCAGAGTCGGAAAGGTTCCGGTGGCCTGTGCGTTGGCACCGACCGTCGCCGTCCAGAGACCGGTGGTCGGATTATATTTGGCAGCTTGGAGTTGCAGTGCCGGAGTCAAGGGCTGCACGGTTAATTCCGCCCAACTACTGTTAATGACAAAAGGTGAAACCACATTAGTTGCCAGGAGACTGTAATAGTAGCCAGAGTTGGTCAACTGTAGATTATTAAGCATTAGCGTGGCATTGGTGGCGCCAGCAACATTCACCGCCCCGCTGCCGGACGAATCAGTGCCGACCTGCCATTGATAACCGATCGGCAGGGTTCCCGCAAATGTGGCTGAGAAGATTGCATTGCCGCCCACGGTCGTCACATTAGGCGTGGCATCCGTCACGAGCATCGGCGCACTGGCGGGCTGGATTGTCAAAGTGACCGGCACGCTGGTGACCGCGATGCCGCCGGTCGGCGTGCCCACCAACTGATACTCGTTGGTCTGCCCGCCAAGGCTGGTGGTGTCCAGCACATAGTTGGTGGTGGTGGCGCCGCCGAGGTTTGAGAAGCTGGCTCCGCCGCTGCCATTGTCCGTCTGCCATTGATAGCTGGTCGCCCCGTTCGCGCCCAAGACCGGCGCGGCAAGCGTGACGGCGGTGCCG
>Ga0302201_10001715_pt1 | contig 18251 bp, 14 predicted proteins | sample II_Bog_N3_2_FD_194586 | JGI IMG/M metagenome (GOLD analysis project Ga0302201, IMG submission 194586) | Peat permafrost microbial communities from Stordalen Mire near Abisko, Sweden - II_Bog_N3_2 | ecosystem: Environmental > Terrestrial > Soil > Wetlands > Peat | place: Sweden: Abisko... | reverse complement strand
CGATAGTGCGGATTTCTATACGCTCTCGTACACGCCAACGGATGCGAAGATGGACGGCGGGTTTCGCAAGATCGACGTGAAGATTCAGGGCGGAAACTTCAATGTGTCGTATCGGCGCGGCTACTTTGCAAGTGACGCTGGACTGCCCGGTGGCGAGATGGTGTTACGCGCTCTGGCGATCAGTAAACTGGCGGCTGAGAACCCCGGGGCGGTTGATCCGCTGCTGCCATTCATGGACCTTGGCATGCCGCAGAGCGAACAGCTTTTGTACACGGCCAAGATTCTGCTGATGGCTCCGATTCAGCCTATGGGTGCGAAGGCGGACAGCGCGGATCAGGATAAGAAGAGCGGCGGGCAACGCTACACGGTGGACTTCTCGATTGTGCTGAAGGACCTGGATCTGAAGCTGGATGCCGATGGAGCGCACAAGGGCATGCTGAATGTTTCGCTTCTTGCGTACGATAAGTACGGGAAAGTCGCGAGCCGCAAAGAACACGTGGTGGCGTTGAACATCAAGCCGGACGTGTATGCGATTTATCAGCAGTCGGGCCTTCCAATGCATACCGAATTTGAAGTGCCCAAGGGGCAGTACTGGCTGCGAACGGGCGTGTATGACCAGGGATCGCGCAAAGTGGGGACGATGGAGATTGCGCTTGATTCCGTGGTGCCGTTGGCGGCTGAGGTTCCGCTGAACGCTTTTGCTGCAATGGGTGTCCCGTCAAACGGAGCCCCGATTCTGCCCCCTCGGCCCTCCGAGAAGGTTACGGTGGAGCAGCTCGAAAATAAACTCGCCGCGTTGCATGGCAAGAAGGACCAGGACCTGGCGAAACGGTTGGCCGGAATGGAACTGAGCGAGCGGCTCAACTCCGCGAAGCTGGCAGAGATTGAGGCGGGATTGCCGGGAGAAAAATCACGAATGGCCTTGCTGGTGATGGCGGACGCCTCGGCATTTCTACAGCCTCCGACGGCGGAGATTTCGGTAACCGCTCCGCCGGATCTGGACACGGAGAGACTGATTCTGAAGAAGGCTGCGGAGAGTATTGTAGCCTCCATTCAGAAGTTCCCGGACTTTGTCGCGCGGGAGACGACCAGCCGCTTCCATGATTTGAAACTGACGACTTTTTCTACTGATGCAGAGCCAATCATTATGGAGCGTCAGCCGTTTCAACCTTTGGACAGCTTCAGTAATACCGTCTATTACCGGGACGGCAAGGAAGTAGTCGATGCACCTGAAAAGGTCCGTCAAGACAAATCCATTCCCAGGGATGGGCTGGTGAATTGGGGAGTTTTTGGTCCGCTGCAGCGCATTGTGATGACGGATATTTACAAGGGAAAGATTGGGTGGGGGCACTGGGAGCAAAGGGTGACTGGTCCGGTCGCGGTGTTTCGGTATGCCATTCCGAAAGAGAAGTCCGATTATGTAGTTAAGTACTGTTGCCTTGGACTTCCGAATGGGCAACAGCGGGAATCTCAATCCGTGCCGGCTTTCCATGGAGAGATCGCCATCGATGCAGAAACCGGGGTTGTTTATCGCGTGGTGATCTTGACCGATATGAAGCCCGGAGATCCCGTCCTGCAAGCCTCCATCATGGTGGAATACGAACCGGTGGAGATTGGGGGAAAGACGTATATCTGCCCTCGCAAGAGTGTTTCTATAACCACGGCAGTGTCTCCGAAATTCCGTACGCTTTGCCCGGGCGGAGTGGGTGTGTTGACAGCATCCGACTGTTCCCCAGTGGCGGCGCCAAAAGATACAGCGATCAACGACACGGTCTATGACTCCTATCATGTGTTTCGGTCGGAAGCGCGGATTGTTACGGATGCCGATACGGGGCAGGAGGATAAAACTGCGCCGAATGGGGAGGCGCCAGCGGCTTCACATCTGCCTTGAACGGTGGTGCGCTTCAGCATGGCAAGAGCGCGTTGTGTGGACTTGCCGAAACTTTTTGTGGAGAGAGAAAATGCGAAAAGTCTTGTGCCTGTTCTTCCTGTTTGCAATTGCTTTGCCAGCCTGCTCCGCCGAGAAGGTTACTGTGGAGCAACTGGAGATTTCGCTGGCCGCGGCGCACGGAAAGCGGGACGAGGACCTGGCGAAAAAGCTGGGTCAAATGGAACTGGGAGAGCAGCTCAACTCCCAAAAGCTCGCAAAGATGGAGGCGGAGCTGCAAGGCGACAAATCGCGGATGGCGCTGCTGGCGATGGCTGACGCCTCGGCCTTTCTTACGCTTCCAGCGGCGGAGATGTCTGCAACTGCTCCGCCGGATGCCCACACCCAGAATCTGATCCTTTCGAAAGCCGCCGAAAACCTGGTGGCTTCGATTCATAAACTACCGGACTTCTTCGCCCGGCAGACGACCAATCGCTTTCACGATTTAAGAGTGGTGCGCTCCTCTCAGGACGCGATTCCCAACATCTATGAACACCAGGCCTTTCGACCGCTGGATAACTTCAGCGATACCGTCTACTACCGGGACGGCAAGGAAGTGGAAGAGGCGAGCGAGGACCAGGCAAAATCCAAACCAAGGCCCAGGAACGGGTTGGTGAATTGGGGCGTCTTTGGCCAGTTACAGCGCACCGTTGTGACGGATATCTACAAGGGAAAGATGGAGTGGGGGCACTGGGAACAGAGCGCGACGGGGCCGGTGGCGGTGTTTCGCTATTCGATTCCGAAAGAGAAATCGAATTACATTGTGAACTATTGCTGTATCGGGTTGCCGAACGAGGCATGGCACGACTTTCAATCCATTCCACCGTTTCATGGCGAGATCGCTATCGATGCCAAAACCGGAGCTGTTTACCGGCTTGTGATCGTGACCGAGTTGTCGCCAGACGATCCCATTTTTCAAGCCGACATCATGGTGGAATACGAACCGGTGGAAATTGGCGGGAAGATGTATGTATGCCCCAGCAAGAGCGTCACCATCACCACTGCCGTTTCCCCGGTGTTTGGAGCGGATGGGTGTGCGGGGCGGGCCATACAGTCGGATTGCATTCCACCGGTTATCTACAGGCCGAAGGACACGGCGATCAACGACACGGTGTTTGATTCGTATCATGTGTTTCGGTCGGAGGCGCGGATTGTGACGGATTCGGAGGGAGACGTGGAGAATAAGGCCGCGCCGGATGGGGCGGTGCCGGCGGCGGCTCCTCTGCCTTGAGGGCAGGTGGTCGACTCACCTCGGTACCGAGAACCGTGCCTGTTAATCGCGGAATAAACGCAATGAGCGGAAGTCCGTACAATTACTGTGACTGGAAGGAGTCTTCTATGCCTGCGAATTCAGCTGAACACGACAAATGGTTTCGGGCCAAGGTGCAGGAGGCTTTGGACGACATGCGGCCTGACATCCCTCACGATGAGGTTGAGGCCTATTTTACTGAACGGCGCGAGGCGGCGTTGCGGAAAGCTCAAACCTAGCTCGGTCTTACACTTTAAACCGAGGTGCGAGTGGGCCGGCGCAGGGCCCAGGCCCTAGTTCACTTAGCGCGCTTGGCGCGAAGGTCTAACATCCGCTTCTTGAGGTCGTCATATGTCAATGCCGGCGTCCGTACTTCGGGTTTGGTTTCTACGACGAGGTTGTAGTAGGGCTTGAAAGTTCCGCAGATTGAGAGCATGTACCACCGTTTCCCGAATCTGATAGTTGCATGCTTTCCAGGGCCGCGTCGGGTGCTTTTCTTTGCATAGTAATCGCCGAATTTCTCGAAAGGCAGCACGATGTCTGAAGACCGAAGATTCTCGACGATATTTTCGAGGGTAAGAGCTTCGTTTGTGTGTGATCGCGAGATCATCACGTAGAGCGGGTATCCCGCTCGGTCCGCAGACTGATAGCAAACGTAATAACCTTCCCTTTGAAGATGCTCAGGCAATTCAGGATGATTCCAGTACTGGACTTCGTGACACTTCCAGACCGGTCGCCCCTCAAGCCGATTTATTACGTCGTTAAGCCACAATCGCTCGTCGGATTGCTGCAGGCGCCTGAGAGCAGCCTCGTATTGATCGCCGCGTTCGATCATCGCTCACCTTTGCAAGATAGATGCCGACTACGTATCCTCCGACGACCAGATACTCAACTGCTTCTGCGTTGAATGCGAGTAAGAGTTGGCGTAGATCTTCGGGTAGGATCACAGGATATTCCCTTGAGAGCATATGCCGCGGCGGTCGCGTCCCAAACCGCCGCGAGCCGCTGGCCCGGCGACAGGCTTCGCCAATAGCGATGGACTTCCGCCTTTTGTTCCTCGTGGCTGGAGAACTTGCGGATTGTTTTGTTTGAGTTCACGGGGGCGACCTGGCTCCAGTATATTTCGTCCTCGATTGGATAGGCGCCTCAAGCTCTCGGCTTCCTGGACTCGATTGTGGATCGTCAATCCCAAATCTCAGAGTCGAAATTTGGGGCGACCCGCAGCTTGAGCCAAGTATCATCCGCTTTCGGGCCTGTCGGCTTGCACAACGAACGGCCCGCTTAGCGATCGATCATTGGGCTTGCTGGCGTGCTGTTGGATATTGGATTGATGACGGAGTGTCTTCCGCACTCTCTCCCATCTCTGATTAGCTTTCTCTACTGCGACGCGATGTTCATACCAGCCAACTCGCCACCTCGTCCAAAAGGTCCAAAACCAATCAGGAATCGCGCCCGGGTTTGGAAGCCGCACGTCTGCAGTTCTCGGGGCTCCTGAGAAGCGACGTTTTATCTGCCGGGAAGCGGTGGAGGCGAGGACGCCGGATGCCAACCATCCAAGATCCCTGAGAAGGGGGCTCAAATGATCGAGAAACTCCAAATGGAGGGCAGCTGAATTAAACAAAACGCACCTCGAATCTTCCATCGCCTGCTGTGGATGGAAATCCGAGAGCGTTCCGGCTCTTCGACCGTATGGGGAGGTACCCATCACCGCGAATATGGCCAGCAGAGCCACATCGCCTAGGCAAAACCCGAGTCAGGGCGACTTGGGCTCCGTGTTTTGCTTTGGGACTGGAGCCCAAAGCGCCGAAGTGGGTTTCCCCGGCAATTATTTAATACCACAAAGGTCCGTCGCGCTTCAAGATCAATTTTGGAAATAGTTAGAATCGTGCGGTGCTGCTATTCGGGAACCCTGTGCTGACGTGTTTGCGCCGGCTTGTACACTGGAACGTTCCCCTTTTTTTTACGGGCGAGCGCAGGAGATTCCCCCTATGGCATCGGTCATTCTTCCATCTATTCCCTCTGAGTCGCGGCCGGGGCGGTTTGGCGTTTATGGAGGGCGGTATGTGCCGGAGACGCTGATGGCGGCGCTGCTGGAGTTGGAGCATGAGTACAAGGTGGCCAAGGCGGATGCGGCGTTTCAGGCGGAATTGGCCGGGCTGTTGAAGGACTTTGCGGGGCGGCCTACGCCTCTTTATTTCGCCAAGCGGCTGACGGAGCAGTTGGGCGGGGCGAAGATTTATCTGAAGCGCGAAGACCTGCTGCATACCGGTGCGCACAAGATCAATAACGCGCTGGGGCAGGGATTGCTGGCTCGGCGGATGGGCAAGAAACGGATTATCGCCGAGACCGGCGCGGGGCAGCATGGGGTTGCGACCGCAACGGTTTGCGCGCTGCTGGGCATGGAATGTGTGATCTACATGGGCGACGTGGACATGGAGCGGCAGGAGCTGAACGTGCTGCGCATGCGGCTGCTTGGAGCTGAAGTCCGCGGCGTTTCGTCGGGATCGAAGACGCTGAAGGACGCCATCAGCGAGGCCATGCGGGACTGGGTCACGAATGTGCGCACCACGTATTACGTGCTGGGGTCGGCGCTGGGAGCGCATCCTTACCCTACCATGGTGCGGGATTTCCATCGATGCATCAGCATTGAAATGAAGCAACAGATTTTGGAAAAAGAAGGCCGGTTGCCATCGGCCGTGATTGCCTGCGTGGGAGGCGGGTCGAATGCGATTGGGGCGTTTTACGAGTTCATCAACGATAAACAAGTGCGGCTGATTGGCGTGGAGGCGGGCGGGCGCGGGACGACGCTGGGCGAACATGCGGCGCGATTTGCAGGCGGGTCGCCGGGGGTGTTGCAGGGGACGTACTCGTACGTGCTGCAAGATGACGCGGGGCAGATTGCGCTGACGCATTCGGTGAGTGCGGGATTGGATTATGCGTCGATTGGGCCGGAGCACGCGGCGCTGCATGACTCGGGACGGGCGGAGTATACGTCGCAGGATGACGCGGCGGCGCTGAATGCTGTGGTGCGGCTGGCACGGACGGAAGGGATTTTGCCGGCGCTTGAAAGCGCGCATGCTGTGGCAGAGGCGCTGAAGCTTGCTCCCACGCTGGCGGCACATGACATACTGGTTATTAATCTTTCTGGCCGCGGCGATAAAGATATGGGAATTTTGGCGCGGGAATTGAGGCTGGATGGGAAGTAGCGAAAAGCAAAAGCAGGTCCCCGTTCGACTTCGCTCAGGGCAGGCTTTCGACTCACCACCCCCAGGCTGAAAAGCGCCTGGGGCCCCGTTCGCTCAGGATGACAGCCATTTTCTGATTGTTCAGTCATTTACTGGTCGCTCAGGATGACAGGGTTTTTAAGGTTGGTTCAGAGAAGTAACGACAGAGTTTTTGAATTCCAATGGCGATTGTTTTTGAACGCAAACCCGGATTGGTCGTGTACCTCACGGCCGGGGACCCCAGCCTGGAGGCTACGCGCGCCATTGCTCTCGAAGCCATCGATGCGGGCGCTGACGTAATCGAACTCGGCATTCCATTCAGCGATCCGCTTGGGGATGGGCCCATCATTCAGCGGGCCGGCGAAAGGTCGCTTGCGCGGGGAACGCGCCTTGAAGACGTGCTGCGTTTGGCAGGTGAAATTCGCAAAGCGCGTCCTGCCGCCGGCCTGATCCTCTTCGGCTATTACAATCCGATATTGCACTATGGCCTGCACAAGTTTGCAGACGAAGCGGCAGCGGCCGGCGCCGACGGCGTCCTGATCATCGACCTGATTGTGGAAGAGGCGGATGAGTATCTGGCCGAGATGGCTCGGGTGAACCTTGCACCCATTTTTCTGGCCGCGCCCACCAGTCCCGATGAAAGACTCCAGGCCATTGCAACGCATTCCAAGGGATTTATTTACGCCATATCCCGCGTAGGCATTACCGGCAAGCAGCAGAACATGACGGCGGATGCGGCGGCGCTGGTGGCGCGCATTCGGCGATGGAGCACGCTGCCGGTAGCCGTGGGGTTCGGCATCAGCAACGCGGAGCACGTCGCCAAGGTGGCGGAATTCGCGGATGCCGCGGTGATCGGCAGCGCAATTGTGGAGTTGATCGAACGATCGACTCCCGAGGCAGCGCCTACAGCTGTGGCTCAATTTGTACGATTTATTTTGGGCCTGCAGCTGCCTGAGGCGGCGCTGGCCCGGTAACAGACACCCCCGCGAGCGGCCCTCCAATGACAAGGATGGCCGCAATAGGACTCAACTCTTGCCCCCTGCACCCGGTCCGCCGGCTCTTGATTTAGACGGCGGATGGGGCGCAACACGAGGACGGAATGACGCTGGAAGAATTGCGAAATCAGATTGATGTTCTTGACCGGCAACTGGTGGAGTTGCTGAGCGAGAGGGCACGTGCGGCGCAACAGATTGGTCACCTGAAGGTTGCCACTTCACTGCCGGTATACGAACCGGCGCGCGAAAAGGTGATTTACGCCAACGTGCGCGCCGCGAACAAGGGACCATTGCCGGACATCGAACTGACGCATATCTACGAGCGGATTATCGACGTGATGCGCGCATTGCAGAGAGACGAGTTGGCATCGGAGAGGAACGCCCAGGCGCAATCGGGGTCCCCGGCGACAGGTCTTGGTCGCGGGGGTGATCATGCGTCGGGCCACGGAACTGGCGCTTCAGACGCCGAGACAGGGAACAAGCAATGATCGTAGCCATGCAGGAGAGGGCCACCGAAGAGCAGATCGATGCAGTGATCGACGCGATGGTGGAGGCCGGAGTCGGCGTTCATCGAACCACTGGAGCAAGCCAAACCATTTTGGCCGGCGTGGGACCCACGGCCAGTGTTGACCTGAACAAATTTGAAGTGCTGCCGGGTGTGCTGCATGTGCACCGCATCAGCGCACCTTACAAACTGGCGGGCCGGGCATTTCGTCCGGAGGGCACGGTGGTTGAGTTTCGCAACGGTGTGACGGTGGGCGGTGAAAAGGTGGCCATCATGGCCGGGCCGTGCGCCATTGAAAACCGCGAGCAGATTTTTGAGACCGCTGCGCGTGTGAAAGCCGCGGGGGCAAGTTTTTTGCGCGGAGGTGCTTTCAAGCCTCGCAGCTCGCCGTATGCGTTTCAGGGGTTGGGGATTCCCGGCCTGCAACTCATGCGCGAAGCCGCCGATGCCAACGGGCTGCTGACGGTGAGCGAGGTCATGGAGATTTCGCAGATTGAACAGATGCTGCCGTATATCGATCTGTTCCAGGTGGGCGCGCGCAACATGCAGAACTTCAACCTGCTGCGCGAACTGGGCCAGACGCGGAAGCCGGTACTGCTGAAGCGCGGCATTGCAGCCACCATTGAGGAATTGCTGCTGTCGAGCGAGTACATTATGTCGGGCGGGAATTACGACGTGATTTTGTGCGAGCGCGGCATCCGCACCTATGAGACTGCGACGCGGAACACGATGGATATTTCGGCGATTCCGGTGGTGCATAAGCTGTCGCATCTGCCGATTACCGCCGATCCATCGCACGGAACGGGGCGGCGCGACATGGTGGGGACGATGGCAAAGGCTGCAGTGGCGGCGGGCGCGGATGCGATTCTGGTGGAAGTGCATCCCAATGCTGACAAGGCTGCTTCGGATGCGGCGCAGACGCTGTTCCTGGATCAGTTTGACAAGCTGATGGGCGAGCTGAAGGTGATTGCTGGGGCGGTTGGGAGAACTTTGTAGCGGGGTTAGCGGGGTTAGCCGCGCTTCGCGCGTGTTAGCGGAGTTAGGAGCGGCATTGGTGCTCGCTGGTTCAGGTTTTTGCTAACTCCGCTTACAACGCTAACCCCGCTTCGGAAGAGGCCAATGATCGAGCGCATCGCCATATTGGGGACGGGCCTGCTGGGGACTTCGGCGGGGTTGGCTTTGCGTGCGGCGGGATTTCATGGGGCGATTGATGGATGGAACCGCAGTCCGGAGCAGGCTCGTGTGGCGCTGGCCATGGGTGCGCTGGACTCTGTTGCGGATGATCCGCTGGATGCCGCGCGTGGGGCACAGGTTGTATTGCTGGCCATGCCTATCTACGCGACGCTCGACTTTATGGAGAAGCTGGCGGGGCTGCTGGGGCCGAATCAGTTAGTGACTGACGTGGGCAGTACGAAGAGGGTCATTTCCGAGGCTGCGGGACGGCTGTTCAACAAGCCTGATCGCGCGGCGTTTTTGCCGGGGCACCCGATGGCCGGCAAGGAACGGGGCGGGGCCGAGCTGGCGGATGCGGATCTGTTTCGCGGGGCCGTGTGGCTGTTTACGGACGATCCGGTGGCGGTGCGGTCGGCGGGTGGGGCAGCTTTGGTCTGCGGCTGGCGGGAACTGGTGCTGGGTATGGGCGCGAAGACGCTCGACCTGGATCCGGTACGGCATGACGAGCTGGTGGCATGGGTCAGCCATCTGCCGCAGTTTGTGGCTACGGCTCTGAGCGCGCTGCTGGAGGATGAGGTGGGCGACGCGCCGGAGCTGAAAGATGTGGGCGGGCGCGGGCTGCGGGAGATGACGCGGCTGGGGGCTAGTCCGTTCTCGATGTGGCGCGATATTGCGCACACGAATACGGAGGCTGTGGAAAAAGCTCTGCTTGCGCTGGAACAACGGTTGGGACTGCTGCGGGAGAATTTGCGGACGCCTGCGTTGCGGGATGAGTTTGAGCGGGCGAACCGGTTTCGACGGGAGTAAGGCCTCATCCCCTTACCAGAAAAGGGCGAAAGGATGAGGCTGTGGCCCTGGCGATCTCGACCGGTCTCGTTGTTTGAAAATCTTGCCGCAGGGGCTAAACAGGCTGCTGAAAAAGGCCTAATTTCAGGTGAAAATCTTGGAAAGCATACCGCAGGGGCTGAAGCCCGCTTTGATTCCATTGCCTTTATGCGGGGGATAAATCCCCGGCCTACCGCCCGAAGGAGTTTTTCAGCAGCCTGTAAAGCCCAATTCATTCTCTTGGCTTTATCGGCACGGCTGAAGTCGTACCCTGACGCTAGTTGTGGCTCTGGATGAGTTTCTCTACGACCTGTGAAGTGATGCCCTAACAGAACGTGGATTTTTCGAATGCCAGCCTTCTGCGACTCCCACTCATCGCGCGATGGAACTGCGCGATGAATGGGGCACAGTGTCTCTTTCTTCTCAGCCCTTCTACAAGAGGCGACGAGTTGTTGCTATTGAGATTCTCAACAATCCGCTAGGCTGCGGCTTCCTGAAGGGCTGCGGGGTTGACTTGCCTGGCTACTTTGCCGAGCTTTTCGTCGGCAGCCTTTTCTTCCGACAGCGTTTCGTCGAGCAGCTTGGCAATTTCGTTCTGGCCCAGCAGTTTTGCATACTCGCGCACGCAACCGTAGCCGGCCATTTCGTAGTGCTCCACCCGCTGAGCAGCCGAGATGAGGGCGGCGTCGCGCACGGTTGAGCCCTTTTCAGTCTCTTCCAGCACTTCTGCGCCTTCCTCGAGCACGCCTTTCATGCCGTTACAGACCTTGCCGCGAGGGCTTTTGCCGAGGATTTCGAAGACGCGGTCGAGCCGTTCGATCTGGCCGAAGGTTTCCTTCAGGTGCGATTCAAAGGCACTCTTCAACTCGGGGTCGGTGGCGGCCTTCGCCAGTTTGGGGAGGGATTTGGTGATCTGTTTTTCTGCGGAATAGAGGTCTTTCAGTTCGTCTACGAAAAGCTCTTCGATGGTTCCGACACTCATGTTGTTCTCCAGTATTGGGGGATATTCGATCAACAGCATGAGGTTGGATGCGAGGAGTGGAAATTGGTTGGCATCTGCGCCACATGCGGCGGGGCAGACCACCTGCGGTGGGGCAGACGCTCGCGGGAGGCTCGCACGGGCTTCATGCTTCCCGCCCTCGCGACAGAAAAAAGTCGCGAGAACGGGGCACGGAGCATTCATTAGCCCCGTCCCACTCATAGCGCGATAAGACTGCGCGATGAATGGGGCACAGCGACTCGCACTTTCTACCCTTTCTGCGGAAAAAGAGTGGAACGAATGGCACGGGGATATGTCGCGGCCGTGCTAGAAAGCGAATCAACTCATGGATTGAATTGTCGTGTTTGCCCACTCGCGGGCCTCGGCGAAGCGCCACATGAGGTCGGCGACGCGCAGCTTATTGGCTTTTACGTGCACGTCGTGGGCTGCCCAGTCGCCGCGATCCTGACACACCATTAGATTGAGGAGAGCACCTTCGCGGGTGTTCGCGCCCAGCAGGGCGTCGCGTGCCTCGTCGCGCAGTGGGAGCAAACCCACCAGATTCTCGGGCTTCATGCGCAGCATAGCCGGAAACATGCTGGCCATGCCGATGAGGTATTGCTCGCTGGCGGAAAGGCCGAGGAGTTCCGCACCCAGCTCGCAGAAACGCCCCCGTTCGAAGGCCATGCGAAGGAGCTCCGGGGGTTGGCCGGTGTCGAAGTCGGTGGCGATGGCCAGCATGGCGATGCGCCGCGATCTCTCTTCCCCGAGTTGCATGAGCGCCGAGTGGATTGAAGTAACTTCATGCCGCATGGTAAAGAGCGGAGAGTTGGCGAGGCGCAGTAGGCTGTAGGTCAGGGATGCGTCGCGCATGATGAGGCTGCTCAATCGATTCAAATCGATGGGGTCGCTTTGCAGAGCCTCCAGAATTTCGATGTGGAGCATGCGGTTGGCTGGAATCTGATGATCTCGAACCGGCTCAGGGCGGCAGAAATAGTACCCCTGAAACAGCCTGCAGCCGGCCCCCCAGGCTTCTCTGTATTCTTCCTGGGACTCGACATTTTTCGCAATCGGGCAACCGGTCACACCATCCAGCATGGCGCGCAGGAACCGTCGATCTTTGTCGCCGATTGTGGCTAGATCGACCATTACGTAGTCGGCAATATCCACAAGAGGCTTGGCCGACGGTTTTCTGGTGAAATCGTCGAGTGCGAGACGGAACCCAAGCTCTTTCAGCCTCACGCATGCATCGAGCTGCCCCTGGGAGAGCCGTGAACCTTCAAGAAGTTCCACAACCGTCAGGCTGGGCGGCAGATTCCAAATCCACTCCTGGGTGAGCGACTCGGCGGAACATTGCACAAAGGCCGGTTTGCCGGACGCCAATTCCTCGATGCCGAATACCATTGCGTTACTAAACACGGCGTGCGTGGCCAGTTCATTCTTCCAGCCGACGTTCAGCTCCTGCCCGTCCCAGAACAGCAGTTCGTAGGCATGGACATTGCTCATCGGGTCCAGGATGGGCAGGCGCACTACGTAGTGAGTTTGTGCCACTTTTCCCTGGAGGGAATGCCGAGCGATGTCGCGCAACGAATTGTGGGGTTGAGCCGGTGTTGTTTGCGCAGCCATGGGGGTCGCCTTTTACATGCCGTGGACCTGTTCGGTTTGAGACGCGATCGCAGGTCCGCAAATCGGAAAGATACGCCATGAACCCTTCGGAATTGGGGGGCATGGCTGAAGTTATTTATCGGCACCTTGGCGCGCTTTTTTCAGGAATCAAATGTCTGCGGTTCATTTTGGCTGGGTGAGGGCGTAGAGCGCGCAACCGGCCATGGGCAGCAGGAAGCCGAAGGCGCAGACGCCGGCCCAGGCGAAGTGGTGCCAGAGGAGGCTGCCGGAGAAGGACCCGATGGCTCCGGCGCAGAAGTAGCAGATCATGTAGACCATGTTGAGGCGGCTTCGGGCTTCGGGGAGCAGGCCATAAATGCGGGTCTGGTTGGAGACGTGGCCGGCCTGGACGCCGATGTCGAGCAGGATGACGCCGGCGATGAGCCCGGCCATGTGCCTGCCGAAGAAGTAGAGATCGACAAACGAGGCCGCGGTGATGAGCAGCGCGAAGAGTACGTTGCGGCGTGCGCCATACCGGTCTGCGAGGCGACCGACGAAAGGAGCGCTGAGGGCTCCCGCCGCACCCACCAGGCCGAACAGGCCGGCGACTGCGCTTCCGTAGTGGTAGGGCGGCGTGCCGAGAAAGAAGACCAGCGTGGTCCAGAAGGCGCTGAATGCGCAGAAGAGCGTGGCGCTGAGGAGTGCTGCTTCGCGCAGTACAGGCTGGGTTCGGACAAGAACAGCGGACGAATGGATGAGCTGCGGCCAGGAGAGTGTGAGCGTCGGCTTGCTGCGCGGCAGGCCCAGGCGGATGAGCACAGCGAGCGCGAGCATGATGCAGGCGGCGAGCCAGTAGATGGCGCGCCAGCCGAACCATGCGCCAAGAAGGCCGCTGAGGGTGCGGGCCAGCAGGATTCCGAAGAGCAGGCCGGAGAGGACGGCGCCGACGGCAGCACCGCGGCGGGCGGGTGAGGCGAGTTGCGCGGCAAAGGGGACGATGAGGTGGACGGCCGATCCGGCCATGCCGATGCCGAGACTGGCGAAGGCCAGCCAGATGTAATTCTGTGCGCAGGCCATGAGAGCGAGAAATGCGGATTCGCATACGAGGAGGATGACGATGAGCCGGCGGCGCTCTTTGGTGTCGCCCAAGGGAACGAAGAGCAACATGCCGAGGGCCGCGCCCAATTGCGTAAGCATGGCAATGGTTCCGACCTGCGGCACGGAGATGCGGAAGGTGGCGGAGATTGCCGAGAGGAGCGGCTGAATGTAATAGATGTTGGCGACAATGGCGCCCACGCTGACGGACATGAGCACGATGTGCGCGGTGCTGATGTCAGTTGGTTCGCGGGGGGCGATTTCGGTCATTAGTGGATTGGAGTCGCACGGGGTGGAATTTGGTGCAGGATGTGGGAGCGGGTCGACCTGGCTGCGCGGGTTAGTGAGTTAGCGCGGGCGGGGAGACGAAGGAGAAGAGGAACAAGGATTGACCGTTTCGCTCGACTATTGACGGTTCGACCTTCAGGCCGGTGAATGCTGAGATCGCGCGTTTCCAGAAGGACAACGCCGCGTGGTTCGATTGCATCACGCGGACGGTCCACGGACCGGGGAATCTGCGCCAGACTGCATGCGCCACCTGGGTTCCAATTCCAAGCCTGCGGTAGGCGCGGAGAATGAAGAACTCGGCAATGTCGGAAATGGGCTGATTGGTGGATCGGTCCAGACTGTTCTTGACGAGCACGAATCCTGCCCATTTGCCATCGACCTGGATGAGGAATGGATGGCGGCCTGGCGATTGCCAATAGAGCGGCAGGTCAGGGTAGACGAATGTACCGTCCGGGCCTATCTCAAGTGGGAGGAACTCACTGAAGTCGTGGATGTAGAGCTGAAGCAGGTTGGCGACGATGGGCTGTTGCGCAAGCGTAGCGGGGACGAGGTCAATTTTGGGCAACGGGCTTACGCGGCTTCCTTCGCCGGGTCGAGCGCATGGAAGCCTTCGGCCTTGGCGGCCTCAAGCAGATGCGGCGACGCGGAGACGAAGATGATTTCGGTGCCCTGGAACATATCGCGGGCAACCAGGGCCGCGGCCAGTTGCAATGTATCGGGCCAGCGAAGGTGGGTGCGGTCGAGCAGCTGCCGGGCGGCCTCAAGGACGGCTGGATTCAAGGGCTGCTGCACCATGCGAGCGGCTTCCTGACGCAGAATTTCGAGTGCCGCGTTTGCATCTTCTGGAGAGATGCTCCCGTTGCGTTCCTGTCGCCGGACTGCCGCGTAGATCTCGAGCGGCGTGGAGGCGGAGATCAGCTTGCGGTTGTCTTCGACGGCTTCCATGAGCCGGATCAGGCCGTCTGTGCCCTGCTCCTGCACAAAAAGCTTGGCGAACGCCGTGGTCTCAAGAAAGTAGCAGCTCACAGGTTTCCGCGCTCCTCTTCAATGGCCTCGGCAATGGAATCGCCATGAACGGCGACGGGATGGAAGCGCTGCGCCTCATCGGGAACGCCGGCTTCAGCGCGGTTGAGGCGAATGGTGGTGGTGGGATAGGCGGGCGTTTTGGGGTTGGCGATTTTGCTGGTGAGCACGACGCCGCGCTGGATGGCCTCAGCGAGCACGGCTTGGCGGGATTCCGGATGCTGATTCCAGCGGAAGGCCTTGCGGGGCAGGAACGAGTCGCGGAACCACTTGAGGGCGATGAAGGCGTGACCACCGCGCTCGGCCTCAGCCAGGGCGGCGCATAACTCTTTTACACGCGCATCCAGGTCGGCGGGAATGATGGCCTCCTGGCCGTCGTCGTCTTCCTCGTCGTCTGACTCATCCTGAAGGGCGCGGGGCGAGCGGGATGGACGAGGCGCGGATTCTCCGTCGCCAATGCGCTCAAAGTAGATGCGCACTTCGTCGTCTTCCGGCGACCATGAATCCGCGGCGGCGTTGCGCCGCTTGCTGCGTCCGTTTTCGCTGCAGAGTTCCACAATGGCCTGGTATCCCGGCGGCGCAAGAAAGTAGAGAGCGCGCGCGAGGCCCGGATCAGCGGAGAACGCAAGTTCGTTGAGCGCTTCCTCCACAATCTCTTCCGCTTCAGGAATGCTGAGGTGGCTCACATCCGGATTGCTGTGCGCAGATTTAGACGTCTTCATCACTTTCTTCTCCGTATGCCGTTCCATCGTCTCCGAGGAAAACCGATTCGGCCGGCCTGCTGACTGGTCTTGAAGTCCGGTTTTCGCTTGCGGTGTGTGCGGGTGGAATGGGCCTTATGTTTAATTCGGCGCTGACGCTGTGGGCGGCAGCCCGCGAGGGCGGCGGCTAAAGTACTGTTTTACAGATGCCAAGGCTCGTGGCTATATGCTGCAGGCTACGTAAGGCTGGCATGTTCTCGAAATTCGAGCAGACCATCATTGAGACCATGGCATTGCCCGCCGACTGCCGCTTAAAGATTTGGTTTTATCCCGATTGAAATTCGAGAAATGCTTTAACCTGAACCTCGGTTTAAAGCTATACAAGCCACAGTGTACCCGATAATTCCCGATTGTGCAGCCACAGCCAACCCGGAACTCGCGAAAAAGTTGCGGCCATGGATGCACATCCTCTGCGACAGAAATTCGTACAATAGAACCATGCGCCGTTGTTTGCCGCTACTGCTTCTGCTTGCATGGTTGATTCCTTCCGGATTTTGCGCCGATGGCCCAGCCTTCGACCTGACCGGGCCGAAGGTGGACGTGCATGTAAAACGCGGTGACGTTACGCTGCCAATCGGCGAGGTCCCGAATCTGCTTGCCGGCGACCGGCTATGGATTCATCCTGACTTTCCGGAGAGCCAGTCGACGCGCTTTGTGCTGATTGTCGCGTTCCTGCGCGGGGCCACCAATCCGCCGCCGCCGGAGTGGTTTACGCGGGTGGAAACCTGGACGCATCAGGTTCACGAAGAAGGCGTGTTTGTGACCGTCCCGCAGGAGGCGCAGCAGGCGATCATCTTTCTGGCTCCGGAGACGGGGGGAGATTTCAGCACGCTTCGGAACGCGGTGCGCGGACGCCCCGGCGCGTTTGTGCGCGCGACCCAGGATTTGCAGGCGGCGAGCCTGGATCGGATGCGCCTGGATGCGTATCTCGACGACGTGAAGATCACCTCGCAGACGGACATTTCCGCCTTGAAAGAGCGGGCGGAAAAATCTGCGCGGACGCTGGGTATCCGGGTGGACCAGCAATGTTTTGATAAGCCCAGCGACCAGCAGGCGCCCTGCCTGGTGCAGCACACGGACGGGCTGGTGCTGGACGATACCAACGCGCAGTCGCTGGTGGCGCAACTTGCCAATGGATCAACTGGGGATCTGATGAACCAGCTGAGCTATTCGACCATGGGCGGCGGAGGGCTTTACAGCCCGTATGTGGGCGCGATTGTGGACACGGCGAAGATACTCTCCTCGCTGCACACGGCGCATTTCCAGTACATTCCCGCACTGGCACTGCCGACCGAAGACACGTTGAACCTGCGCCTGAATGTTCCGCCGTCGTTCCGCGATCCCAAATCGGTAGTGGTAGTTGCGCTACCGCCGGTGGGGCCTGTGAAGCCGCCACCGCTCCATCCTGTGAATTCCGCTGAGAGCTTTTGCGCGCAGAAACCCGGCCTGGTGCTGCCCGCAGAAGGTGCGCCGCTGGTGTTTGGGACGCAAATGGCCTACGGGCTCACGCTGCACATTGAGACCAAAAGCGGGGCTGCCGATGTTCCGCTGAAGGCCGAGTCTGCGCTGGGTGGGCTGGTTCCGGCAGGGCCGGCGCCCAAGCTGGGAGAGGGCGATCTGACCGGTGAGGTGCACGGCAAGTTTGGGTTTGACGACTGGACGGGGCCGCGTTTCCGCCTTCACTCAGAGCAGAACGGCAAGTGGACGCTTGCGCCGGGCGACCAATCAGCGCTGGTGGTGGGCCGCGACGACACGCTGCACCTTACGGGCGACAGCACCTTGTGCGTGGATCGTGTGGAGGAGCAGGCCGGAAGCGATGGCCCGGTAAAGCTGACGTTCAAAACAACGAAGCCGGATACGCTGGATGTCAGCGTTCCGATGAAAGAAGGCGCGCCGGGGCCAGTGACGCTGCAGATTTGGCAGTATGGCCAGCAAAAGCCCGATTCCGTGAAAGTGGATGCCTATGCCGAGGCGGCATCGCTGGATCGGTTGACACTGAGTTCCGGTGACGCGGACGCGACGCTTACCGGCACACGGCTGGACGAAGTGGCGCACGTGACGATGAAAGGGATTACCTGGACACCTGGGACGTTAGGCCGCGTGGAGGAGTCCGACCTTCTTGCATTGAAGAGTACCGACTCGACCGCAGGGCTGGAACCTGGCAAAGCGTATGAGGCCAAAGTTGAACTGCGGGACGGGCGGGTGTTGAAAGTGCGCACGACGGTTGGGGCACCGCGACCGGAGGCGGAACTGCTGAGCAAGGGCACACAGGATGATGCCGCCGCGACCTCGCCGGTACGCCTGGGCAGCGCGGACGATTTGCCGCTGGATGGACACCTGGTGTTCTTTCTCAAGTCACGCGAGCCACAGAATTTTCTGCGCACCGAGAAGGTGGAAGTGGCTGCGGTGGATGCAAGCTTCCGCACTGTTCTCTCGCTGACGGATGGCGGCCTGATGCTGGAAGACGCAAAGACGGCCATCGGTTCGCTTGATCCGCTGACGCGGTTTGGATCTTCCGCCTTTGGGCCGGTGGAGGCACGCGTGGTTTCCGCGGACGGAGCAGTGGGCGACTGGATCCCGCTGGGCACGCTGGTGCGGATGC
>Ga0302201_10001712_pt1 | contig 18280 bp, 12 predicted proteins | sample II_Bog_N3_2_FD_194586 | JGI IMG/M metagenome (GOLD analysis project Ga0302201, IMG submission 194586) | Peat permafrost microbial communities from Stordalen Mire near Abisko, Sweden - II_Bog_N3_2 | ecosystem: Environmental > Terrestrial > Soil > Wetlands > Peat | place: Sweden: Abisko... | reverse complement strand
AGCCCGGCGGCTGCGTATCGCAGATCAGGTAGATTGCGCCCAGAAAGCCGTTCGAGGCGAAGAATGAGACATCGGGCACAGTTCGCTTGTCGGAGGAAACAATTCCGGTAACGCCTGTCTGCCAGCCGGGCTTCGCATAGCCGCCGCCGCACGAGGAAGGAGTGTTGCCGTCCGATGTGGTGCAACTGCTTATGCCGCCCGAGCCGCCCACCGGAGGAATGAGTTCTTCATAGAAGCCGCTCGAGATTCCGTCATTCTTAAGCAGCCAATTGGCCCATTTCTCCGCGTTGTAATTGACGCCTTGCTGGCTGTTCAAAGAGCCGATCGCAATCGGATTGGTGACCGTGTCGTTCCAGGGAACCTCGGCGATGTAGCCTGTGGCGTTGGACATATTCGTGCTGCTATTGGCGCCGGCCCAGCTGGCGCTGGTGGAGTTGAAGTCGGTGCCGCCCACGGATACGTTATAGGGCGTGCTGGTCATGCCGCTGACGGTAAGGCCGAACTCCGCCGCATAGTCCGCGGAGGGGTTGTAATAGCCATCGTCGCAAACCGCAGCCACGGAGTCGCCGCTCGAGACAAACACGGCGATGCCCTGGGTGTAAGCCTGCTGCCACAGGTTGGCGTATTCCTGGTTGCCGGCCGTACCCATGCCCAACTCGCACTCGCCGTAGCTTACGCTCATGATTTTGGCTACATTGTTGTTGATAATGTAGCTTTCGCTGGCGTAAAGAGCGTCGCTGGTCTGGCTGGTCTGGCTGGATGTGACCAGCACGATCGACGCGCCGGGAGCGACCGCGCCCGACCACTCCACGTCAAGCGTGTTTTCAAAGCGGTCGTCGAGCAGGTTGATGGTTCCAGGATCGGAGTTGGTGACGATGACCCTGGGAACATTTGGAGGCAATCCCGTGGCCGAGCGGAAGGTGGCCACATCGCTCAGAACGATGTTGCTGGTTCCGGCCAGGGCGACAGTTTGCCCCGTGCCGTTGATTGGCGCCGAAGCGGTCCAGAGGGACTTGTAGTTGTAGATCGTCGCCATGTCGTAGGGAACGATCAACTCGTATCCGTCGCCGGGGTTGTATTCCGGGCTCGGGGTCGGCTGGGCGGCAGGGTTTCGGGGTGCCCGAGAAAACTCGCCGGGTTCGTTTGGCCTGGGGAGCTTTCCTGGTCCACTGAGTGGCATCCACTCGCCGGATGAGTTCCGGCGGAGCGGGGACACGGTGTGATGCATCGGCTTGGGAAAGAAGTTGTGCAGCGCCTTAACTCCAACAACCACGGGAGAAAGAGCGGTAGGAATGCCGATATCGGTCACGTTGGCGATATGCGTTTCGCCGCCGGCAACGATGGAGTGCATCTCGGTGTGGAACGCTGCCTCCACCTGGCTCACATTGCCGCTGAAGCGGATGCTGGTTTGCGATGGCGGAACTTCATCTATCGTGAAACCCTGACTCTGAAGCCAGTCGATGACTGTCTGCAGATCGCTGTCAGCGACGCCGAAGGCTGCGCCGAATTGCGCGGGCGTGAGCCAGTGATGATAGTCGGGCGAGCCCGCATCGTATTGCGCAGTATTGAAGGACTCGAGAGCGGCCTGCTGGGCGCTGGATCGCTTGAGCACAAGGATCAGATCGCCCATGGGTTCGGTTGGAGCCAGGCGGCCATTGTCAATGGCGTTGCGGACTGCTGGATGCGTACTGCCGCGGACTGTTGTCAGTTCGGAGTTGTCTACGCGGCTAACAATGCGGGCCTGTTTCGGAGCAAAAGCAAGATTGCTTTCGGTTTGGCCATAGATCGTGGCGAGGGGCAACAGAAGGAGTGTAATGGCACCTAGCAGCGCAGCAGATTGAAACGGACGCACAACTCGAAGCGCCCAACCGATGTTAAGTTCGCCTAACGTACGCATAGAAGCTCCTTGTTTCGAAACGGGCAGGAAATCGCGGCAATAGGCGTTTTATCGGAAAATTCTAATGAAGCATCAGCATTATTGGCTTTTGTCGCATTACTATTGGTTTTTTCTTAAGCCGGGATGTGGTTCGGAAAGGGTGCTTTCACTCAAGAGCTAACCAGCTCGCGCGGGCCAAGATGCTCAGGGTGAGAGTTCAGTTCTGTTGTTAACTTCAGAGGCAGGGCATTGGCTCATTTCTGTTTATCTGTTCTTTGCGTTATTTGAGTATGATTTGGGTACAGTGAAAGAGTCCCAGGTTGAGTCCGCGGCTCGTGCAAGTTCTACTGCTGTTGGCGAGTAAGCTATTGGCAATTATGGCCTTGCACGCAGAAATGCTGCATGGTACCATGCGACTTTGTTGGTGTTTCCCGGAAATCGCAATGTTCCCTCACCCCTTCAGGTATCGATTTTGAAAGGCCAATTGATCCGCCGCTTTTCCGTATCCCGCCTATCTTTGACGCTGGGGCTGCTGGCCCTGGCATTCCCGCTGCTTTGTATAGCCCAGCACAAGTCCGCGCAGCAAGAGGCGCCGGCAGAGCCAGTCGCGGAGATGGGGACGCCGGTGCTGCAGAACTACTCGGCCAGGGATTACAACAGCAGTCCCCAGATCTGGACCATTCTGCAAGACCGCCGCGGCATTATGTACTTCGGCAATTCCGGCAGCGATTTGCTGGAGTACGACGGCGTTACATGGCGAAAGATCTTCATCAATTCCACCGTCGTTCGCTCGCTTGCGATAGACGACTCCGGGAAGATCTGGGTCGGCGGCAACGGGAACTTCGGATACCTTAAGCCGGATGCAACGGGCACTCTGAGTTTTGTTTCCATCCTCGACCAGGTTGCAAGCGATCAGCGCGACTTCACCGATGTTTGGCAGACGGTGGTCACGCCGCAAGGCATCTTCTTCCGTTCCTACGAATCGCTTTTTCGCTGGGACGGCAAGCACATGCAGGTCTGGTCTTCGGCAGGTAAGGCCCGCTTCCAGGCGATTTCCTGGTTGCGCGGCCACATCTATACGGCGCAAAGCGGAATTGGCCTGGAAGAGATTGTTGGCGATGGACTGAGCCCACTTCCAGGCGGCGAGTTCTATGCGGACTACGGCAAGCTTTTCCTCAATCCCTGGGATGACACGCACATTCTGGTTTCCGCGCGCGATCAAATGCTGTCGCTCTACGACGGGCAGACTGCCACGCCTTTCCCCACCCAGGCGGATGACTACCTGAAAACCTACAGGGTCTACACATCCACCCTGCTTCCGGATGGCAGCATCTGCGTTACCACGCTGAATGGCGGCGCAGTGATACTGACGCACGACGGCAAGATACGGCAGATTATCGATCAGAGCGCAGGGCTGCTGGACTCTCAGGTTCTTTCAGCCTATTCAGATCGCGAGGGAACGCTTTGGCTGGGGCTTGCAGGCGGCATAGCCCGAGTGGAAGTGAACTCGCCGATCTCTATCGTCCTGCGCACCAGCGCCCTCGAAGTCATTCGATTCCAGGGATCTATCTACGCTTCAAATGTTTCCTCGAATGGTCTTTCGCGGATCGTATTCGATCCCAAGACCGGGCGTCCGTCCTCCGTTCCCATTCGCGGTCCCAACCAGGGCTGGAACCTGATCGACTTCAAAGACCCGGCGGGCAAGACGCCTAACCAGTTGCTGGTGGCCACCAGCGAGGGCGTGATGCTGCTGAAGGGCGACAGCATTGTGCCCGCCTTGCCGGCCGCGCATGGTCTCACCGAACAGACCTACGACCTTGTGCAATCGCGCAAGGATCCTTCCCGCATCTTCATCGGCCACTCCGATGGCATTGGCTCCATGCGCTGGGACGGCAAGAAATGGATCGATGAGGGCAGGCTTCCGAACACCGTGTACGAAGCACGCGGTTTGGTTGAAGACGGCGAAGGGAACGTGTGGGTAAGCGGCAGCAGCGGCAAGGTGCTTCGCGTTGAGGTGGGTCCCACGGGAATGGGAGATTCGAAGGCCGAACTCCTGTCCCATAACGAAGGTATTCCGGATGGCGCGAACGACGTGGAATATGTGGCGGGAAGCGTGTTGGCCACCGTGGATCGCTCGAAGAACATCTTGCGCTGGGATGGGGGAGCTCACAAATTCGTTGCCGACAACCGCTTCCTGCTGCCCATCGATGCAGCCGACGTTCAATCCTCCGTGGGCCTGTTCGATCCCAGCAAGCCTGCGGAAACGGGAAGCTTCTGGTCCGGGACCACATCGTCGGACGCCAGGCGCCTGGGCCTGTGGAGCAGGCAAGCGGATGGCACATGGCATCTGGACGAGGATTCTTATCGCCGCCTGAACCGCTTCCGTGTGTATCATTCGTTTGCCGATCCCGATGGCGTGGTATGGATTACAGGCGAGCAACTGCTTCGTCTTGCCCCGCTTACCAATCAAGCTGCGCCGCAGCCGTTCCCGACACTGGTGCGCCAAGTGGTTGCAGGCTCGAAGGTTGTATTCGGTGGTTCAAGCGCAGAAGGAGCCTCGAGCCTGCGTCTGCCGCCGGGCAGCAACGCCTTGCGCTTTCAATTTGCCGCGCTCAGTTATGCAAACCCCGCAGATACCGAGTACCAGTATTTGCTTGAGGGCGCTGACAAGGAGTGGTCCTCCTGGGGCAAGCAGAAAGAAGCGAATTACAGCGGGCTGGGCCCGGGCAGTTATCGGTTCCGCGTTCGCTCGCGTGCCGACGACGGGCGCGCCGGCGAAGAAGCAAGCTACGCTTTTACCATCCTTCCACCCTGGTACCGGAATGACTTTGCGTACCTGGGTTACTTTATCGTGTTTGTGCTGCTAGGTATGTTTGCGTGGCAGCTTATCAGCAAGCATGAGCGCAGAAAAGCGTATCGAAGGACGGTCGCCCTTGAAAAACAGGCCAAAGCTCTTGAAGCAACCGTGAACGAGCGCACACAGGAGATTCGCGCACAGGCCGCTGAAATTGAAGCGCAGAAGGACTCGATCGAACTGCTTAGCGAAATCGGCAAAGAGATCACGGCTTCGCTCGACTTGAACACTATCCTGTTCAAGCTTTATGAGCGGGTCAACCAGATTGTGGACGCGAGCATCTTCGGCGTTGGTCTCTACAAGCCTGAGAAGCGCCTAATCGAATACACGCTGGCGATTGAGAACGGCAGGCGTTATGCGCCTTACACTCGCAGCACCGACGACAAAAGTCAGTTCGCGGTGTGGTGCATCGATCATCGCGCGCCGATTCTGCTGAACGATGTTGCAACGGAATTCTCGAACTACATTCCATCGTACGAACACACGGGAGGCGCTCTGGAGGACGGCAGCCAGGCGCAGCCGCCCGCCTCAATGATCTATTTGCCGCTGATTGCGCAGGAGCGAGTGCTTGGCGTGCTGAGCATACAGAGCTTCAGGAAGAACGCTTATACCGAGCAGGATTTGAGCCTGCTGGAGAACCTGGCCGCTTACACCACCATCGCGCTGGATAATGCGAACGCATACCTGGTTATCAATCAGCGCGAGAAGGAAGTGCGCGAACGCGCAGCCGAACTGGTCACCATCAACCGCATCACCCAGGCGCTGGCCACGCAACTTGAAAAGGACCGGCTCATTCAACTGGTTGGCGAGCAGGTGCGCGAACTTTTCCATGCGCCCATTGTGTATGTTTCGCTGCTCGATCGCGGCACCATGATGCTCGAGTTCCCATATAGCTATGGCGAAGAGACGCCAGCCCGCCCCTTTGGCGGTGGACTCACTTCGCAGATCATCCGCACCGGCCAGCCGCTGCTGATCAACGAGGACATGGAGCGTAACCGCGCCAGGCTTGGAGTTGAGCAGGTTGGACGCAGGACGGCTTCTTATCTTGGAGTACCGATTCCATCGGGCGGGCAAACCATTGGCGTGATCAGCGTTCAATCGCTGGATCAGGAAGGGCGCTTCACGGACGCGGATCAGCGCCTGCTGTCCACTGTCGCCTCCGCTGTGGGAGTGGCTATTCACAATGCGAAGCTGTTTGAAGACGCGCGTTTGGCAAGGGCGGCCGCGGAAGAAGCCGATGCAACCAAGAGCTCGTTTCTTTCCACCGTGAGCCATGAGCTGCGCACCCCGCTCACGTCAGTGCTGGGATTCGCGAAGATCATTCGCCGCCGGCTGGAAGAGCGGCTCTTTCCACTTATCCCCGAGGTCGATCGCAAGGTGCAGATGGCCAAGCGCCAGGTCATCGACAATCTCGATGTCGTGGTGAGCGAAGGAGAGCGGCTGACCAAGCTGATCGACGACGTGCTCGACCTGGCCAAAATTGAAGCGGGCAAGTTCACCTGGAACATGGGCAAGACGTCGATCTCCGATGTGATTGAGCGGGCCATTGCCGCCACTGCTTCCTTGTTGGAACCAAAGAAGCTTAGACTGATTCGCGACGTGGCTCCCGATTTGCCGGATGTCAACGGCGATCAGCATCGGCTGATTCAGGTGGTGATCAACCTCATATCCAACGCCGTCAAGTTTACCGACTCCGGTTGCGTCGCTCTCTCCGCGCACCTTCGCGGCGAGGACATAGAAGTCGGAGTTGCGGATTCCGGCATTGGAATTGCGCCGGGCGATCAGCAGAAGGTCTTCGAGAAGTTCAAGCAGGTGGGCGATACGCTCACCGACAAGCCTAAAGGCACAGGTCTTGGCCTGCCCATCTGCAAAGAGATTGTCGAGTACCATGGAGGGCGCATCTGGGTTGAGAGCGAGCCGGGCGAGGGCAGCAAGTTCTCCTTCACCATCCCGGTTATCGGACTTCCCGCGCAGCTTGAATTGCTGCCTGCAAGACGCTCCGTGGATATTGAGAAGCTGGTGCGGCAGTTGCGCGAAACGGTGCCAACACATCAGCAGCGCGACAAGTTTGTGCTGGTGGTGGATGACGATCCGAATATCCGCTCACTGCTGCAGCAGGAGCTTACAGAAGCGGGATATGTGGTGCGTCTGGCCGAGGATGGGCGCAAGGCGCTGGCGCTGATACGCGAAGAGACGCCGGGCCTAATCATCCTGGACGTGATGATGCCGGAGATGAACGGATTCGACGTGGCGGCGGTGCTGAAGAACGATCCAGCCACCATGGACATTCCGATCATCATCTTGTCTGTCGTGGAAGACAAGGAGCGCGGATACCGTCTCGGCGTGGACCGCTATCTCACCAAGCCTATCGATACGGCGTCGCTGTTCCGCGAGGTGGATGCGCTGCTGGACCAGGGCAAGTCGAAGAAGAAGGTGATGGTGGTCGACGAGGATGCTTCCACCATCCGCACGCTCACCGATGTTCTGCAAACGCGCGGCTACGAGGTAGTGGAGTCGAACGGCAAGGAACTGGTTTCGCGAGCGGTTGTTTCCAAGCCCGACATTATTATCCTGAGCTCGATCTTATCCAGTAACGAAGCGGTTCGATCTTTGCGCTTCGAGAAAGGCATGGAGAACGTTCTGTTTCTTATCTATCAATGAAAACCATGAAGATACTGATTGTTGACGATGAACCCCATTTGCGCACGCTGATCCAGCAGTCCCTTGAGGAGCTCGAGGATGAAGGCGTTGAACTTTACACGGCAACCAACGGGGAGGAAGCACTGGAGACAATCCGCGCGGAAGAGCCGAACCTGGTTTTTCTCGACGTGATGATGCCGAAGAAGAATGGCTTCGATGTTTGCAACGCGGTGAAGAATGAATTGGGATTGAAGCACATTCACATCATCCTGCTTACGGCCAAGGGGCAGGAGTTCGATCGCCAGCGCGGCCTGGATGTGGGCGCGGATTTATACATGACCAAGCCGTTCGACCCCGACGCGCTGGTTGCCGAAGCCCGCACAGTGTTAGGTCTACCGGCGCCGGGATTGTGAGCCTATGGCGAGCGTGACTCTGCGAGCACTTGTCAGCCCCAGGTCCGGCAGTTACCCGGCTCTAACAGCGCTGAGAGGGACATTCGGCGGCAGCATTGGTGTCGTCGATCCAACCGGCAAACTGTTGTTTGGCGAGCTTCCCGTCGATAGCTCAACTGGCCGTGTCCCGGTGCTATTTGAAGACACGACGCTCGGGTTCGTGATCGGCATTCCGGATCAAGCTGCCGCAATGGCTTCGCTGCTGACGCACTTGGCGGCCCGCGAGTCGGAAGGCCGCGCACTGGCTTCCGAGGTTCTTCATCTCTATCGCGAAGTTCACTTGATCGAGCAACTCTCTGAGCAGCTTGCGGCGATGCTCAATTTGTCTACGGTAGGCCAGTCCGCGCTTGCGCAGGCGCAGCGGCTAATCCCCGCCACACACGGCGGCATTCTGGTGATGGAGAAAGCCGACGGTCCGCTCTCGAATGCCGCGTCGTTCGGGCCTTCGTCGAGCGGTTCCGACAGCATGACCGGCCCGCTGTTGCCTGACTCGCGATTTGCCGCCTCCATTCTGGAACGTGGAATCGCGGAGATCGTCAACGACTGCGCGTCCGATGCACGCGCACAGGATGCGGAGCGCAGTCTGAATGCGCTGATCTGCGCGCCTCTTCGCGCCGGGCAGCGCACGGTTGGAGTTATCGCTCTGGCTAACACGGCGGACGGGGCATCTTACTCCGCTGCCAATCTGAAGCTGCTGAACACCATCGCTCTGCAAACGGCCGCCGCCATTGCAAACTCCATTCTCTGCGCCGAAATGGTGGATGCCGCCCGGGCGCGCGCCGCATTCGCGGCGGAGTTGCACGCCGCCAGCACAGTACAGCAACTGCTGCTCCAGAGCGCTTCGCGGCCAACGCCGGGCTTTCAGTTGGAGACGGTGTATCTGCCCGCCAGCGAGGTGGGCGGCGACTTCTTCTTTGTGTCCTCAGCGCCCGACGGTTCCCTTACCGCCGTTGTGGGGGATGTCTCGGGAAAAGGCCTGACCGCAGCGATGCGGGTGGCTATGATTCTCGGCGTGCTGAGAAGCGAAACCTCGCACGATCCAGGCGATATTCTCTTCGGACTGAACAACGCGCTCATTGTGCAAGGGCAGCTTGGTTTCACCACAGCGTGCTGCATTCGGATTTCGCTCACTGGCGAATACACGCTGGCTAACGCAGGGCACATCGCACCGTATGTATCCGGGCGCGAACTCGATACGCCGCCGGCGCTGCCGCTGGGGCTGGTTGCGGACCAGAGTTATGAGCTGGTGCATGGCCGTCTGGCGAGCAGGGAACGCCTTGTTCTGATGTCGGACGGTGTTCCGGAAGCGCGTTCTTCCTCGGGAGAGCTTTACGGGTTTGAGCGCCTTGCGAGTTTGACATTACTTCCCGCGCGGCTGATTGCCGAAGCAGCGCAATGTTTCGGTCAGGAAGATGACATTACTGTGCTGACGCTGGCTTTGGTCGCCAGCTAGCAGAGATCTGTTCCCGGCTTCTAGAACTCGCTCTCTCGCTCTTCCGACATCAAGCTCTGCTCCTCGGGAGAAGGCAGCCGCACTACGCGGTCGATGGAATACGGCGCACGGTTCTGCACCGCGTGATAATGGCGTACCTGCAACTCACCCAGCAACCCGATGGCCACCATTTGAATGCCGGCTACGATTAGGACCGCCGCAACCACAAACATGGGGCCATGCTGATCCATCAAGCTTGCGTGGGGGTTCAGGACCTTGATGCCAAGCAGGATTGAGGAAAGAATGCTGCCTGCCATCATTCCCAAAACGCCGAAGCCGCCGAAGAAGTGCAGCGGCCTGCCCATATAGCGCAGCAGAAAGCGAATCGTCATCAGGTCGAAGAACACGTGAAAGGTGCGCCCGATGCCGTAGTGGCTCCTGCCCCGCTCGCGATTCACGTTCTTGATGGGTATCTCGCAGATCGACGCGCCATACCAGCTTGCCAGCGCCGGAATGAAGCGATGCATCTCTCCGTACAGCGGAATATTCTGGATCACCTCGCGGCGATAAGCCTTGAACGTGGTGCCGAAGTCGTGAATATCCACGCCGGAAAGCTTTGCCATCAGCCAGTTGGCGCAGCTTGACGGAATGCGCCGCAGGAAGAAGTTGTCGATCCGCTCGCGGCGCCAGCCAGACACCACCTCATAGCCCTCCTCGAGCTTCTCGATGAAGGCGGGAATATCGTTCGGATCGTGCTGCAAATCGCCGTCCATGGCCAGGATGAACTCGCCCGATGCGTGGTCGAAGCCGGCTGCCAGGGCCGAGGTCTGGCCGAAGTTGCGGCGCAGCTTGACCACCAGCACGCGGCTATCCACGGCGGCAATCTCTTCCAGCAGCTTGTAGGTGCGGTCGCTGGAGCCATCGTCGACCAGCACCAGCTCGAAGTTGTCGCCAACTTGCTCCATCACCTGCTTCAGGCGAGCGTACAAAGCGGTGACATTCTCCTCTTCATTGTGAAAAGGCACGACGATGGAGTATTTCACCATAATGCCAGTATAGATGGCATTTAGTAAAAAAAGGATTCTAACGGAGCGTCGAATTGCGACATGTCGCGCAGGTATGTGTGCCGCCGCACCCGCGACACGGCAAAAGCCAGCCTATCGATCCAGTTCGTCCAGCATTCCCTGCATCTCGCTCAGCGCGTGCTGGTTTCCCCTTCGCGCCGCGCAGCTTATTCCAGCCTTGAGCCGCTCAATCGCCTGCGCCGTCATTCCCGCGGCGGAAAGAGTCTGCGCCGCCATGAAATATCCGGCAGTGTAATCGGGATCGTCCCTGAGGAGCGTGTCGAACTGGGCCACAGCCGCCGCCGTCTCGCCCTGCCTGGCCAGTTCCATGGCGATGCCATAGCGGGCGAAGCTGTTTTTGGGGTCCAGCGCAAGAATTTCTTTGAGACCTGATATCTTGTCCATTTTGCTCTTGTCCGGCCAAATCTGGCCGCTGGGAATTTGCGTAATTGGCCGCAATTGCCGAAACTGGAACAGCAAGCCTTTCCAAGCCGGACTGTCCGGCCGCCGCCAGTTCCATTGTAGCCGCCGGCCAGCCCGTTCACGGCGGCGCATGCGTTCAGAAAATGGAGTGAATCGGCAAATGACCCTAGCTGAAGCAAACCCCGCTGCGCGCACTGTGGCCAGCACGCAATCTGAAATGACAGAAATTATCCTGCCCAACGACACCAACACCCTGGGCAACCTGCTCGGCGGACGCCTGATGCACTTCATCGATCTGACCGGCGCCATGGCAGCTTACCGGCACTCGCGCACCCACGTTGTCACCGCCGCAATGGACCACATCGACTTCATTGGCCCTGTGCATCTGGGCGATTTGGTCACGCTCAGATCCAGCGTGAATCGCGCCTTTACCACTTCCATGGAGGTGGGCGTAAAGGTGTGGGCCGAGAACACCCGCACCGCCGAGGTTGCGCACGTGGCCAGCGCCTACCTGGTCTTTGTGGCCATCGACAAAGAGGGCCGTCGGCAAAAAGTCCCGCAACTGATCCCGGAGACGCACGACCAGATTCGTCGTTATGAGGGCGCCCTGCGCCGGCGGGAAAATCGCGAAGCCGAAGCCGCACGCCGCAAACAGGCGAAAATGGTGACTCGCGCACTGCAAATCGCCTCGTCCATCGAACCTTGATCGCATTCGAACGGTATTCTTGAGTAGAAGCGTTTCCATCAGGAGAAAATAGAACTATGGCCCATTCACCCAATATGCCTTCCCCCATGGCTTTGCCCGGCGTTTCCAAAATCGTAGCCATCGGCTCCGGCAAGGGCGGAGTGGGAAAGACCACCGTCGCCGTCAACCTGGCCATCGCGCTCTCCCGGATGGGCCAGCGCGTCGGCCTCATTGATGCCGATATCTACGGCCCCAACGTCCCACTCATGATGGGCTCCGCCCAGCAGCCCAAAGTCGGCCCCGGCAACCGCATTGAGCCAAACCTCACCCACGGAATCAAGACTATCTCCATCGGCTACATCTCTCCCGGCGACAAGCCGCTGGTCATGCGCGGCCCCATGCTGCACCAGATCATCCGCCAGTTCCTGCAACAGGTGGAATGGGGCGAACTCGACTACCTGATCGTCGATTTGCCGCCCGGCACCGGCGACGTGGTCATCTCGCTGGTACAGACGGTCCCGCTCACCGGCTCCGTCGTGGTCTCCACGCCCTCCGACGTAAGCCTGGAAGACGCGCGCAAGGCCCTGCAGATGTTTGCCCAGGTAAACGTCGAAGTGCTTGGCATTGTCGAGAACATGAGCCACTTTACATGCCCGCACTGCCATCACGAGATCGACATCTTCTCCCGTGGCGGCGCGGAGCGAACCGCAAAGCAGTTCAACATTCCCTTCCTTGGATCCATTGAACTCGTCCCCGCCATCCGCGAAGGAGGCGACCGCGGATTGCCCGTTGCTCTTGCCGGCCCCAAGAGCCCGCAGGCCGCGGAGTTCTATGCCATTGCCGGCAAAGTGATGGAGCGCGCCGAAGCCGCCGCGGCAGCCGCCACCGACGTCATCGAGATCAGCTAGTCCGACCGGAATCCGCAGGAGAGGAACGCTGTGGGGCAAAATCTCGCTGCGATCGCAATCCTTCCGTGAAGACTCTCTCGTGAGCAATTCCGGATAGTTTTGCGAATTACCGTGTCGAATAATCGAGACATTCGCTGCGGCGGCGGGACCATTCGACGCATCGAGTTCGTATTGAATGGCAGCCACCGTTTCCAACCCGCGGCAAGAGACCAAGTCCCGGACCCGCAAAATGAGGCTCTGGATCGTCGGTCTCGCTTTTCCCATCGTCATCGTGGTGGCAACAGGCGTCTGGTTCATAGGCACATATTGGCCCTATCGGTATCGCACGGTTCAACCGCTGCTCGAGAGCGTCTTCGCCAGCCATGTCAAAATCGGCAATTACCATCGCATCTACTTCCCGCACCCAGGCTTCATGGCTACGGACATCACGTTGCGCCGCAACTCCGCACCCGATCTTCCCCCTTTTGGCTCCGTAGCCAGCGTAACGGTTCAGGGCACATGGCACGACCTTTTGCTGCTTCGCAAGCGCGTGCGCCTGGTGGATGTCACCGGCCTGCATATCGTAATACCTCCACCGGGAAGCCATGCCAGCCGCGAGGATTTTCCTCCCGGCAGCAGCGCCGGTTTCAGCGGACCATCCGCCGTGGTCGGGCAGCTTAGCATTCACCAGTCAACCCTCGACATAATGCGTGTGAATGGCAGCCGCTACTCGTTCCCGATTCAGCTGCTAATCATCCGCAACCTGCGGAAGAATGAGCCGCTTACTTACGATGTCGATATGACGAACGCCAAGCCGGGGGGCCGGATCCTATCCAAAGGCAGCTTCGGCCCGCTTAATCCGAATAATCTGGGCGCCACCCCTCTATCCGGCGACTTTACGTTCGCGCCCGTCAACCTCAAAGATCTGGGCAGCATCGGCGGCACGCTCTCTTCCACGGGTCATTTTCAGGGAGCGCTGGCATCCATCGATGCAAACGCCACGGAGACAACTCCCGATTTTGCCGTCGGCGGCGGCCAGCCAACGCCGTTCGCCGCGTCGATTCATTGCTCCGTCAACGGTATGAATGGGGACGTCGTTCTCGACAGCATCGAAGCAAAAACGGGAGCGACGACCATCCACGTCAAAGGGAGCGTCGTGGGCTCTCCGAAAACGATTGACGTGGACATCGACGTGCCAGGCGGCCGCGTGCAGGACGTGATGCGGCCGTTTACGCACGACAAAGTCCCCATCGCCGGTTTGGTATGGATTCATAGTCACGCGCATCTCGACCCCGCCCGAGATGGATCGAAATTCCTTCAACGCCTGAGCATGGATGGAGCCTTCAACGCGCCCACCGAGCGAATGACCGATCCCGCAACGGAACAAAAGCTCTCCGCCTTCAGCCAGCGCGCTCAAGGGGCCAAGTCTCCGCCTTCCGATCCGGCCGCGGCCCGTCAGGATCCTGCCTCATCCGCCGATGTTCTTTCATCGCTCAGCGGCCAGGCGAGAATACGCAACGGCGTCCTTTCCACCCAGCGAATCACCCTTCAGATCCCAGGAGCGGACATCGATCTCAGCGGCACCTTCAACCTCCAGGATCGCACCGTCAATCTCACCGGCGATCTGCGCATGCAAACGGACATTTCCCACGCCGCCACCGGGTTCAAGTCAATCCTGTTGAAGCCGCTGATTCCTCTCTTCAAGAAGAAGAACGCGGGCGCGGTAATACCCATCGCCATTACGGGTGCTCCGGGGAGTTACAAGGTTACCCAAAATCTCGCCCACCAAAAGTGACGGGATGCGCCGCGTTGAGCAGCAAAAAGCGGAGCCAGCGCCCCGCCTTCTGTTGTTTGAATTGGTTGGTACGGCAGTCTACCGCCAGTGCCCTTCCCGCAGCTCCCAGTGGTCGCCGCGATGCACCCACCGGTGAGCAACCCAGTGCGCGCCGTCATGAGGCCTGCGATCGTAGTGGCCCGGATGCCATACGTATTGGCCGTTGACGTAGTCATGATAGCCCCCGATCCACTCGTAATCGGCCCCTGGAGGTGGTCCAGGATGCTCGACGATTGGAGCCGGTGGTCCTACGCGAATCACAACCTGCGCATACGACACCGCAGGCATCAGTGTGAGAGCAAGCAATAGTGCCAGTGCAATTTTTTTCACGATGAATCGAGTCCTCCAGGGGTCTTGAGTTTCCGGATTCCTGCATGCGGTCCGGCCCGTTGTACATCTCAACGAGATACCGCGCGAATAGTTGCGTTTCAAGGTTGGCCGACCTCAAAAACCGAACACCGAACCAACCACACCAATAACCAACCGTTAATTAAGATGCAACACCGATTCGCGAAGTGGTCCGCCGCGCATGTAAAAAGCGCTCATGGAAATAATCTGAGACGAATATCAACTTTGCTCAGGCAAGTAACCTGGACCATCAAAGCGCTGCTGTCTTGTAACGGGGCACGACTTCAGTCGGGCGTCAGAGCGCCAAAATGGAGGCTTGGCTTTAGCCCCAGCGGAATCTCCTGATGCCCACAGCTGACCTTGCTGCTTCCTGATGCCGATTGCCGGAGCAAGATTGATATTCATTTATCGGGTAGGAGGCGGGATCACTTTCGCCATCCTCCCACACCACAGGACGTGCCATTCGGCATCCGGCGGTTCATGAAGCAGAGGTAAGGCGTTGCCGAGTTTCCAGCAACCAAACCAACCCCATTCGGTCAAACCAGGACTTCGGATAAGCGGCGTTCATGTGCGAGGCGCCGCCGTTCCACCATGGGCCGCGCCTGTTGGTGGCAGATCGCCAAGCCCGCACCTCGTCTATCATGTCCCCCTTTTACCTTGTTTACCTTTTTGTCTGCGGATATGTGGTGATGCCGGAACATCTTCATGTGCTTGTGAGCGAGCCGAAGAATGCGCTGCTCAGCACGGCGATTCAGGCATTGAAACTGTCCGTGACAGTTCAATGAACGGAACGCCTTTTTGGCTGGCGCGGTAATACGACTTCAACGTGCATAACGAAGAGAAGCGGGTGGAGAAACTTCGCTACATGCATCGCAATCCGGTAAAGCGCGGACTGGTGGCTAAGCCCGAGGATTGGGCATGGTCCAGCTTCTGGCACTACTCGACTGGAGAGGTTGGAAACGTAAAGATCGAATCATTCTGGACCGGTTGGCGTCGAGAGTACGGCGGCGATCCCAGGTCTCAGAATCGAGACCTGGGGCACCCGGACTTCTGAGGTGGGTTGAGATGAGGGTCGACCGCCTGGGACCAGAGGGCCATCCCAGGTCTCAGAATCGAGACCTGGGGCACCCAGACTTTTGAGGTCGATTTAGATGCGGATCGTCGTGCCGTCAGCGCACCATGCTCTGGAAGAGCGGGGAATGCAGCAGGTCGTTGAATCCTGCATCGCTGGTGGCGAAATGGACTGAGAGCTTGCCGGAATCGGAGGCAACCTCGGTGCCGGCCAGCGCTTGCTTCTCGGCATCGGAACCGCTCATCTTTCTGAGAGCCACCGCGGCTGTCAGCAGCGAAGACATGGTGGCGGCGGAAAAGGAGTCTCCGGTGGAGATGGTGAGATTGAACTTTACGCCGTGCTGAAAGTCCATGCCGTACCACGAAGCCTGGAGCCGCTTGCGCACGGTTTCAAAGTCGGTGACAGAACCTGCCTCGCCCAGCACCTGGCGCATCATGGTCTGCGTGCCTTTGTCGTCGAGAATGCTCCACAGCGGATCGGAGTCCACGGTCTTCATCGCATCCATCATGGGCGCGTTTGTGAGCAGGCTGGGGCCTACGCCATCGCGGGCGTCGAGCGCCTTGTTGACAGCATCTTTGGAGCCGAAAACCATGGTGGATGGATCCACAAAGCAAAGCACCATGTCGGTCTTGACCATGGGGTAGACCTTGTTGGACCGCACCAGGGTGGCCTTCAGTTTCTGCTTGCGGAAGCTGGCAAGGATGTCGGCCGTGGGGAACTGCCCCTGGGCGATGCCGACGGTGACCAGTCCTTCACTGCTGGCCGACGGGCGGAACAGGGCAAACGCCAGTTGGTCAACGTACTGGTCCATGTCGTGGTTGTCGTTGAGGGCGGAGTGGCGCAGGGCTTCGTCGAAGGCTTTGAGTTCAGGCGGCATAACGCGGTCGCGCAGATTCATTGCGGACGTGGAGTTCTGCATGGTTCTGTAGTCGATGACCACCAACTGCTGCACTTCACGCGGAACGGCCCCACGGGCGTCAGAGTTCAACTGGGCCGCTGGGGCGAGAGTAGCTGCCGCCACTAACATGGGAGCGATCGAGAACTTCAAAACGGCTTTCAACAATTTCATCCTCCGAGGGCCAAGCGTTTTTCGAATTGCAGTGCCGGCATTTTGAGCAGCGACGTTTCAGTTCGGCAACCAAGAAAAGCGCTTTGGACCTACCCTGTTATTGTACCTGCCGGACGCATTGCCGACAGCTATGAGATGCGGCGCTGTCGACCAGGACTCTCCGGGCTCGGGTGCCTACCCGTTTCCGGGCTACTCGTTTCCGGACACGTTGCTGGGCTCGGTTCGGGGCCAAGCAAGCGGAGCAGCGAGGCGATGCTCCAGAATCTTGGTCTCCGGATCGAATCCAACCAATTGACGCATCCACTCGCTTTCCCGCTCACAAGCCGCCTCGGGCACCAAGCCGATTACTTCACCCTCGGCAAGCGCAACCTTGTGGCGGATCGCCAGGCTTGAGACCGCGCGATACACCTGGGAAATCGGCGTGGCCGCGAAGTCGGTGATGTTCATGGAGAGCTGCGCGCGGCCGTGCGCAAGAACCCCCATGGCCTTTACGCCCTTCATTCCGCCGGAAGCCGCGCGAATTTCGCGGGCAATGGCTCTGGCTATTGAGACGTCGGTGGAATCGAAATAGATGTTGTAGGCCACCAGGAATTTACGCGCACCCACGGCGCATGCTCCAGCGGTAGGATGCAGGCCCGGGCCGCCGAGGTCGGGCCGACGCGCCGATTCCTTGCGGACGGCGTCTCGGAGTCCTTCAAACTGCCCGCTGCGGACGTCTTCGAGGTTGGCCCGGTCGGGTCTTGCGGCGGCGGCCTCATAGAAGAAGACCGGCACACCGAAGCGCCGCCAGATTTCCAGACCGGCCTGGCGGGCCAGCAGAGCGCATTGCTCCAGTTTGATGCCGGAAATGGGGACGAACGGAATGACGTCCGCCGCGCCGATGCGCGGGTGAACCCCCTGCTGGCGGGTCAGGTCGATCAGCTCGGCCGCCTTGCCAGCGCCGCGGACGGCTGCCTCCACCACTGCGGCAGGCTCGCCGGCTACGGTGACAACAGAGCGGTTGTGGTCTGCATCCATTGACCAGTCGAGCAGACGCACCCCTTCGACCCGCATGGCGGCCACAATGGCCTGGACGCGGCGGGCATCTTTGCCCTCAGAGAAATTGGGAACGCATTCTACGACTGCGCCGTTCATGATGTTGCTCCAAAGCGCGGACGATGACTTGGCAATCTGGCCATCTAATCAGGAAATCACTTCCAGTATGTGTAACCGATTTGCACCTGAACGCTGGCATTGACGCCGGGGTTGCGGTCGCCCAACGAGGCCGAGGAGATGTGAACACCGTTGACGCCCACATCGATGGACCGCTTGTCGCGAAGGAAGTAGTGAAATCCGCCGCCGCCCTGAGGGGTGAAGTTGAAGACCGAGGTTCCACCCGGAGTTCCATGGGGGACCAGCAGGTCTGGCGGAAACTTGTGGGTGGTGTAGATGAGGCCTCCGGCGCCTTGAAACCAGGGCTGAAAGCGGCGCGAATTGGAAAAGAAGTTCCAGCGCAGGATGACCGGGGTGATGCTGGCTCCAGTATAGGTGCCGCCGCCATCGGGGCCTTCGAAGTATCCGCCGGGGTAGCTGAAGTTCTGCTCATGCGGCGCAGGGGTGTAAGCCTGCCAGAGCGGCATGATGTTTGCGGAGAATTCGAACTGG
>Ga0302201_10001688_pt1 | contig 18451 bp, 16 predicted proteins | sample II_Bog_N3_2_FD_194586 | JGI IMG/M metagenome (GOLD analysis project Ga0302201, IMG submission 194586) | Peat permafrost microbial communities from Stordalen Mire near Abisko, Sweden - II_Bog_N3_2 | ecosystem: Environmental > Terrestrial > Soil > Wetlands > Peat | place: Sweden: Abisko... | reverse complement strand
AATGCCTAAACATTTTTTAATCATCGGTGCTGGATTTTCCGGCTTGGTGCTTGCCGAGCGGCTTTCTAGCCAGCTTGGGGCCAGGTGCACGATCGTCGAGAAACGTGATCATATCGGTGGCAATGCCCAGGACGAGTATGACGCTGCGGGCGTCCTGGTTCACAAATACGGCCCCCACTATTTTCGGACGAATTCCCCGCGCATCAGGGAGTACCTCTCCCGCTTTACCGAGTGGCATCAGGTTGATTACCGCATCCTGAGTTACTCGGATGGCAGATATTGGAACTTCCCGATCAATCTCAACACCTTCGAGCAGATTCTGGGCAGGGAGAGCACCACGGAGGAATTCGAATCATGGCTTGCAGAGAAGCGGGTTCCGATTGAGAACCCAGCCAACTCCGAGGAGGTCATCATCTCGCAGGTTGGCTGGGAGCTCTACGAGAAATTCTTCAAGAACTATACGCTCAAGCAGTGGAAGAAACATCCTCGTGAACTCGATGCCTCCGTTTGCGGACGTATTCCGGCCCGCACCAACCGGGATGACCGTTATCTCAGGGAGGAATTTCAGGCGCTCCCCAAAGAGGGCTACCATCGGATGTTCGAGCGGATGCTGGAGGCCTCGCCCGGTGTCGAAGTGCTCATGAATACCGATTACCGTGAAGTTGTCGGAAGCATCCCTCACGACCAACTGATCTATACTGGTCCGATCGACGACTATTTTGACTTTTGCTTTGGCCCGCTTCCGTATCGCTCCCTTCGTTTTGAGAAGGAATCCTTCAGCGCTGAGCAGCTTGTGGAGAGGGAACCGATCTCGGGCAAGCCCGGTTTCTGGCAGCCCGCCATGCAGGTGAACTATCCGAACGACGAGGAGTACACCCGGATCGTCGAGATCAAGCACGCCACCGGCCAGGAGTGCTCCAATACCACCATCGTGCGCGAATACCCCGATGATTATGAGGCAGGCAAGGAGGCCTACTATCCCATCCCGACATCGGAGACAGCAGCGCTCTACCAAAAATATGCAGAGAAGGGTGCTGCCCTGCCAAATGTGAGTTTCGTTGGCCGCCTCGCTACCTACCGCTACTACAACATGGATCAGGTGGTCGGCATGGCGTTAACCGAATTTGAGAAATTGAAGGAGAAGTGGGGAGTGGAGGGAATGGAAGTCGAAGGCCAGATACGAAAGTATACTGGGGGATGACGACCGAGGTCGAAAGACGAAGGACGAAAGTCGACAGCTTATTCCATTCTCAATTCCCCAGCTTTCGACCTTCGACCATCGTCCTTAGACTCCTCTCTTTCAGCCTTCTACTTCCCTGACCTTCCCAACTTTTGCACTTTTAACTTTTTACTCATCTCCGCTTCCCTTACTCCATGAAGCAATCTTCTGAAATCACCCCAACGGCCCCCGCAATCCACTCCTTGGTCCGGAGCCGTCCCTCCAAGCGTCTCTTCAAACGGATTGTCCATCTGATTCATGCAGATGGAGAGGGAGGAGGTCCAGTTTCCGTCATGGGGCATATCAAGTGGTATTATAAGAAATACGATATTATCCTTTTGCACGGAGGAAAAGGGAGCCTCGATGAATACTGTCAACAGGAGGGCATCCGGACTGTGCAACTTCCGATCGACCGGATCTGGAAACTCTGCTTTGGGTGGATACCGCTGTTTTACCAACTCTGGAAACTCAAACCTGATCTACTGATTGTCCATGGACAATGGGCTGGGCCTCTTGGTGCCTTGGTTGGTAAACTCGCTCGAGTGAAGCGCATCATCTACCTTGCGCACTGGCCCTCCTTTTATACGGATTGGGATCTCTATCGCGTCATTCGCAACCATGTCATGGAGTCTATTCCTGTTCATCTTTGCGATAAAACTATCTGCCTATCCCCCGAAAATCTTTATCAATATAATATAAGATATCCTAAATTTAGTGATAAATTTATCCAGAAGAGCAATGCTTTTGATGAAGGTAAACTGCCGACGGTTGAAGATACGGATCGTTTACGCGAGGAGTTTGGGATGAGTGCTCATCATGTGAATGTGATCTCTGTTAGCAGGCTTGCATCCCAGAAAAACATCAGTTGGCTCTTGCGGAGCTGGGCGATTGTGCAGAGCCAAGTTCCCGAGGCACGACTCTGGATCGTGGGATCGGGTGAAGAAGAGGAGAAACTGCGCAGACTCTCTGAGGAACTGGGCATTACGGGTACCTGTACCTTCTTGGGTTCTCAGAAGAACGGACTAGCCTGTGTCAGTACGGCTGACATTGTCGCCATGACGACATTTTATGAGGCACATTCCCATTCAGCAATGGAAGCTCTCCTTTGCGGCAAGCCGATCGTTGCCAATGCGGCTGACGGGGTACGCTATACTGTCACCGACGGCGTCGATGGATTTCTGGTGCCTCTCGGTGATATTGAAACCTTTGCTGAGAGGCTTATCACCCTATGCCGTTCCAAGGAGCTAAGAGAGAAGATGGGTGAGGCCGGACAACAGAGTGTCCAGCGCTTCTCCCTCTCAAATGTCATGAAGGGTTATTCGACATTGATTGAGGATCTTATTCGTAAATAAGGGAGTACTCTCAGCGATGCCTCGGCCCTTCTTCTCCATCTGCATGCCTGCCTACCAAGGGGCTGCCTTTATTAAGAAAGCAATTGCATCAGTTCGTGCGCAGACTTTTTCTGATTGGGAACTCATCATTGTTGACGATGCCAGCACGGACGGGACCTGGGAGATCTTGGAGGATGAGGCCTCGAGAGATCCTCGGATCAGGATTTTTCGCAATGACTCCAATCTCGGCATGGCGGAGAATTGGGACGAAACTCTTCGTCATGTCCGAGGTGAATGGATCGGGACGTTGGCCGAAGATGACATCTATATGCCTGATGCCCTCGAGCATGTCTATCAGGGAGCGCGCGATCCCAATGTCGCACTCTGGGTTCATGCCCATTATTCCGTCCATGAGGACGGGCGGAAGGATCTCGTTCGCCCATTTGCCTCGCCGCAGCGCTTCGCGATGTCTGAGCTGGCACTACTCTTCTACAAACGGGGATGTATCTTTGGGGAGATCTCCTGCCACTTCCTGAGTGTGAAGGCGGTGCGACAGACCGAGCAGGGCGTCGGGGAATCCAGACCCACCGCGGATCTTGATTTCTACATGCGTGTTGCGCTGGCCAATCCCGCCGCTCAAGCGCTCTATTCACCGAAAATTCTCACGGAGACATTGATTCATGAGGCTTCCGATTCCGCGCGATACATCAAAAGTGGTCAGAATTGGGTGGATATTTTCGCTTTCGTGGGAAAATTTTCAGATCAACCATGGAAGTTTTCTGTGCGTGTCAGGCAGGCCCTCAGGCTTATCTATTGCCTCTTACGCTATGGAAATAAGTTATCAACTGATCAAAAAAGTTTGATCCGTCAAAGTACACTCAAGGTTATTTCGCATATTATCAATTGACCTGAAGGGACAGTCCTTTAGTCAACCAAGCCTTCCCATGTCATCCATCTGCCCCCTTCTCACGATTGCCATTCTGACTTATAATCGAGCCAGAATGCTTGGAGATTCTCTAGTGCCGCTTGGTGAGATTGAGACCTTTGCCGATAGGCTTATAACTCTCTGCCGATCCAGGGAGCTAAGAGAAAAGATGGGTGCTACGGGGCGCAGTAACGTCGAGCTATTCTCGATGGATAAAGTGATACTCGGCTATTCCAGACTCATTCAGGAGTTACTTGCAAAGCAGGGGAATACTCTCAGCTATGTCTAAGCCATTCTTCTCCATCTGCATACCCGTCTATAATATGACGGATACGGTGCGACTGAGCATTGAGTCAGTGCTGCATCAGACCTGCGAGGACTGGGAGCTGATTATTGTTGATGACTGCTCCACAGATGGAACCTGGGATATCCTCTGCAACTCCTATTCCAACCATACCAAGATTTCCCTGCATCGCAATGGGCAGAATCTCAAGATATGGGGGAATCTCAACCGATGCCTGGAACTGGTTTCTGGAGAGTGGATCGGATTTCTTCCCGCAGACGACACTTACCGCCCCCATGCATTGGAGACGATTAAAAGGGAAGTTGCTGAAGAGAGCGATCTCATCCTTTGGACTCATGCCCACCTCTGTCATGGAGAGGGGGTGATTACGAATATTGTTCCCGTCTATAATCAGGTGACTCGATTTTCAGCAGGGACGCTCGCAGAGATTCTCTATCTTAAGGGCAACATTTTTGGTGAACTGAGCAGCTATTTCTTTAATGGAGAGGTGCTTTCCACTCTTGATGAAAAATTTCAGAACTGCTCCTATGAGGATTATGTTTTCTGGGTAAGGCTCCTGAGATCTCAACCTGGCAAAGGGTGTATTTACTGGCCCGATATCCTTGCAAGTGTGTTGCTGCATCAGGAGAGCGCAAGTGCGGAGATTATCAGGAATAACTACGCAGAGAGCAGAGTTTTGGAAGCAATCGGTAGACTAGGAAAATTCGGGTGGCCTCCTCGTGTGATATTTCTTCAATATCTCCGCGCGCTGAAATTCTTCATCACCCACTATCCTAAAATTTCAGGAGCTCGTTGGAGCCTACTCTTCACGGCACTCCTTTCTCTCAAAGTCGGAAATCATCACCCCAAGAAGTCTTTCAATAGATGAACTCATCCCAACCTCTGCTCACGATTGCCATTCCGACGTACAATCGGGCCAGAATGCTTGGAGAGATGTTCCTGCAGATCTACGGATAAATTATTTAAAAATCAAAGAAATGAATCTTGGTAAATTCGGAAACAGCCGTTGCCCTGGACATCATCACAATAGCTCCTCAGTTGGCCCCTTCTTTCCATGCGTAACCGTCGCTCCGTGGGTAGCGTTTCCTCTGATAACTAATAGAGTGAAGCCCTCTCTTCCATGTTGACACGCTTTCTTAAATCACCCGTTCTCTGGACGGGATTTGTCACCTTGCTTAGGACGGGAGGATTCTTCCTCGTTTTGCCGATCGTTCTGAGAAAGATCCCCACGGAGGAGCTGGGCATGTGGTATGTCTTTCTCTCGATTGCCCAGTTTAGTGGCATCGTGGAGCTTGGGTTTTCTCCCAATATCGCGCGTTTCGCCAGCTTCTTTCTGGGTGGGGCGGCAAGTGCGCGATCCCTTGGCATTGATCATGCGGAGGGGGAGAAGAGGGAGTCGAATCTCGCCGGGATTGCTGGTTTGGCCAGGATGGGATGCTCTCTCTATCCGAAGCTGGGCGCTGCGATGGGGCTTCTCATGACTGTTGGCGGTGGACTCTGGCTCTCCTTCAATTTCGGCGCAAAGTTCTGGAACCTCCAGGTCGCCCCCGCCTTCTTCCTCTATGCAGCGGGGATGACGGCCAATATGTACGGGCTTTTCTGGATGAATCTCCTCTTCGGCGTCGATCGCGTACGACAGGGGCAGGAGGTTTTTGCGATAGGGCTCATTTTGAATTACATCCTCTGTGCGGTTGGCCTGCTCTGCGGAGCGGGACTCTACGCCCTCGCCCTCGGTCAGATCGCCCTGGCTCTCTTTCCACGCTGGTTGGCCTACCGCATCGTCAAACGGGATTTCCTGGACAAGGCTCCCGAGATTCAGCCTGTCTCCTGGCGTGATCTCTGGCCGATGACCTGGAAGAGTGGATTATGTACGTTCGCCGGCTGGCTATCCTTGCCAGCCATGACGCTAATCTGTGCCCAGGTCGTGGGCCTTACCGATACGGCACGCTATGGCCTCTCCATGCAGCTTATCACCATGGTCTATGGACTTGCCGGTACATGGATCGGGGTGAAATGGCCGCAGATCGGTGTGATGAGGACCCGGCTGGAATATCCTCTCATACGCAGACTTGTCTTCGAGAGGTTCATACTCTCCCTGGCGACCTATGCCGTGGGTGCGGTCGTGGCCTGGTGGCTGGCTCCAGAAGCCCTTCATCTTTTTAAATCAAAGACCAACTTCCTTCCTCCCGTGCTCCTGGCACTTCTCTTCGGGGTTGTCTTTGTTGATTTCATCATTGGAATGGGCAAATCCTTTCTGGTTTCTGGAAATCACATGCCCCATTTGGAGTCAGTGCTGGCTACCGGAGTCCTTACCGTGATCGTCGCCTTTGTCTTTGGCCATCTCTGGGGAATCCTTGGCATCATTCTCGCACCGGCGTTTTGCCAGTTGATCTTCAACTTCTGGTATACGCTCAGACTTTGCTGGATTGATTTTTATCCGATCAACGAGGCAAAAAGAGGCCCAGGAAATAACCTCTGTGCACCCCTGAATTGATGACTCTCCAAGTACAGTCCCAATCACCTGAATCTTCCATCAAGAATCTTCATTCTGAACTGACGGGAAGTCAGGGGATACCTCTGAAGATCTTCGTCTGTGAGCCGATGGCCCACTATCAGTATAGTCATGCCAATGCCGATACACAGAATCTCGCGAGGGGACTCTCCCTCCACGGCGAGGTCACACTCGTCAGCTATGCCCCTTTCAGTGATCCCTTGCGGAATATGGGGGGAGTCACCTACCAAGTGGCAGCTCCCCGGGAAGCACGGAGAGGGCATGCACCCTCCCGGCCAATTCTGTTTCTAGATGCCCTCCGCACGGCTCTCTTTGCCGCCCGTTTTGCCAGGCGGGAGAAGCCGGATCTGATGATCTGGCCGAATGGGGATGCCTTTTCAGTACTACTCGCATCTTTCCTCTCCGGAGGGATTCCTTGCAAACTGGTGATGCATAATTCCGTTGTGGGCCCGGGAGCAAAAACTGGCTGGAGATTTCGTCTCTACTGGCTTTGGGAGAGATATTTTCTCCGGAAGTTGGCGTTGCGGGGAGGACTTCTGACCCCTTCGGCTCAGATCCGGGAGGAATTTCAGAAAAATCATGGAATCACTCTAGATGAGAGTCATGTCATCCCCATTGGATTCAATGACAGAGATATTCCTAATGCCCGCCCTTTTCAGTCCCGTGTTCTTGTGCTCGGCGTCATTACTTCCCGCAAGAACTATCCCTGCGCCATCGAGGGTTTTCTGGCTCAGAAGGGACTCCAAGAGCTACTCATTGCCGGAGTGCTCCAGGATGAGCGGATCGCCGGGCTGATCCGGGAAAAGGATGCCGAGGGGCGAATCCGCCTGATCGACCGCTATATTCAGGAAGAGGAGTTGGAGGGACTCTTCGAGAGTGCTGATGTGGTCCTCCTGCCGCATGGACTTGGGAGCACGCTTGCGAGCGGGACACTCTCACGGGCGCTGGAGTTTGGAGTCCCGATTATCGGTCCCAAGGAGGGATATATCGCCGACTGGGTGACACGCTATGAGATAGGCAGTCTCTTCCGCCCAGATGACGCGACCTCACTCGCCACGGTGCTTCAGGAGGTCGGGAGCAACTATCCCGCGCTCTATGAGCGATTCAAGTCAGGTTATGAGCACCTCTCTGAGGAGAGAAGCTGGAAGACGATTGCCGAAAAATATTTATAAGAAAGCCCCGAGAACTAATGAACAAGATCACAAAAAAAATCCTTATTTCGATTCAATGGAGGTTAGCAAAAATCTGGCGCAATACCCCATTTTTTATTCAAGGTCAAATGGACATTCATCCCTCTTCTCCTTGGTACAATCAGGGGATAGTGGATGCAACCGGCGGTTTTTTCCCTTCTGCCGGAAAGAAACAGAGAAATATACTTGAGCATGAGGCATGGGATGGAGTGAGGAGGGATATGTTACTTCTGCTTCTACGATCCATTGAGGAGCGGCAGGTTTCCGGTGATTTTGCCGAGCTCGGAGTCTATCGAGGAGGAACTGCCCGACTTATTCATCACTATGCACCTGATAGGCATCTTCATCTTTTCGACACATTCTCAGGCTTTGATGAGCGGGATGCACTTCAGGATAAACAGGTTGTTTCTCATGAGGTGGATGCGAGGCAGTTCACGGATACGGGCTTGGAGTTCGTGAAATCTCAGATAAAGACAAAGAACACTAATGTTCACTTCTATCAGGGTTTTTTCCCCGAGACCTTTCCTGAAGAGCTAAAATCAAAGCACTTCGCCTTTGTCCATCTGGATGCTGATCTTTACAGCCCCATTTACTCGGGGCTTGAAATTTTCTATCCTTTACTTTCGCCCGGAGGATTTATTGTTATCCACGATTATAATGCTTGGGTGGGAGCACGGCATGCTGTTGATCAATTCTGTCAGGAACGTGGACTCGTCGGCATTCCCATGCCGGATAAATCGGGCTCCTTTGTCTTGTCAAAGCCAGTAAAGTAAAAACTTAGCATATTGGTCTGTTGTATCGAATTTGAATCGCTTGTTAGCATAATAAATTAAGTGTATAACTCTCCCTCTCAAATTCTAGTTATCCGACCTGAGAAGCTGGGGGATCTAGTGGTGGCAACCCCAGTTTTTCGAGCTTTGAGGAATGCCTATCCCAGCGCCCGCATCACGGTGCTGACCGATCAGATCTACGGGGTGATTCTCCAGGATGACCCGCATCTCGATGAGGTGATCTCCATCGACTGGAAATCGCGCGATCGCGGCAAGCATGAGTCGATTGGTTCCATCATCGCAAAATTGAGGCCGCGCCGCTTTGATCTGGCGATCGTACTTTTTGCAAACTGGTCGGGCTGGAATCTTGTCACGGCTTTCGCAGGGATCAAGCGTGTGGTGCAACTCGGAGGCACCTGGCCCGCATTGCTTCTGGGGCATCAGGTGGTGCGTCGCAAAGCCTATCAGAGGCGGCTTCATTACCGTGATTACTTCATGGAAACGGCAGCAGCAGCGGGAGCTTTACTCCACGAGGGGGATCATGGTGATCCGAAGCTCTACCTGGATGAGGCCTCGAAGGCCGCCCTTCTGGAACGCTATCCCAGGAGACCTGGAATCTCCCGGGTGATCCTTCATCCCTTTGGGCATGGCACCTCGCCCAACTATTCTCCCGCTTCCTATGCCTCTTTGGCACTGCGGTTGGCAGAGGAACTGGGGCTTGAAGTTTGGCTTACTGGTGGGCGTGGCGATCTGGTCTCCTGGCCGGGGGTTTCTCATCCGCTCATCCGCAATGAGTGGCTCGGCACGCTGTCACTCCGTGAAATGATGGCCGCCTGCACCACGGTGGATGCTGTCATCTGCGGATCGACAGGCATAATCCACATGGCTTCCGCGTTGGGGACTCCCTGCGTCGGCCTCTTCTGCCCTCATCCCGGCTCCCATCCGAGCGCCTGGGGGCCGATAGGATCTCGAGTCTCAAGCCTAGTTGTGCCAGAAAAACTCTGTCGGAAGTTGAATGAATCTTCCAGTCTCTGTAGTGCTGATAACTCCTGCGATCTCATCTGCGGCATTTCCCTCGAGCAGGTAATTTCAAAGCTCAGAGAATTGCTGAACGCTTGATTTTCCCTCAAGCTAAAGCAGTCCTGTAGGAAGCGACGGGATTTCGGATTTATAGAAGTAAGGGCAGTGCTTAAACAAGCTAACAAATAGAACAGTTAACCAAGTGCTCGAATATGTCTGATAAAATTTCACTTTCAGGAAAAATATTACTGGCCATCGTTGGCACGCGAATAGGTAATTATTTAGCAAATCGAATAGCGGGGCCTTTGAATCGTAATATAGAAAGAAACATTCAATCTATTGCAGCAAAGATATCTCCTCAAACATCAGTTCAGGATGGCTTGTTTAAAGGGTTAAAGTACCCCGGTGTGCGTTCCTATGGGTCAACAATTTTACCAAAATTAGCTGGAACATATGAATTAGTGATTCAAGAACAACTGCAAAAACTACTAGATGAGAAAAACTATACGACAATTATAGATATCGGTTGTGCTGAAGGATATTATGCTGTCGGGATGGCTTTGATGCAGCCTGAGGCCAGGGTAATCGCGTATGACATAGCAATTCTTGCTCAGGCGCTCTGTGCTGAGATGGCTGAATTGAACGGAGTTCGTGACAGAATAGAGATAGCTGGAGAGTGCAAAAAAGAATCGTTAAAATCTATCAATCCTAATAATGAACGCATTCTAGTCATCTGTGATTGCGAAGGTGGGGAATATGAACTAATAAAACCGGAAAATTTTATAAGTGGTGAAACTGACTTCATCATCGAATTGCATGATGATTCTGTGGATAAAATAAAGAATAGAGAATTAGCAGAGAGTTTTGGTGCGACTCATGATGTTTTTATGATAAAAGAAAAAGCAAAAGACCCCAATCAATTTGCATCGTTGGAAAAACTGAGCTCTTGGGAAAAAGCTCAAGCGATCGATGAGTCTCGGCCCTTTTTCATGGAATGGATGGCATTAACGACAAAAAATCCGACTGACCGTTAAGCAAGATGGGTGCGGTCAAAAAAATTCTCTTTCTTTCTACCGCTGCAAACTCCAGTGGGAATGTTTCTTATGGGGGGGGGGAATTCTTTGCCAAGGAGTTTCTGTGTGAGCTGAGTGGGCGAGGATGGGAGGTGGTCTTTGTCTCTCCTCCAGGGAACCCATTGCTTCATGATGCTGAGTTTATGCGCTGTATTACGCAGTCGATCTCGCTGGAACTATCCTGCAGTATCAGACACCCTGTGAGATTCTTCTCTACGCTCTGGAGTTGGCTGAGAATCCTTAAGACGCATCAGGAGTATCTCCTCTACGGGAATGCCTTCCAGAGCCTCAAGTGGCTCGCCTTGGGATCGACTTTTTTTCCCATCAGGACGATCTGTCATCTGCACGAAAGCTCCTATGAGCATTATCGCTCCCTGCGGGCTAAAATATTGTCGCTTCGGATCGATCGCTTTATCGCGATCAGCGAGAGTGTCAAAGCTCTCTTTGTCCAAGGTTCCCGGACTTCACCTGAGAAAATCTCCATTGTCCATAATGGGGTGGCGATCAATGTCGAGGTAGAGAAATCAGCCTTGGAACGCGACACTGTCAGGAGAGAGCTGGGATTGCCCCTCACTGGGTATCTCGTGATGATGGCGGCCAGGGTTGATCCTCTGAAAGGACATGAGATTTTCTTGCGCGCGGCTGCTGAGGTACTGAAGACACGGGCAGATGCCCACTTTCTGGTGGTGGGCTTTGAAGGGGGCGAAGGGAGTCAAGTAAGGCTACATCAGGAACTTCTCCGCCTGATGGATCAGCTGGGAATCAGGCAGAGCATCCGAGTACTGGGGCATACCGATAGGGTGAGGCTCTTCATGAGAGTCTCTGATATCGTGGTAGTACCATCGACAGCCGAGGGATTCGGACGGACGGCTATCGAAGCGATGGCGGAGAAGACTGCTCTCATTGCCTCCCGCGTCGGAGGTTTGGAGGAAATTCTCCAAGATCATGAAACCGCCATCCTCTTTGAAAATCGGAACTGGCTTGATCTTGCAGATAAGATCACTTCTCTACTCACACACCAAGAGACGCGTGAAAAATTGGCCGTTCGGGGCCATCAAGCCGCAGTGGACTCCTTTCTCATGAGTAGGATGACTGATAAGATCGAGAGGCTTCTAGGGACGGCGGAGGAATAGGGTGAGGGCAATATTGGGAGCGATACCACGGAGGTAGCTATTTTCAAATCCGGGGGATGCTTAAAAATCAAGCCACCTTCAAGGGCGGTATTTCAAACTCAGGGGAGTTTTCGTCCTAGAACAGCACAACTTTGAAATCGAGACCTCCTCTCATGATCTATGAGAGCAAGGCAATCAAATGACATGGCACTTTTCCAATTGAAGATGAACGCCCGAATCAGTCCGAAGTTTCCAGATCAGTTGTGTAAACATTGAATGAAACAGATGAAACCAAAACTCGCCCTGATTGAATTTCGAATGATAGGGGACGCGGTGATGGCTCTCCCATTTTTGCAATCGGTCAGAGAGCAGTATGATGTTTATGTCTGCTGTGCGCCGGGTGGAGCCGAGGTGTTTCGGATGATCCTACCCCCCGAGAAGATCCTCTGTTGGCGCCCCCCCTGGATCGATGAATCGAGTAAGTATTCGCCTGCGAAAATCTTGAAACAGTATCCGGGAGAGTTATTGCAACAGATCAGGGCGCTTAAATTCGAGACAGGTGTTTGCTCTTGGGCCGATCCGAGATCATCCCTCATGATGGTGATGGGAGGAATTCCTCGTCGGATCGGATTTGATCTGCAACCACAGAACTACTATGGGCAGGAGCGCCCCTGGAGGGCTGCCGGCTTGAGAAAGGGGCAACTCTTCCAGCGGGTCATGAGCACATTTGGCATGCCGCTGCTGACCGAGACACTCACGCGGGATGATTATCTACAGAGCCATGTGAAAGATTGGGCTCAGATCTGTCGGCATCTAGGAGAGAAATGGAGGCCGGATTTTCCGTGGCTGACTCAACTTCCCTCTCAGTTGTCGGATGATGTGATCTCCTTTGTCCGAAAGCATCAGGAGCGGGGGCCTGTCGGAATTATTCACTGCGGAGCCAGAACAGAAGCCAAACGTTGGCCGCCGGATCGGTTCAAGATGCTTCTAGAGAGATTTTTCATCCCGAGAAACCTTCCGGTGATTCTGATTGATCTTCCGGATCTGACGATTCCCGATCTACAGCATCCTTTGATCAGAACATTCCGTCCTGGGTCGCTATCCTCCTACGTCGCCATTAGTGGGATTGTTGACTACGCACTTTGCAATGACACTGGATCGGCCCATCTCAGCGGCGCAACGGGCAAACCCGTTGTTACGATTTTTACGAACAGCCTGCCTTCGTGGTTTGCCCCGTACGGAAATCATCACCTTGCTGTGGAGGGAGCCCCCTGCCCTCAGAAGCCGTGTCTTGAGCGATGCGTGATGCCGAGCTACATCTGTCGCGATGGGTTGACGATCGAGGCAGTGGAGTCAAAATTGCTAGCGTGCCTAAGCGAGCTGTCGGGCTGATGCGAGGAATAGATTCTTATCTCGGCTGATAGGATACTCCCTCTGAATTCCTCCGACAGGCGCAATAAAAATGGTGAAGGATCTGTTTCCGCTTCGAGTAACTTTCCAAACAGGCTCTCCAGATTGAACCCTTCCAAACTTTAGTTTTGATGTGTCCCACTTCTGGGGTCAGGTCAATGGCGTGGGCCGGAGTCGGTGCTGAGAACAGCGCGGCATTTCCTGAGGAAGGCCACGAGGGGCCGCAGTCCCAGCCGCCCTGCATTGAGAGCGCAGGGGAAGCTCAGGGAAGCCTGAAGCGACCCGAGGAGACCTTCATCCCCGGCAGCACCGCAGAGAACCACGCGGACGGAGGCGGAGCTGTGGAGGAAATTCTCCAGGATCATGAAACCGGCCTTCTCTTTGAAAATCGGAACTGGCTTGATCTTGCAGATAAGATCACTTCTCTACTCACACACCAAGAGACGCGTGAAAAATTGGTCGTTCGGGGCCATCAAGCCGCATTGGACTCCTTTCTCATGAGTAGGATGACTGATAAGATCGAGAGGCTTCTAGGGGCGGCGGAGGAGTAGGACAAAGGCAACATTGAAAGCTTTGCCATTGAGGTAGAGATTTCAAACTCCTTGGAGTGACTTCCTAGGAAAGCAAAATATTGAAGTAGGGATTAGAAGAATGAAGCAGAAGTCCCTGAATCAGCCGTGAGTTATCGACAACGACTCCGAACGACGGGATGATAAGCGCTCTCCTATCAATCAATATTTGGATTGTCTGTTTCAGGTAAGCACGATTCGATACCATTTTGGTTGAAATATCAGCAGAAAATCTGACAGCCACATGAAAAATTATTTTATAGTCAAAATAGCTAATAGTATCCGGAAATCCTTTGGCTATCAATTTCCGCGCCTTGGTAGATTAGCCATGGATCTCTTTTACCGGTTGATGCCTGATAAATTTGATGCCCAGCTTTTTCCGGGGATTAATGCTGTCTTGAGCAAACAAGACCTGACTCAGCGAAGCACTTATTGGCAGGGAAAAAGATTTGAAAATCCGACGGCGACGATTTTGGAATCTTGGATAACGGAAGATACCACCCACTTTTTTGATATCGGCTCCAATTACGGCTTTTTCTCTTACTGGATGTTGACTCGATCGAAATCGATTATAGTCAACTCTTTTGAGCCAAATCCCTCGACCTATTCAATTGTTCGGGAAATTAAGCGAAGAAATAATTTAGCCCGGTTGCATCCGTGGAATATTGGCCTGGGCGAGAGCGCCTCCATATTGGCACTGCACCTTGGAACTGTAGATTCCGGGCATAGCACATTTGGTGAGAATCCTGAGTTGCACGCGTCATCCATTGCAAACATTGAGGTAAAACCTTTTTCCCTCTGGCTCACTGAATCAGGGATGACAATTCCTTCGTTCCCAGCTTGGATAGCAAAAATTGATGTTGAAGGATTTGAATTAAAGGTTCTTACAGGGATGGAAGCTGCGCTTAGGGCTAAGGCTTTTCAGGGAATTGTCATAGAGGTTAATGAATTCACCTTGGGTTTTTGTAATACCAAAGCGTCGGAAATTTTCAGCTTCTTAGAAAGCTGCGGTTATAAGCAAATGTTAATCCATCCCTGCGGTAATGCCTTCTATATCCCAGCTTAGCTCAAAAATTCTAAGATAAGGTCATGAACCTGTTTCGCTGATGTCTGCATAAAATAAGAACTTTGTGCAGGCGGAAAGATAAACTCAGTATCGGGAGCCAAATCATATTCCGTAGTGAGATAATTCCCGGTTTCGATTTTTGCAGAACGGAGATTCCGGAAATAGACAACAGGAACACCTGCGGCATTAGCAAGATGGCGCGGGCCGGAATCGGTGCTGAGCACAGCGCGGCACTTCCTGAGAAACGCAACAAGGGATCTAAGTCCCAGTCGCCCTGCATTGACTGTCGTCGGGAAGCTCAGGGAGAATTGTAGATCATTGAGTTGTGCTACATCTCCGGGTGCTCCACAAAGGATGATGTGAACAGGGGCAGAGCTATGGAGAAGCTCCAAGGTCTCCCGAAATTTCTCGATAGGCCAGACCCCTGTCGGTTGGCGAGTGGTGACAAAGCAGGCGACAAGAGGGATGGAGGAATCGGGATGAATGGTCTGGAAATAGGCTTCGGCTTCCGCTTCGTCCGATGGTGTAAGCAGCACCTTGGGTCGCAACTCCCAGTCCGGGGCTTGACCCGTCAGCTCTGAAACCAAGTCACGAAAGTAAGAGGGGAAGGGTTGAGGGTAACGGATCGTCATCGGATGAGTCACGAGTCCCGACCAACCCTTGTGACTATAGCCGACACGGTTGGGAATGCCGAGTTTGAGTGCTGTGAGGAGTGGCTTGGTGTAGGAGCCAGAGTCATAGCAGATGGCGACATCGTAGTTTTCCGCCTGGAGGCGTGCAAAATCGGCTGACTTTGGGGAAGTCGGCAGATCGAAGCGGTGGATGTGCCTGATAGCTGGGTTGCCCTCTAAAACCTGGGCTGCAGGCTCCGGGGCCAGGATGTCCCATCGACACTCAGGGAATCCCTCCGCGAGCTGCTGGAGCGATGACGTGCGATAGAGGATGTCGCCAATATGATTGGCACCCAGGAGGAGGCCCTTGCGCCATGACTGGGGAGGGGTGGAGGGGCCATTTCGGGCTCGAGCTACCCAACGCAGCAACGGAGCCAGCAACTCTGTCATCCTTGCCGCAGCAAGCAACTTCCTGCTACGGAATGTTTCGGGGATGATCATCCCGGCAAGGCTAGTTGCCCAGCAGTGACTCCCTCAAGAACAGAAGGTCGAATGGGAGAAGAACTTGAAGGCTGAAAGCTGAAGCAAAAAAACATCGCGTTGATCCCTGGTAATCTGCCCTCTTCCCACTCAGCTTTCAGCTTTCAAGTTTGACGGCACTTGCCTCCCGGCAAGCAGTGCCGCCCCTGACGGGGCTACCTTCGGTAGTCTACCGCGCCATTTCCTAATGGCTTGGTTCAGCTTTTCCCCCCTCCTTATCCTTCGTTGGTGCTTTTTCTTCGCTTTGTGGTAATATCACCTATTCTTTTCGCTGATATGGCCGACCAAGTACCCACGATTTCAAGAGCATGAGGAATACCGGTCTTCTTCTGGTTCCGGGAAAGCTCTTTGGGTGGGGAACGATTATTGTCGGACTCTGGGCCGCCTGGTATGCGGGCAATAAGATTGCCGATGACGGGTATGTGGGGGTGCTGTTGGATATCGGGTTTCTGGTCACGGTGCTCGCTGTCCTGACGGCGCGGAGGTATTGGTGGCTTCCATTGCTGGCTATCCCAGTCTTCGCTTTTACGACGGCAGCGCCTGGGTTCAAGCTCGATGGAACCGACCTGATGGCACTTTTTGGATTTTTCTGTCTCCTGGCCATGCTGACGATGGGCCAACTCAAGCCCAAGAATACACACCCAAATCTGGGTCTCTTCTTCTACTTGCTGCTCATCTATGTGGGGGCCCATGCAGTGCTCTATGGTTTCGATAACTACTTCAACGGCGACACGCAGTTCAAGAATATCGCCAAGCGCTACTACGTCCTGATTGCCCCCCTGATCTTCATCTGGTGCATGGATCGCTATGCCCATCCCAAGGGGCTCAGGCAACTCATCAACCTGATGTTGATTGTCACGATGTTTTTCTGCGTCCTGGGGGTGATCCTCACGATTTATGATCTGACGATCCCGCTCCTCTCTGAAGATATCCTGAATTTTGCCTGGGCTGATCCTGATAGTGTAAGAGGGTATCTGAGATACATCGCCCCTATCATGATGCTGCTTGCCCTCTGCCTGACCGCCTCCGGCGCAAAGGGTTGGAATAAAGTACTCTATCGGGTTGGTGTCCTAATCCTGCTCCCTTCGGTATTCTTCGGAGGTGGGCGCACATCCCTTCTGGTGCTTGTGGTTAGTGTGGCGTGCTGGCTCATCATTCGCAAGAAATGGAAGTTCGTGATTTTCTGGGCGTGGCTATTTGCCCTCACTCTCACAGGTCTGATGATTGCCGGTCGGACGATGGATGCACGACAGTTGCAGGAGATGCCCCAGAGTTTACAGAGCGTGCAGCGTGCAGTGTCCATCTTTCTCCCTGCGGATTTGGTGAATCAAAGTGAGGTGGAGACTGATTTAAGTGATAAGTGGCATCAGGATCTGGTCAAGGGAGCTTGGGATTATGCGAATGCAGACTATCACTCCTTCATCATTGGCAACGGGTTCAAGGGATGGGATGACTCGATTGATATTAACTTGTTCAGCTACGGCGAGGCGTATGATAACGCTGTCAAAATTGCCATCCGAATGGGGGCCTCGGAGACGATGTTCTTCAGCGTGCTCCCGATCCTCGGATGGATCGGAGTGATATTTTATTACGGATTCATGATCGAACTCCTCCGGAGATATCTTCGGGTGCGCAAGCTCTGCCCCGAGCAATCACTGGCCAGAAGTCTCTGTGAATTCGCCTTCTGCTTGATCCTGACTACGCTGCTGCTCTCTCCGATCTCAGGAATCATACCCAACTACAACATGATCTTCTGGATGATCGGATTCATCGCGGCTGAACCGTATATTCAAAAAGCGGTCAAAGAGCAGGCTGCCCCAAGGGTTCATGGACCCGCTGCCTTCCGAGGCCAACTGGCGGAGAGGTAGGGCCTGAGACGGAAGTCGAAGGCTAGGGAAGGGAGGGAAAGTCGAAAGACGAGGGTAAAGAGGTTTAACCACAAAGAACTGAAAAGATAACAGCCAAGTTGACCGAAAAGGGGAACAATTTATCATTCGATAGCATCAATTTTAATCCTCCTTGGATCCCACTTTTCCCCCCTCTGTGGTAAAAATCTTTCAAGTTTCAGCATTCAGCTTTCGCTTTTCCACTAGCCCGCAAAACATCTCCTCATACTGGCTTGTAATCACTTCCCAGTCGTAGAGGCGGGCTACGCGTTCTTTGGCGGCGGCTCCTAGTCTTGTCCGCTCTTCGGGGTGATTTAGTAGATCTGCGATGGTGGCTCGTAGGCTCTCCACTTCGTGATCACCGTCGAAGGTGGCCGCCGCATCGCCTGCCACTTCGAGATTTGCCGGGGAATTGCGCACGACGATGCAGTTCCCAAATCCCATCTGGTCGAGCAGCACGGGGCGCGTGCCGTCAATGCCGGAGGGGAGGCAGAAGAGGGCTGCCTGTCTGCTGATGGCGGCGTAGTCGTCGGCAAAGACATAGCCCGCAAAGACCACTCGGTCATCGGCGGCATCCCTGAGGGACTGCTTGTACTCCTCGGAGTAGGGGGCATCCCCGACAATCACCAGTTTCTTGTCGGTAGTTATACCCTTGAATGCCTCGATGAGGAGTTCGGCGCGGTTCTCCGGGACAAGTCTGCTGACAAAGAGAATGTAGCCGTCCGGTTCCAGTCCGAGTCGTGAGAGGATATCGCTTGCCGGTGTCTGCGTGGGGATGTTGGCACCGTAGGGAACAAAGATGGTCTCCCTATTGTAGAGTTCGCGGTAGCGCTTCTGGATCACCCGGGCATCGGCGACGACGATGTCGGCGAATCGGGAGGCCCACGCTTCGCTCCAGAGCAGCCAGCGTGAG
>Ga0302201_10001683_pt1 | contig 18473 bp, 19 predicted proteins | sample II_Bog_N3_2_FD_194586 | JGI IMG/M metagenome (GOLD analysis project Ga0302201, IMG submission 194586) | Peat permafrost microbial communities from Stordalen Mire near Abisko, Sweden - II_Bog_N3_2 | ecosystem: Environmental > Terrestrial > Soil > Wetlands > Peat | place: Sweden: Abisko... | reverse complement strand
TGGCGTTGAGATTTACAACAACACCTTTTACTGGAATCCCACCACGCCCGGCCCCGCCTTCAACACCGTTGACGCTAATTTCAGCGGCGCTGGTCCCAACATTTTCGAAAACAACATCATCTACTCGACCGTGCCGAATCTGATCCAAACCACGTCGGATTTCGCTCTCGACAATAACATCTACTACACCACCGGAGCCGCGCCCGATTGGAATTTCAACGGCGCCGATTACTCCAGCCTCGCATCGTACCAATCCGCTTCAGGTCAGGATGCGCACAGCCTATTCACCGGTCCCATTCTGAACATGCCCACCTACAACGCTGTCGGCCGCCCGGTTTCGGCATTCACGCTGCTGCCGGGATCGCCGGCCATCGGCGCCGGAGCAAACGTATGCGCGGGCATCAGCGGATGTTCGATGGGCACTCAGGATTTCTGGGGCAACCCGCTTCCCAGCGGGCCGGGTTACAACATTGGAGCGTGGCAGTGACGTTCCGTCAACAGGAGGGCCAGGAAATGCGAATCAATGTGTGCTGGAAGGTTGCGATAGTGCTGGCCGCGGCGGCGGCAATGGCGGGATGCGGCGCCGGGAGCCCACCGCAAGCGGTCACGATCACCCTGTCTTCAACCTCGACTACGACTTCAGTGGGAAGCACCTCGCCACCACTTACGGTCACCGTGGTACGCGAACCGGGCGACACGAACCCAGTTTCGCTCAGCGTGAGCGAAACCGAGGCCCTGGTGACATCGCAGATTGTTCAGCCGGGAAGGGGAAATTCGGGGACGATTACGTTTGCCGCTTCGAGCATTTCAGCTTCCGGAACTATCCCGGTCACCGTCAGCGCCACTGAGGGAGGGCCGGTGGCTTACGCAAATGTATCGTTGACAGTGCTGTCGGCGCCGGTGACGGTGAACGTCGCAGTGAGCCCGGAAGTGAATACCGGCCTGGGTTTCGGAGGGCTGATGCAGACGATGATGAACACCCAGTTCCAGGCCGCGGAGTGGGCTCAATCTTTCTTTCCGTCAGTGCCGAGTGCCACCACCTCGCTTGCCAATCTGCATCCGCAACACATACGCGTTTACACAAACAGCCTGGGCATTCCTGAACGCGCTGACAAGACATGGGATTTCACCGTGCTGAACGCGACGCTTGATCCTGTCATCGGCGTCGGCGACAAGAGCATCAACCTGGTTCTGGTCGAAGGGCCGCCAGGAATGTGCACGAATATTGGGCCAAATTGCGTGCTCCAACCCCAAAACTATGCCGACTTTGCCAAGTACGCTGCCCGGATGGTGCAGTACTACAACACCACCACTGGATTCACCGATGACAACGGTGTGCAGCATGTACATTCTTCGTTCACGCCAATTACTTACTGGAGCATATACACGATTCCCGACCTTGTTGGGATGACTCCGGAACAGTATGCCGATCTTTATAACCAGACGGTGACGGCAATGCAAAATGCGGGTTCGCTTGTGCCGCTCAAGTTTGTCGCCCTTGAGCTGAGCGGCGATATTGACGCGAACGATTATGCCCCTCGGTTTCTGAATGCAGTGACTGCGCAGATCGACGTGGTCGCGCAGCAGGATTATGCGGTCTGCGGATGGTTCAACACAGACTCAGTTGCAATGTCCTCCGTCCCTGACAGCTTTGCGCCGTTCGCGCAGGACTTTGCCAACATTGTGGCCACGAGTCCCAAGCTGAGCAACGCGGTGCTGTGGATGACCGAGAACAATGTCGATGCCGATTTCCAGGGAAGCGGGTGCAGCAATCCGTTCGAGATCGACCCCCGCGGCACAAGCCCCTTCTTCGCCGCTTGGCGGCCCTATGTCTTCTCCCAATGGGCGCAGGCCGGATCGCACATGCTCGTGCACTCGGACTTCGTGCAGGACGACAGCAGCATGTCGCTGATGTATGCGGAGGTTACCTACGCAGCCGGTCAGCCCTATCTCAGCTACTGGGTGGACTACTATTTGGGCCGCTACTTTCCTTATTGCGCTCCGGACGAGCCGGCGTCGTGGTGTACCGCCCAGCCGGTGAGCATCCTGACCTGGACGACCAGCGAGCCGACAGACGCGCAGACGGTGGAGATTTTTGCCACGCGAAACACAGACGGTTCGGTGGTGGTGATGGTTGCGGATCATGCCATCAACGCACCCAGCGATGACAATGGTCCGGGCGCGCCGCGCACCGTGGTGGTCGATCTCTCGCAATTCGGAAGCTTCTCGTCGGCGACCGAGCTGACCATCGATGCCAACACCAATGTCGCCACTGGGCCTGTAGCGGTAAGCGTGACCCCGGCGCCGCAGATGACCATCAACATCGGAGGCTACGGAGTCACGTTTCTGAAGCTCGTGCCATAATGGCCGCATGCAATACGCGCCGCGAATGACTGCGTCGAGAATGAAGGGTCCGCTGGCCGTCCTCTGCGCGTCTCTTGTTTTCATTCTGATGCTGGCTGCGGCCTGCCGCTCACAGACCGTCTCCACTTTGCCCGATCTCACCTTGCCAAACGTTCGCGGCGGCGCATTTCCTCTTCGCGGCCAACCCGCGCGGCCTCTGCTCCTTGCGTTCCTGCAAACCGTCCCCAACACAGCCGACACTCCTTCGCGCAGTCAAGTCGTGTTCCTGGCCAGCATGGCTCAGCAATACGGCCCCCGCGGACTAAGAGTCGCTATTGTCGATGCTTCGGTTCTCGCTCCTGGCTCGCAACCGTCGCATCTGACCGGGGTCCCCGGCGACAGGTCTTCGTCGCTGGGGTGGTCGTACGATGCCGTCCTCAACGCCAGCTACGACTGGCACCTCAATTTCCCCTTGCTGCTCGACAAGGATGGTCAGCTTGCCCGTCAACTTGGCGTCAAGGAAGTTCCCACCACGTTCCTGATTGATGTCGACGGGACCATCGTACAACGGTGGCAGGGGCTAACTAGGCCAGCGGTACTTGCCCAGGGGATTGAGAGACTGGTGGGCGGCCCGCTTGGGCAAGCGCCTTGATTATTTCCGCTTAAACGATTTCAAAGGGTTGTAGCGTTGCGTGCGCCGCCGCATGGTTTGCCGCCTGGCGGGCCAGTCTGTACCATGGTTTGGAATTTCAGGGGCAGGGAACCATGCGGCCAAACTCTCACTTGATGAAGGCGACGCTGACCGGCGCGCTGGGCGGACTTCTTTTCGGATTCGACACGGTGGTAATCTCCGGCGCTATCGATGCGCTGGTGAAGCTGTATGGCTTGAGCCCGCAGGGCAAGGGCTGGACGGTGGCCATTGCGCTGATAGGCACTGTCGTAGGCGCGCTGGCCGCCGGCATGGTAGGACAGAAGCTGGGCGGGCGCGAAACCTTGCGCATTACCGCGGTACTCTACGTGATCTCCGCTGTCGGCAGCGCGCTGGCATGGAACTGGCCGATACTCATGCTCTTCCGGTTTGTCGGCGGACTGGGAATTGGCGCGTCGTCGGTGCTGGGGCCGGTGTACATCGCGGAGCTGGCCCCGGCCAAGTGGCGCGGCCGGCTGGTGGGAACTTTCCAGTTCAACGTTGTTCTGGGCATTGTGCTAGCCTACGTCTCCAACTACGGGATTCGCACGCTGCACCTGGGCGCGGCGGAGTGGCGCTGGCAGGTTGGCGTAGCGGCGCTGCCGGCTATCGGCTTTCTGGCGCTGCTGTTCGGCATTCCGCGCAGCCCCCGCTGGAGCGCCTCGCAAAACCGCATCGATGAAGCGCTGGCGGTTCTAAAACTGATGGGCGAGCCGGACCCGCAAGCTGAGCTTGCCGACATCCGCGCCGCACTCCAGCAGGAACACGCAACCGCCCACGAGCCTGTTTTCCAGTGGAAGTACCGCTATCCGCTCTTTCTGGCCATTTCGATTGGCGCGTTCAACCAGTTGGCGGGAATCAACTCCATCCTCTACTACGCAAACAGCATCTTTGCTTCGGCGGGATTCAGCCAGATTTCCGGCGATAAGCAGGCCATAGCGCTGGGCTTCACAAATCTGGTCTTCACCCTGGTGGGCATGTCGGTCATTGACAAGGTGGGCCGCAAAACAATGTTACTGATCGGCGCGGCGGGCACGGCCATCTGCCTTGGCGGGGTCGCCTGGCTGTTCAGAACGAACACCCATCCAGGCGCGCTGGTGTGGGTGTTGGTCACTTACATTGCCTTCTTTTCGGTCTCGCAGGGTGCGGTTATCTGGGTTTATATCGGCGAAGTCTTTCCCACTTCCGTTCGCTCCAAGGGGCAGGGCGTGGGCAGCGCCAGCCACTGGTTCATGAATGCGGCAATCCAACTGGCGTTTCCGGTGGTGGTGCACTCCATGAACACCGAAACGCCGTTTGTTTTCTTCGCCGCGATGACGGTGGCGCAGTTTGTGGTGGTCTTAATCACCTACCCGGAAACCAAGGGACAAACGCTGGAGGCGCTGCAGCGGAAGCTGGTCCCAACGGAATAGAACCGGAACCAGCGTCACTGTATCGCTACGCCGCCTCTGCTAACATGGCTCCAATCTTCCTTGATAGAGGATGTTTGTCATGAGGCGCTCTTCCGCTCATTTCTTGTTTTGCGCGTTGGTGTTTCTTTCGCCGCTCTGCTGGGGTCAGCAGGCGCCCGGCGGTGCCGCCTGTTCGTTGCCTGTGCCGCCATTCGCGTTCAACAGGCCGAATATCTTCAACGACCAGCAAGAAGAATGGCTGGGCGAAGCGGAGGCCAACCAGCTGGAGCCGGACTATATCCTGCTGCCAGAGAAGGACTCGGTGGAGTTGACGCGCATCGGACAGAAGCTGCTGGCTCAGCTGCCGCCGACTCCCATTCATTACCACTTCCGCATCTACGAGGCAGAGGATGCCAATGCCTTCTCACTTGTCGGCGGTTATGTGTATGTGAGCCGCAAGCTGATCGCCGACGTACGCAGCGAGGATGAGATTGCGGGTGTTCTGGCGCACGAGATCGGCCATATCTATACGCACCAGGTCGCCACCGAATATACCCGCATGTTCAAAGTGCGCATGAACCTCACTTCAATGGGCAGCCAGGATGATGTCAACGACAAGATGCAACAACTGCTGAATGTGCGAATGAAGTACAACGAGGATCTGAGCGATGACCAACTGGACAAGGATGAATTCGTAGCTGACCGGGTTGGGATGTATGCGATGACGCGCGCCGGTTATGCGCCGCGCGCATTCGCTGAGTGTCTTGACCGCATCAGCGCCAACAAGGGGCGGCTGGGCAGCTTTCTCACGGATATGCTCGACATCAACAGCATTGAGACTCGGCGCGTGCGCGCGGCGAAGTCTCTGACCAATGAACTGCCAACGGAGTGCAAGAACCAGGCTCCAGGCGCGAGTCCGGAGTTCAAGGAATTCCAGGAGAAGATCCGGTCGGCCCCGGTCAACTGGCTCATCGATCCCACACCCGGCTTGAAATCCTTCAAAGTGGACCCACCTTTGAGGCCGGCGCTCGACCAGGTGCGTTTCAGTGCAAATGGGCAATATGTGCTGGCGCAGGATGAGACCAGTATTCATGTGCTGGCCCGGTCGCCATTAAGGCTGCTGTTCTCGATTGATGCGCCGGGTGCTGAGAATGCGCATTTCACTCCGGACTCAACCCAGGTTGTGTTCCACTACCAGACCATGCGGGTGGAATCGCGGAATACTGGTAAACCGCATGAGCCGTGACCACAGTCACGTTTCGGCACTGGGATCGACGATATATATAATCTGAGGGTACGGATGCGGCTTGTTCCCAGGCGAGAGCTGCGAGCCGATCGCAACGCCATTCGCGCGAGGTCACACCATGGAGCACACAGCGGCGCCGGAGCAGATGAGAAGCACGCCGGATGTTCCCAGGGCGCGCAAGACTGAGCGTGAGTCACCACTTGAGCTATTCAATTCCGCGGAGGCAAATGCGTTGCGGGCGGAGATTATCCGCACGGGCCGCAAGCTGTGGGACCGGCAGTATGTGGACGGCAACGGGGGCAATCTGTCCGTCCGGCTGGGCGCGGAGTTTGTGCTCTGTACCCCGACCATGCTCAGCAAGGCGGACCTGGAGGTTGCGGACATTTGCCTCTCCGATCTGAATGGAAAGATTCTTGCCGGAGACCGTACGCTGACCAGCGAACTGCTGCTGCATCTTGAGATTTACAAGGCCAACCCCAAAGCGCGCGCGGTGGTGCATTGCCATCCGCCGTATGCAACGGCCTTTGCCATCACCGGCACGGTGCCGCCGAACGGGCTCATTCCGGAGTACGAGGTGTTTATCGGGCCTGCCGCGGTTGCCCCCTACGAGACGCCGGGCACGCAGGCGTTTGCCGAGACGGTGCTGCCGTTTGTGGCCGAGCACAACACCATTCTGCTGAAGAATCATGGCGTGGTTTGCTGGTCCGACACCGTAACGCACGCGGAATGGCTGGCGGAAATTATGGATACATATTGCAAGACGATTCTGATAGCAAAACAGATCGGCGAACCGCTCAGCGTGATTCCGGACGACAAGATCGACGATATTCTCCGCCGCAAGCAGTGGATGGGATTGCCCGATGCCCGCATGGCCAGGATAGGCGGCGACCCGCGCGGCGGCGATCCCAAGAACGCGGCCGAGGTTGTTGAGCTGGTGAAGCGGGTCACGGGGCGAATGGAACGGCGGGACTAACTGCCCGTCCGCAGAAACGACGCCGCCATGGTTTGGGCATATTTGCAATCGGCCGAGACTGGGCACTGATGGCACAAGGGCGCGCTGTCCTTGCAGATTGCCTTTCCGTGCGTCCGCAGCAGCAGATGAGCTTCCTTCAGCTTCACCACGCTCGACGGCAATTCCGGCTTCAGCGCGTCCTCGACGGAGCGATAGGTGGCTCCATAGTTCTTCTGCACCCGTCCCCAGCCCAGCCTGCCAAGCACCCGCAGGCCATTGGATTCCAACGGCAACCCGGAAGCAACTCCGCATAGCAGCAATATCTTCTCCGCTCCCGGATCGCCGATGGTGGGGAACTGTTTGAGCGCCTTCTTCGCTTCGGCGTAGGGCAATTTGAGGATGGAGTCGAGGTCCCCGGCAAACTGACTCAGGGAGATGGAAGCGATTTGCCGCCAGCGGAAGACGCGCGTCTCGGGCCTCATGCCGCCTCGCTTTGCAAGCGGCAGCAGGACCGTATCCGGCGCGGCGTCAATGGCTTCCGCGGTAAGCCCAACCTGATCGCGCAGAGCCTCGAAGACTTCCAGACGCCGCTCGTCGGGCAGCAGGTAGCAGGCGTTCTCCCACAAGACATGCTCGAAAGGCCCCCTGGCCGGCGGAACCTCAGGCACGCCATAGTGCTTCTTGAGCAGCGCAATTGTCCGGGTGAAGTCAGGCATGGGAACCTCGGGCGCTAAGTATCGGTTGCGTTTTCGGGAACCAGGCAAGCCATGTTGGAGAGCCTTCACGGCGAGTCTACCGAGAGTCCGGTTAGAGCGCAACGGAAAATACGGTGAGTTCTCGGTCGGGGTGGCCTGAGGTGTGGCCGGAAGGCTGGCGCATCCGTGGCGGCATGGCGCCCCGCCGTGGGTGTGGTTAAGTGCGTACGCTGCGCCGGCAAAACGACCGCGGCGCATACGCATATATGCACACGCAAACGTGTGAAAAATAGTGCAAAATGACACATTTAAGGGCCGTTTAAGGGCAAATAAGGGCGTTAACGATGCACTTTTGACACGTTTATGCGCACCAAAATGCCTGTTTGGGGTGGGAAATTGTAATCAATGATATCAGTGCTAGCATTTTCCGAATGGATGTTTCCCCGGTCCCCAAAGGCGAGGCACCGGGGGCACCCTCAACTTGAAAAAACTCCCGTGAGCCCATGGGCCACCCGCCTGAGAATTTGCGGGAAACATCCCGTCTGTCCCCAGGTTTCACGCCTGAGAATTTGCGGGAAACATCCCGTCTGTCCCCAGGTTTCCCCCCCCAGGTTTCCCCAGGTTTCCCAGGTTTCACGAAAGTCTTGGGGACCTTCGTGCATATGGGTATCGCACGAGTCGCCAATAATCTTTCAGTAAACGGAAGCGGTTACCGGCGCGGCTGTCGCCGGCCCTGTCGGGCTTCAGTGCGACCGGGCGCGCCACAGGACACCTCCAAGGTTTCCCCGGCTAGCCGAATCTGCAGTCTGCTTGACGGAAAAAGAAAAGCGAAAATGTGTTACACTGTGTTTGCGCTCAAGTGATTTGGCCGTGAGCGGCGGATTGCCCTTGATACCGGCAAGTTTGCCTGGCACAGATTTTTCCCCAAGCCCCTACAGCGTATACCCATCAGTCTCCCACCCGGAGATTTCGCTTCTGACTGCGAAAGCAGCCTGAAGCGAGGGTTCGACTTCCGCAGCCCGCCTTGAATGGCCTGGGCCGATTGGCTCGAACCGATCCGGGGAATGAAAACGAGCAGGGTAGCCGGGACGGCGATGCGCCGCCTGGCGTACTGGTAGCGTGTGGCAGCTCCGCACCCCGGCGCGTTCCTCATTGGAATGCCAAACGGGTGAGTCCAAGAGACGATTTCGGTTCTCCCTTACGCATAGATGATTCGACCAGGCTCGCGCCTGAAGTGTGTAAGTGTGCGCGCCTCATGACCGGTTCCGATTGCAGGCCGCGGTTGAACCCGCCGCTCGCGGAACAGAAGCAGAAAGAATATTTTGACCACTCAGTTTACGCAGTTTTCTCTTTCGGCCGCTCTTATGGCGCGGCTTGACGCTAACAAATTTGAAATTCCCACCCCGGTGCAGGCCGCCTGCATTCCCCCGGCGCTGGAAGGCCGCGACGTGCTCGCCACCGCGCAGACCGGGACCGGCAAGACCCTCGGCTTTTTGATTCCGATTGTGGAGATGATGCAGAAGGCGGAGGTGCGCGGCGCGCAGGCGCTTATTCTGCTGCCCACGCGCGAGCTTGCCATGCAGGTTGAAAAGGCATTCCGGGCCATCCGCACCAGTTCGTCGCAAACCGTGGCGCTGGTGGTGGGCGGCCTGGCCGAAGGCTCGCAACTCGATGCGATCCGGCGCGGCGCTCGACTGATTGTGGCCACGCCCGGACGCCTGGAAGACTTTATGAAGCGCAGACTCGTCAAGCTGGACAGCGTGAAGATCCTGGTTCTGGACGAGGTCGACCGGATGCTCGATATGGGCTTCCAGCCGGCGATTGCCCGCATTGCCACCATGCTGCCGGCTACGCGGCAAACGCTGTGCTACTCCGCCACGCTGGAAGGCGCGGTAAAGGAAGTTGCCCGCAAGTACCTGAACAACCCGGCGCGCATTGAGATTGGATCGGTTCTGAAGCCGGCCGAGAACGTGGAACTGCGCACCTTTGAAGTGGAGCCGGACAAGAAGCAGGAGCTTTTGGAGCACCTGCTCGGCTCGGAGCAGGGCAGCTTTCTGGTGTTTGTGCGCACCAAGCATGGCGCGGATCGCGTGGCGCGGCGGCTGGTTCGCAGTGGTCACTCGGCCACGCAGATTCACGGCGATCGCTCGCAGGCGCAGCGCAACCAGGCGCTGCGCAGCTTCTCTGAGGGGCATCACCGGGTGCTGGTTGCCACCGACGTAGCGGCGCGCGGCATCGACGTGGCGAATGTGGCGCATGTGATCAACTTCGACATGCCCAAGGTCGCGGAGGACTTTGTCCATCGCGTCGGGCGGACGGGGCGGGCGTCGGCGCATGGCGTGGCCTCAACGTTTGCCGGGCCGTCGGAGCGGGGTGACCTGCGCAAGATCGAGAAGACGCTTTCGATTTCGATGAAGCGGTTTCGGGTGCGGTCGGTTGGAGACGTGAAGGCGGCGTAAGAGCAGCTTTTCAGCTCTCAGCTAACCACCTGGAGCTCGACCTGATGGTCGGGTTCCGGGTGGTTTTGTCTTTGAGTGCGCAGCTCGTGTTCGCTTTGGAAATGCCGCATTGGCTGTGTCATGCTTGGGAGTTATGGAAAGCAATGAATCATCGCAGTCGGCTGCTGCCCGGTTCGGCATGTTCATGCTCGCCCTCGACACCTGCGGCCCGTCCGGTTCGGTCGCGCTGGGGCGGCTTGCTGGGAGAGACCTGGAAATCCTGGGCCAGACGGAGTTGGAGGGGCGCAGCTACTCGGCAACGCTGGTGGCTGCCGTTGGCGAATTGCTTGCGCACGCGGGCATACAACTAAAGGATCTGGGCGGAATCGTGGCAGTGAATGGACCGGGCAGTTTTACCGGTGTCCGGGTCGGCCTCAGCGCCGTAAAAGGACTCGCCGAGGCAGCCCGGATTCCGGTGGTCGCCCTATCGCGTCTTCAGGTTCTTTCGCGCATTTCCGGGGCGCCGTCCGCGGCTCTCGATGCTCATCGCGAAGAAGTGTTTTTGCGGCTGGAAACCGCCAGCCGCGCGCCCGTCGAGCTGCTGGCCGGCCGCCGGGAGCTTGCGGCCATCCATCCCGCGCCAGTACGAATTGCCGTTTGCGACGAGGCTGCGGCGGACCTGCTGGCGGCGGCGTGGCCCGGCACGCAGCTCGTTACCAGCGCCGCGCCCAGTGCCGCCGATGCCCTTCGTCTGGGTGAGGCGCGCCTAATCGCCGGAGCGCATGTCGATTTGGCGCTGCTCGATGGCCATTATCTGCGGCGTTCGGATGCGGAGATCTTTGGGGATGCGGCTGGGCGGAGGCTGCAGGGCGCATGAGCGACTCGTCGGCTGCGGTGCGGATTCGGCGCATGGCCCTGTCGGACTTGGAATCCGTGATGGAAATTGCGCGGAATCAGAAGGCCGCGCCGCACTGGCCACAGGCGGCATACCAGGCCGCGATCGATCAACTGGGTTCCCCGCTAAGAATTGCGCTGGTTGCTTCGGACCCTTCGAGCGGCGTGGTTCTGGGTTTCGCCGTCGTCAGCGCGCTGCCCCCGCAAAGTGAATTGGAGACCATCGCGGTGGCCGCTGGGGGTGAGCGGAACGGCGTGGGAGGGCGTCTGTTCGCGGAAATCGCCCGGGAATTGAAGTCCACCCGAGTAACGGAGGTCATGCTGGAGGTCCGTGCCTCCAACCGCCCGGCCCTGGCCTTTTACTCCGCGATTGGATTTGAGCAATCCGGTCGTCGGACTCGCTACTACGTTGATCCGGTTGATGATGCGCTTCTGCTCAGGTTGAAACTGACCTGATCCCGCCCTGCGGCACCTCCTGTTCAAGGCGCATTTAGCGGCGCGGATGTGCCGCAAATTCGTCTCAATTTCATCCAGAATTCCACAACCTCAAATGACTTTCATTCGTTTTCGAGCCGTTGGGGTCTTGCGGGTTGCATGGCTCAAGGTTTATATGTGAATGTTCTGCAATACGGAGGTGCTTGATGGACGAAGGACAAGATTCACTGCTGAGCGAAGAGATAGACCGCCTGCATTCTGAACACCATCGCTACTCTCAGCGGCTTGAAGAATTGCTTCAGAAACCTTATCTCTCCGAAGATGAACAGCTCGAGGAAGTGCGGCTGAAAAAGCTCAAGCTTCACGCAAAAGACTTGATTTTCGCTCTCCAGCGACGGGCACTGGCGGTGGCTTAAGGCTTTCAGGTCCGGGATTCTTGCATCCAAACAGCGAGGCGCTGGCCTCTGGCGGCACCATCGCTGGGAGTGTGTGTCTTCCGGCGTGCGCTGCCGCCTGGAACCCTCCGGGACCCCCGAGTGAGATAACCGTATAATCGTAAGCACGATGGTTCGTGACGGATATTTCTACGGAGTGGGTTTGCTGGCGGTTGCGGTTGTGCTGGCTTGGGCTACTGAGAATTGGGCGTGGGCTATTCCACCGTCTCTGCTGGCGGCATTTTTTCTTTGGTTCTTTCGCGATCCGCATCGAACCATTCCATCTGGCGAAGGCTTGATTGTGTCGCCTGGTGACGGCTTGGTGACCGAAACCGTGGCGATTGCAACTCCTGACGGACCCCAGCAGCGGATCAGCATCTTCCTCAGCGTTTTCGACGTGCATGTGAATCGCTCGCCCATCGGTGGCGCAATCAGCCGGCTGAGCTATCGCAGGGGCCAATATCTGAACGCCATGAATCCGGCCTCCGCCGATCGCAACGAGCAGAATGTGGTGACAGTACGCGGCGAAGGCATCGAGGTCTGTTTCAAGCAGATTGCGGGCCTGCTGGCGCGGCGGATCGTTTTCGATCACCACACGGGCGACACACTGGAGCGCGGGCAGCGTGTCGGTCTCATCAAGTTTGGTTCCAGAGTGGATGTGTTACTGCCGCCGGAAGCGGTCCTGCGGGTGAAAGTGGGCCAACGAGTCAAGGGAGGGTCGAGCGTGCTGGCTGCGATGCCTGCGGGAGAAGCCCAGTGAACGGGCACAATCGCGACCGCGATCCCCTGCTTGCCAGGGCCAACGCCCAGGCCCGCCTCCGCCGCGGCATGTTCCTGCTGCCTTCGCTCTTTACCGCCGGGAACATCGCCGCAGGGTACTTCTCCATCACTGAGACCATCAAGGCGATCAGCGGCAACGCGCAGTTGCACCTGGATTGGGCGGCCATCGCCATCCTGTTCGCCATTCCCTTCGATGCGTTGGATGGGCGCATCGCCCGCATGACCAACACTTGCAGCGACTTCGGCAAGGAACTGGATTCGCTGGCCGACGCAATTACCTTTGGAGTGGCGCCCAGTCTGCTGGCGCTCATCTGGGGTTTCAATTTCCTTCCCGATACCATGAACCCGGCGCTGCACCAGCATTTGCAGCAGGCCGGTGGGTTCATCTGTTTTCTATTTCTCATGGGAGGCGTCTCGCGCCTGGCGCGGTTCAATATCTCGCACGATGCGCAGCCGCGCAATCCGGGGCGGCCAGACCGGAAATACTTTGTGGGGATGCCAATTCCGGCGGCAGCCGGGCTGCTGGCGGCCACCGTACACTTCTTCTACGGCATTCCCGTTGAGGAATCGTGGTGGTGGGTCGCCATTCCGTGGCTCCTGCTCGTCGGCCTCAGCGGATTCCTCATGGTAAGCACGTGGCGCTTCTGGTCGGGCAAGGAGATCAACTTGTCCCGCTCCCATCCCTTCCAGCTTCTGTTCGTGCTTTCCCCTGGGTTGTACATCGCGCTGCGATACTCGAATGTGGTCCTGTTCCTCGTCGCGCTGGTTTACATGTTCTCAGGCATTTGGGCGCGTGCCGCGTACTCGTGGTCGCGGCGGCGGCGCAGAGCCCCGGCGGAGGATGCGCACGCGGGGATTCCCCCTGTAGCCGCGGATTCGGATTCGTTGAGCCACTCCAAATCTCTCTAACTCGATAAAGGATGCTTGTGTACAAGATAGCCATTGCCGGAGCCTCCACGCTGCTGGGGCGGGAGTTGAAGGAAGCCCTGTCGGAGTCGCCTCTGGCGGCTTCCACCTTCGTCCTTCTCGACGACGACCAGGCCAAGGGCCAGTTGGAACAGGTGGGCGACGAGGTGACGTTTGTTCAGGCCGTTGCTCCGGATGCTTTCGATCGCGTTGACTTCACATTTTTCGCAGGTACCGAGGAACTGACCCGGAAGCATTGGCGCCATGCGTTGCGTGCCGGCTCCACGGTGCTCGACCTCTCCGGTGCGCTTGACCAGGAGATGGGGGTGCTGGTGCGCGCGCCATGGCTGGTATCCGCGCAACTCGGTTCTGAAGCCGATGCGGCGGACTTGTTCACTCCCGCCGTGGTCCCTGCGCACCCCGCTGCGCTGGCGCTGGGGCTGTTGCTTCAACGCCTGCAACAGGCGGCGCCGGTGCGGTTTGCCGCTGCCACCCTGCTTGAGCCCGCCAGCGAGTTTGGCCGCGCCGCAATGGACGAGTTGCACCAGCAGACCGTAAGCCTGCTCAGCTTCCAAACCATGCCGCGCGCTGTTTACGACACCCAGGTAGCGTATAGCCTGCTCTGCGGGCTCGGAGAGAGCGCAACGGCCAGTCTCAGCGCGGTCGAAGCAAGGGTTCGCCGCCATTACGAGGCGCTGGGCGCCGGGCGCTGGCCCGCTTTGGCGCTGCAGGTGATTCATGCGCCTGTGTTTCACGGTCATGCATTTTCAATTGCCGTCGAGCTGGACCGCGCGGTTGAGATCTCCGCGCTGGAGGAAGCTCTGAGCGGGGAGCATGTAGACCTGGTGCTGGAAGACACGGATTCTCCGTCGAACCTGACAGCCACGGGCCAAAACGATGTGCTGGTGCGGATGCGGCCGGAGTTTGCCGGCTCGCGAAACACGAATGAGGCTTCGCGGCTGTGGCTGTGGGCGTCGTCGGACAATCTGCGGCTGCATGCGCAGAATGCGGTTGAGTGTGCGCTGGATTTGCGGCGGCTCAGGCCGGGCGGGACGGTGCAGTAAGACCGCGCAAATTACTTTGGTCTTGGCGTATGTGGAATTGGGATGCAGGCTCCAATGAGTTTGGACAATAATCTATCTATGGATCTTGCTGACGCAAGGCCGACGGATGATATCCCAGTCGCTCGAAAATCAATGACACTGGAAGAGAAGCTGCGGCTGATTGGCGACTTGCGTGGATTGACAGCAGGTGGTCCTTCGATGTGCGATATGCTGCTGGAAGATCGACGGCTTGAGCGCGAGCGGGAGTTGGCTGAAGAAGGCTGGTAGGTTGCGTAGGTGACTGTCTTCGTTCCTGATTCGTCGATGATGTGCCCTCTTGGACAACGAAGCAGCCATCGCTGATGAGCCTAAGTAGGTAGTCTCTTCGTTCGTTTCTGTTGTCCGGGTTCCCATGCCGCTTGGTTCACCTTCAGGCCCGCATCACTGCAATTTGAAATCAACTTCGACGCTGAGGCGCACGGGAACAGGTTGGCTGTTCATTGTTGCTGGAGCGAAGCGGTATTTCGCGACAGCCTGGAAGGCTTTCTTGTCCAGCCCGTAGCCAGCTTCTTTGAGCACGCACATGTCCTGCGGCATTCCGTGCTCGTCCACGGTCAGTTGCACGAGGCTTTTGGCGTCAAAGAACTTGAGGTGTTGTTGCTTGTAGTAATTGCGTGCTTCATTGGAAAAGGTGGCTTCCGGCGTGTGTTTGGGCGTTGGCGGGCTGACGCTGCCGCCGACCCGGTAGACGCCGGGTGGCAGGGACTTGGCTATGGATGCGCCGCAGGCGGGGGTTCCGTCTGCGGTGGTTGCTGGTTTTTCGTCGGAGGCCTGAGGCGGAATCGAGGGTGCGGGCTGTTGTGCGGCGGCGGTGCAGCTTAGGGCGGCGAGAAAAGTGAATGAGAGGACCGCCGATTTCATGAATGCTCGACTCCATGATGGAGATTCTGTTCATTATCGCATTGGGGTGGTTTTTTCAGGCGGCGCCTCAGTCACTCGCTACCGATGAAGTACTTATCCGGCAGGTTCTCCCGGATTTCGCCAAGCAAGGACTACGCCTTCTCCAGCACGACAGCGATACGAAAACCGATGAAAGCTAGGATAGCGACCCGGGCATCAAATCTTTATTAATCACCAGCGGTTGAGCCCTGAAACTAGCCCTTTTTCTCAACCAAAGTGAGCCGTTCGCTCAGAGGAGAAATCTGCCGGAAGACTTCCAACTGGTTGTTTGCCCGAAGCGCTGCAAACTCCGAGCGCATCTCAGCTCGAAACGCGTCCATGTTCGTCATTAGCGCATCGTGCTGTACCTCGATCTGACGGCGCAGGGCGTCGTATTGCAACTCCATTTGTTTGCCCGTGCCGTCCTGCTTCGCCTGAATCGCTTTGAGGTCTGGAGCGACCAGATCCTGAATCACCTGTCGTAAGCCTGTAACGAGGTCTGCCATATCAGGATTCTAGGCCTACCGTTCCACGAGCGCAAATAAAATCAGCCCAAGCAATTCACCGACCGCCGCACCGCATCCAAGCCTGCTCGATATAGCCGTCGGTCATGCCGGCGATGTAATCGGCCACGGTGCGGGCCAGGCCCTGCGCGGGAATCTGTGCCTGGTGGTCCTGCGGTAGCTGGCCAGGGTCCGCCATGAGTGCGGCAAACAGTCCCTGAACAACCTCTATGGCGTGTGCGTGCGCCTCCTCCATATCCGCGGAGTTATAGAGGTTGGTGTAGAGAAACTCCTTGGCAACAGCGCGAGATGTCTCGACCCTGGCGCTGAGAGTTGCCAAACGCGTCGGTGCTTGGCGGACATCGGCGAGTGTGGTTGCGCCAAGCGTGCTCACCCGGCCGCGAACTTCATCCATCAGATCGGTGACCAGTAAATTCAGGATGCGCTTGAGAGTCTCGTTCGCCGTCAGCTTTGGCTGGGCTGCGGGATAGTCGCCGAGCACTGCGTCATGGAAATCGCGGAACAGCGGCACCCCTTCGCGAACCTGCTCCAGGGTCAGAATGCCGGAATCAAGGCCGTCGTCGAGGTCGGCGGTGAGATAGGCAATCTCGTCGGCTAGGTCAATCAACTGCGCTTCAAGCGGCGGAAACTGATTGAGGAAATAATCCTCCAGTTCGGGGTGTGTGGCGGCCGAGTAGTCGCGGGAGTGCTTGACGATGCCTTCGCGGACACCCAGCGTCAGGTTCAGGCCGCGAAACGCCGCGTAGCGCTCCTCAAACCAAGTGACGATGCGCAGAGCGTGCAGGTTGTGGTCGAAGCTCAACCCGTAGCCCCGCAGGCAATCGTCGAGAGCCTTTTCGCCGGTGTGGCCAAAGGGCGGGTGGCCAATGTCGTGTACCAGCGCCAGAGCCTCGGCCAGCTCCGCATTCAGCCCAAGCGTCGAGGCCAGCGCGCGCGCGATCTGGGTCACTTCCAGGGTGTGAGTTAGGCGGCTGCGAAAGTGGTCCATGGGCGCGGAGCCTTGCAGTCGGCTGAAGACCTGGGTTTTGCCGGCCAGGCGTCGAAAGGCGCGGGAGTGAAGAATCCGTGCGGCGTCGCGGGCAAAGGAGGTGCGGTAAGGATGGGGTGGCTCGGAAAACGCACGGCGTGTAAGCACGTCGTCAGGATTCCCGCGGACAGCGATCCCCGCAGGGAGTTTGGCAAGCGGACTGGTTTCTGAATCCATCATCGTCGTCGACTGCCGGCTCAAGAGCCCTGGTCTGGTTATACCGCACCCAGAGGGCCCGGCGCAGCAAGAGAGGCGCGAGCGTGTTCTGAATCACGATCAACCAAGTTGGCGGGGTGTATAACTCTTCCCATACGGCGGGAATTGGACAACATCGGTCCTGCGAGACTACCATCCTGTCGATTTTTCTTCTCAGGCATTGGCGGGCGCCAAACCCCTGCCCGCGCCGAGAAGTTTTCCCGTTTGGAAGGAGAGATCCATGAGAGCAATGAACAAGTTTGCGCTGGCTTTGCTGGTGCTTGGCGTCGGGTTCACGGGGTGCGGCAGGCATTCCACCAAGGAGATTTACTACCTGATTTCAGCCAATCAGGCTTTGCCGTACTGGCAAACCGCGGCGGCCGGGTTCAAGAAGGCGGCGGCCGAATATAAAGTCACAGCCCGAGTCGAGGGGCCTGACGGGTACGATGCGCAGGCTGAACTGGTGGAGTTGCAGAAGGCGGTTGACGCCAAGCCGGCCGGCATTCTCATTTCCGTGTCCGACGCCGCAGTGCTGCAGCCGGAGATCGATGCGGCCATCAACGCGGGAATTCCGGTAATCACGATGGACTCGGATGCCGCGATGAGCAAGAGGCTCTACTTCATCGGGACCAACAATCTGGAGGCGGGACGGTTGGGCGGCCGGCGGGTGACCGAGAAGCTTGGCGGCAAGGGCAACGTGGTGTTCTTCACCATCTCCGGGCAGCCCAACACGGAAGAGCGGCTCAAGGGATTCAAGGACGCATTCGCAGGCCATCCTGAAATCAAGGTCGCGGATGTGGTGGACATCAAGGGCGATGTGAAGGCCGCATTCGACAAGACACAGGAGTTCATGGCGCTGACTGGAGACAAGAAAATCGATGCGTTTGTCAGCCTGGACTCAGCGTCGGGCAAGCTGGTTGCCGATGCGCTGAAGCGGGGTGGCGGCGGCAGGCTGCTGGTGGCCTGGGACGTCAGTCAGGATACTCTGGACGGCATCAAGGATGGGACCATCGATTCGACCATTACTCAGAAACCGTTTGCCATGGGGTTCGTGGGGCTAAAGGGTCTGGACGAGATATTCCACGCGCCACCCAAGCAGTTGAATCACGACTTCGCCTCAGACTCGTTCTCGCCCTACCCGGTGTTTGTGGATACCGGAACCTCGGTGGTGGATAAGAGCAACGTGGATTTGTACATCGCTTCGGCCGCGGAGGGAACCAAGTAGGCAAATTGCGAAATTGATCTTGCTCCGGCGCGGTCAAGACAGGTGCGTTTCCGCGCCAATCCGAATGGGCCACTTTCGGGTTTCCTAAAGCGTCGATGGGAAGCTTGCGGCTGCGCCCAACGTGAAGCATCGAAATCGGTGTAACGCGCGGGAGGTGACCTCGAATTCGCGGAGTCCTCATTGCGCGTTTGGGGCCGGAATTCAGCCTTCAATCCGGGACTCAAGATCGAATCGAGTCAAGTGCTATTCTCGTGGGTGGATTTGAATCGCTGGCTATCTCCGATTCTCGCGTCCGAGGTTCCAACGATCGTGTTTCCG
>Ga0302201_10001680_pt1 | contig 18496 bp, 18 predicted proteins | sample II_Bog_N3_2_FD_194586 | JGI IMG/M metagenome (GOLD analysis project Ga0302201, IMG submission 194586) | Peat permafrost microbial communities from Stordalen Mire near Abisko, Sweden - II_Bog_N3_2 | ecosystem: Environmental > Terrestrial > Soil > Wetlands > Peat | place: Sweden: Abisko... | reverse complement strand
GGGCTGGAACATGGGGCCGGCTTTCAGGCCTAAGTCAGCGGCGGCGGCGCGGAGAGCCTGGTCCAGCGAGTCGTGGTCGAAGTTGACCCCGGGAAGGACTTCGAGTGCTCTCTGAAGGATTTTGAGGGTGAGGGCGGCGTCGGCACCCTTGGGTGGGATCAGCTCGGCTGGGTCGTAAGGCGGGAGCTGAGTGAGGAAGAAGAAGTCGGCGGCGGCGGCGGCTTCTCCCAGGAGCTTGATGCGTTCGCGGATGAGCGGGGTTACGGCTTCTACCTTTTCTGGCTGAGGAGCAAGGCCGTTTTCTTCGCAGAATTGCTTGAAGAAAGGCTGGAGGAGCTTGGCTAGTTCTTCGACGGGAAGGGCGCGGATGTGCTCGGCGTTGAGGTGGACTGCTTTGGCGTCGAAAGGGGCTTCATCTGAAAAGTTGATGACGGCATTGGCGCGGTTGACGCCTTCTAGCGAAAAAAGCTCGGTTAGTTCGGCCAGGGTGAGGACTTCGCGGTCGTTTTTGGGTGACCAGCCGAGGAGGCAGAGGAAGTTGATGAAGGCGCTGGGTAGGAAGCCGGCATCGCAGTAGGTTGTGACGCTGACGACAGGGCCGTGTTTGCGCTTGGAGAGCTTGGCGCCGTCGGGGGCTACGAGTAACGGCAGGTGCGCGAACTGGGGCGCGGGCGCGTCGAGGGCTTCAAAGATGAGCAGATGCTTGAAGGTGTTGGTTAGGTGGTCCTGACCGCGGATGATGTGGGTGATGCGGAGATCGGCGTCGTCGACACAGGAGGCCAGGTGATAGGTGGGATTGGTGTCGCTGCGCAGTAGGGCGAAGTCTTCTACCTCGTCGGCGAGTTTCGACTGGTGGCCGTAGACGCTGTCAGTGAAATGCAACGTGCGATCTAGACCGCGCGGGACGCGGTAGCGGAGGGCGAAGGGCTCGCCGGCGGCGGCTCGGCGGTCGGATTCTTCGCGGGAGAGCTCGCGCATGCCTTGGTTGAACAGCCAGGCGCCCTGGGCGGAAGATGCGTCGCCTGAATCGGCGTGCGCGGGGGTGAAGTCGCGGTAGGCGAGGCCTTTTTCGAAGATGGCCTGGGCGGCGGCGCGGTGGAGATCGAGGCGCTCGGATTGCTTGTATTCTTCGTCCCAGTTGAGGCCGAGCCAGCGGAGGCCTTCGAAGATGGACTGGACGCTGCGGTCGGTGTTGCGTTCGACATCGGTGTCGTCGAGGCGCAGCACCATGGTGCCGTGATTATGGCGGGCGTAGAGCCAGTTAAAGATGAAGGTGCGGGCGCTGCCGACGTGCAGGTAGCCGGTGGGTGAAGGGGCAAAACGGACGCGGGGAGCAATAAGAGCGGAGGGAGTTAAATCGGGCATCTTGAGTGGGTCTTTCTACTCTCGATGCTAGCACCCAAACCCCTCCGCATAGGATGGCTGCCCGGCTCGGTTTCAGGATTGGGGTGGATAGGGCGGTTGGGGCGGATAGGGCGGATACGGTGGCTGCGGGGACCAGGCCTGTTGCGGCGCAGGAACCACTTTCCACTCGGCGAAGGCAAGAACGTATAGAAGAACCAGCACTCCCAGCGTTGGGACCAGGCAAACCAGCGAAAGCCAGGGAGTAAATCCAGCCTTCTTGAGGATGAACCAGAAGGGGACCATCAGAATGGCGATTCCGATGAGGATGATGAAGGGAATAATCGCCATCATGAGGGCGAAGATATGCATCGCTTGTTCAGAGTCGGGGGTGTTCTGCAGAAGGAAGAGAGCGAGGCTGTGCATAGAGGACGCTCCTGAATTGAGATGGATGCTCGCAGCAAAGTTACGGCGAATGGGGAAAAATCGCAATGGAAAAACACAGGTTGGGCAGAATCGAATGCTTGTCAACACTGGTATATTGACCAACTTGACCAAGTCAATCGATTTGGAGGAGAATTAAGGGTTGATTGACCAACTTGACCAAGCTTCGAGATGGTCAGAGTTCTAAGGTTTAAGGCATGGAACTTATGTCCGCAGAAACGAAGTCATCGCCCGAGCCGGAGGATGAGCTGACGGGAAGCAACCGCTCCCGTTTGGACAGAATTTGCTTGGGATTGAGTTCTTAGTCGACGATTGGGAGAAGGATATTCCGCTTGAGTACTTTCTTGGCGATGGTGAGGAGAATCCATTTGGAGGCGGTAACACGATGGGTACGGATCAAGTGAACCTTTATGAAGCCAAGACTCAGCTTTCTGCGCTTGTGGATCGGGCTGCGAAGGGGGAACAGATTGTGATTGCCAAGGCAGGCAAGCCAATGGCGATGCTTGTGCCGTTCGTGACCGGTCCGGCGGTGGCGCGGAAGCCTGGGCAGAATTTGCTTGGGATTACGTATATCGCGGACGACTTCGACGCTCCGCTGCCGGACGATGTGCTCAAGGATTTCGGGCTATAGGGAATGAAGCTGCTGCTCGATACGCACGCATTTCTGTGGTGGGATTCTAACGACGCGCATTTGCCGGAAGCGCTTCGAGCGGCAATTGCTTCGCCACAAAACGAGATCTTTGTGAGTGCAGTGACAGTCTGGGAAATTGCCATCAAACGGTCGTCAGGGAAGCTGACATTTGGCCGGGGAGTGGCAAAGGCAATTGCGAACCACGGTTTCAGCGCCTTGCCGATTACTGTTGCGGAGGCGGAGTGGGCTGGCGAGTTGCCGCAATACCATCGGGATCCCTTTGATCGATTGCTAGTGGCGCAGGCGCAGCTTGGGGGCATGGTTTTGGTGACGGTGGACGAGCAGATTCTTAGGTACCAGGTGCCGCACCTGTAATTCGCTAAAAGAAGAATGGAAGATTGGAAGGCCCGTTGGCCGACGGTTGGGTCTTGTGGTCTCCCACCCATCGATCAAACTACGCTCGATGGATGGGGCACGGAGCATTTGTGGGCACCCAGTTGGGTTTGCGCAACTGACAACTGAAAACTGACAACTGTCCTACGTAATGTCTTCCGTGTCGTAGACGGGCACCACCACGCGCTTTTTGGGTACGCCATGCACGGAGCTGAGCAGGTCTTCGACCACATCTTCAAGCTGGCGCTGGGTTTCGATTACGGCTGACATGCTGGCAAGTTCTTCGGGTTTGATGGAGCGCTCCACCAGTGCGATGGCATGGCATTGGACCACGTGGTCGAGGTTCATGCCCTCAGGGGTTTTGGCCTTGATGCTGACCTGGTCAATTTCAACGCCCAGCAGGTCGGCGACGCGCGCGCGCATTTCACCGGCTATGGGGGAAATTTTGGGAGCGGCAAGTACGAGCGTGGTGTCGATGTTCACGATGCGGTAGCCGGCGTGCTCCAGCTCTTCGAGCGCGAGGTTGAGGAAGACGGCCGAGTCGGCGTCTTTCCAGCGGGGGTCACCGGGGGGGAAATAGGTGCCGATATCGCCGGCGGCCACTGCGCCAAGCAGGGCATCGGTAATTGCGTGGAGAAGCACATCGCCATCCGAGTGGCCGGCAAGGCCCTCGGGGTGGTCGAGCGTGAGTCCGCCAATGCGCAGCGGGACGCCGGGCTTGAATGCGTGCGAGTCCCAGCCAAAACCGATTCGTGTATTCATGGGTGACCGTGCCTATCCTGAAGTTGCCTGCGGGCGCTGGGAGTAGAGCCTTTTTCAGACTTTCTACTCTTCGCTGCCCGGCCCAGCCGGAGTTACTGGCTCATTTGCCGAAGGTAGAACTCGGCCAGTTCCAGATCGCCTGGCTTGGTAATCTTCAGATTAACCTGAGAACCCGGTACCACGGCCACCGATTGGCCGGCGCGCTCGACAACGGATGACTCATCGGTGCCAACAAAGCCGTCGGCCATGGCTTCGGCATAGGCCCGTTTGAGCATTCCGTAGCGGAAACCCTGCGGAGTTTGGGCGAGCACGACGAATTCGCGCGGGATAGTGGATACGACCAGGGCGCCGTGCGCGGTGCGTTCCACCTGCTTGATGGTGTCGACGGCGGGCAGGCCTACGATGGCCGCTCCGTGCAGATCTACGGCCTCAATGGTGCGCTCGATGGTGGCTGCGTCAATGAGCGGGCGGACCGCGTCGTGGACCAGCACAATATCTTCATGCCGGGCAGGAAGGGCGGCGAGGGCGTGGGAGACAGATTCCTGGCGGTTGTCGCCGCCTTCGACAACGCGGACGCGGTCGGCAAGGCCGTATTCCGCGATCTGGGCTTCGACGCGCTCCATCTCCGGTTTGCGGACAGCCACGTAAATGCCAGTTACCCGTTCTACGGAAGCGAAGGCCCGGAGCGAGTGAATCAGGATGGGAATGCCGTTGAGGGCAATGAACTGCTTTGGCTGGGCTCCGGCCATCCGTGTGCCGAGTCCGGCTGCGGGAATGATGGTGAATACCTGCATGAGCGTGAAGTATACAACGGGGGCTCGAGTCGGGGAACTCGTTGTCTCCCCTCTCCCTGCGCCGCGACGGACGAGGGACAGGGGGCACCTGCGATTCATGCTTGAAAGCCCGGACGACTTATCCCTCCACGGGCTCGACGTAGAACATTTCGTTTGTGGTGCGGAAGCCGAAGGACTCGTAGACGGGGCGCGCGGCGTCGGAACTGTGGAGTGCCACGACACGCAGGCCGCGGCGATGCGCTTCGGTGAGGCACAGATCGACCAGGGCGTGGGCGAGGCCGCGCTTGCGATACTCCGGTTCCACAAAGACATTGAGCATGTAGCCGCGATGCTCGCAGGCGGGATCGAGAGGGTGGGGGGGCCAGTCGAGCACCAGCAGGCCGGCGGAGGCGATGGCACGGCCGGCGTCCTCGGTAATCCAGCCGGCGTATTTGCCTTCCACGATCATGCGGTTGACCCAGGGCTCAAAATTGCGGCTCATGGCGTCGAGGATCGAGTCCTGGGTGCGGCCCATGGCGGCAAACATGGCTCGACGATGGGCGGTGACGAGGGCGGCATCGGCCGCGGTGACTGCGCGTGTCTGCAACATGCGCTCCAGTATAACCATCCTCGTCTGGCGTGGGGAACGCCGTATGATTCTGGCATGCGGGCCTCGACCTTACCGAGTTTGACGCTGGATACTTCGTTGCTGCGGCCGGGGTTGCGACTGGCGGTTGGGGTATCCGGTGGCGCGGATTCCTTGGCCCTGCTGCGGGCGCTGGCGGAGCGGAGCGGTGAGCTGGGATTGGTGCTGCAGGTGGCGCATTTGCACCACGGGCTGCGGGGGGCTGAGGCGGACGGGGATTTGGAGTTTGCCCGCGCGTTGGCGGCGGGGCTCGGGTTGGCATTCCATGAGGCTCGTGTGGATACTGCGGCCGAGGCTAAGGCGGATGGGGAAACCGGGAAGGCTGGCGAGTCAATTGAGGAGGCGGCGCGCCGGCTGCGGTACGCATTTTTCCGAAAGCTGCTGGCATCGGGCGAGGTGGATGCTGTTGCCACGGCGCACACGCTGGACGATCAGGCGGAGACGGTGCTGGGCAAATTCCTGCGCGGGGCGTGGACGGAGGGGCTTTCGGGGATCCATCCGCAGGTGAACTTTCCGGAGGGTCGGATTGTTCGTCCGCTGCTGGGTGCTACACGGGCTGAGGTGGAAGCCTATCTTCGATCTCTTGGGCAGGAATGGCGGGAGGATTCGTCGAATCGGGACGCGGCGTATACGCGGAATCGCATCCGGAACGAGCTTTTGCCGCTGCTGGAGGGGTGGAATCCTCGGCTGAAGGAGCATTTGGCGCAGATGGCGGTTTTGGCGCGAGATGAGGAGGCGTGGTGGCAGGCGGAGTTGGCGAGGACGCCGCAATTGGTTATGGCGGGAAGGCCGGTTCGTGGTGGCGGGCGCGCGGCCGGCGAGGGGCTGGCCATCGATGTGACAAGACTGGCGGCGCTGCATCCCGCATTGCAGCGCCGTGTGCTGCGCCATGCGGCCGAATCGCTGGGGGAGACTCTGGATTTTGGGGGTACGGAGGCGCTGCGGGCGCTGGCGCTGACTGGACGCGCGGGGCAAAAGAGGGAGTTGGCGGGTGGTTTGCGGGCGGAGCGTACGCCGCGCGAACTGCGACTGGAGATTGCGCCGGAGAGCAGCGAGGATGGCGGCGATTCAGAATTCAGTGTGTTGATTCCAGGGGAGATTGTGGCGCCGCGGTTCGGGCTGCGGGTGCAGGTTGCCGCAGAGGATGTCTCGCTGCGTGGCAGAACCGCCGTATTGCGCAACTGGAGTCCCGGAGATCGAGTGAGGCTTCGCTACTCCAGCGGCCCGCGGAAAGTAAAGGAAGTGCTGGAGCGGTTGCGTGTGACGGGGACGGGACGTTCGCGGTGGCCGGTGCTGGAAGTGGACGGACGGATTGCGTGGATGCGCGGGGTGGAACTGGAGCCGGAGCAGGGAATCGTAGTGGTAGCTACGCCGCTGGACGACACGGTGGTTGGTCCCGGATGAATCCCGGCTCGGTTTTAATGGTGGGCATTGCGGAAATCAAACTTCGGTTCGTCTGGAGCCCGAGATATCTACACGATATCCATGCTTCGGAGTACAATCGATGATACTGCTCACTCTGGCGGACAGGTGCCCGTGTCTGCCGCCCGGACAGTGTGAACTTTCTGTGACTTATAGGAAGGGGCGCGCGTCCAATGAGTGGTGTAGGCGGAGATGGAGGTTTTGACGCACTTCCCCCCGCCGGGAAAGAGGAGTCCTGGTGAATTCGACCGTAAAGACGATCATGTTCTGGATGTTTATCCTAGCCTGCCTCATGCTTCTTTTTACCGTGTGGCAGAAGAACGCCACCATGGGAAAACCCGTGGAGGTTGGTTACTCCGATCTGCTGGACAAGATCGATGCGGGACAGGTGCAAAACGCCACCATTCAGGGAACCGACGTTCACGGCCAGGTCAAGGGCCAAAAGGATCCGTTCCACACAACCATCTCCTTGAACAATGTTGACAGCCTGACCAAGGAACTACGTTCCAACAAGGTCAGCTTCGACATCAAAGAGCCGCAGAGCAATCTGCTGGTCCCCATCCTGATCAATGTGGGACCGTTTGTTCTGCTGGGGGCGATCTGGTTCTTCATGCTGCGCCAGATGCAGGCCGGCGGGAACAAGGCGATGTCATTCGGAAAGAGCCGTGCGCGCCTACTCAGCATGCAGCAGAAAAAGGTCACCTTCAAAGATGTGGCCGGCGTGGATGAGGCCAAGGAAGAGTTGAAGGAGATCATCGAGTACCTGCGTGAGCCGCAGAAGTTCCAAAAACTAGGTGGCCGCATTCCCAAAGGCGTGCTGCTGGTGGGGCCTCCGGGAACCGGCAAGACTTTGCTGGCTCGGGCTGTGGCCGGCGAGGCCAATGTGCCGTTCTTCTCGATCTCCGGTTCAGACTTTGTGGAGATGTTTGTAGGCGTGGGCGCCAGCCGCGTTCGCGACCTGTTTGAGCAGGGCAAGAAGAACGCTCCGTGCATCATCTTTATCGACGAAATCGATGCTGTTGGCCGTCACCGTGGCGCAGGATTGGGCGGCGGACATGACGAGCGCGAGCAGACTCTGAACCAGTTGCTGGTTGAGATGGACGGGTTTGAATCGAATGACGGCGTGATTCTTGTCGCGGCCACTAACCGGCCGGACGTGCTGGATCCCGCGCTGCTTCGGCCAGGCCGCTTTGACCGCCGCGTGGTAGTTGGCCTGCCCGATGTGCGCGGGCGCGAAGAAGTCCTTCGCGTGCATGTGAAGAAGGTTCCCGTTTCCGACGACACTAACCTGAACGTGCTGGCTCGTGGAACACCGGGGTTCAGTGGCGCCGACCTGGCCAACATGGTCAACGAGGCTGCACTGAGCGCTGCGCGCATGAACCGCAAGCAGGTTACCATGTACGACTTCGAGCTGGCCAAGGACAAGGTCCTGATGGGTGCGGAGCGCAAGTCGATGCTGCTTACCGAGGAAGAGAAGCGTGTCACCGCCTATCACGAAGCGGGCCACGCGCTGGTCTCGTTCCGCCGTGAGCACTCCGACCCGATTCACAAGGTCAGCATCATTCCGCGCGGCATGGCCCTGGGCGTCACCATCTTTTTGCCTGGCGACCGGCACAACTACACGCGTGAGTATCTTGAGTCCAACCTGGCCATCGCGTACGGCGGCCGTGTGGCTGAGGAGATCTTCCTCAACCAGATGTCTACCGGCGCGGGAAGCGATATTGAAAGTGCAACCGACCTGGCCCGCCGCATGGTGTGCGAATACGGCATGAGCCGGCTTGGTCCGCTGACTTTTGGCAAGAAGGAAGAGCAAATCTTCCTGGGCCGTGAGATTGCACAGCATCGCGACTTCAGTGAAGAGACAGCGCGGCAGATTGACCTGGAAGTACGCCGCCTGATCGACGAAGCCTACCAATCGGCTCACTCGATTGTGGAGTCGCATTCTGACGCCATGCACCGCATCGCCGCCGCTCTGCTTGAGCGGGAGACGATTGATGCCGAAGAGGTAAGGATGCTCATTGAGGGCCAAACACTGCCACCGATGCGCTCGGTGCTGGCTTCGCCCAGCGACAAAGGCGGCGACGGCATTCAACAGGTGCTGAAGCCGGAATCACGCGGCGGACCGAGCTATCCGGAAGGATCGCCTTCGCCGGCATAGCGGAAAAACTGGAGCGGGTCCATGATCTTTCACGTTTCTTTAGAGCAGGCCGAGGATGGCTGGTTTGTAGTTGAGTGTCCAGCCCTTCCCGGCTGTGTCTCGCAGGGCAAGGACGAGAAAGATGCCCTGGAGAACATTCGGGAAGCTATCACGGCTTGGCTGTGGGCCGAGGATCAGAAGGCCGTTAGCGCCATGCTTCCAGTCGGTCAGACTCCGCTCGTCGTTGCGGTTTAGGCTTGGGCAAGTTAGGCAATATCTCAGGCAAAGAAGCTGCCAAAGCCTTCGGTAAAGCTGGATGGCTGGCTATGGGGCAGGTGGGCAGCCATCTTGTCCTGTCGAAACCCGGCCAACGAGCCAATCTCTCAATACCCCAGCATAAAGAACTTTCCGTCGGCACCTTGCGTGCGCTGATCAGGGCTGCGGGCATGTCTGTTGACGATTTCATAGACCTGCTCTAGATACGAGTCTCCGATTGCAGGGATCATAAGGGCCACTCATCGCGAGTGGTCTTATTGCGTGCGAAGGACCACAGCGTAAAAGATATTCATTCTGTAAATTGAACCCACAGTCCCTTTCCTTCGACATAAAAGATGAATGCACACAGACGCTGAAACCCGAGCGCGCTACGAGTGGCTTGCGTTGCGTTGCCAGGCCGGAGAGCCCGATGCGTTCGAGGACCTGATCGCAGTGATGGAGCGGCCTCTGCTGTACTACGCGACCAGCCTGTCGGGGAGCACGGATAGCGCGCTCGATGTGCTGCAGGAAGTGTGGATCAAGGCGCTGCGGGGAATTCACAAGCTGAAAGATCCAGGGTCGCTGCGCTCATGGCTCTACGCCATCACGCATGGTGTTGCGGTGGATCGGATTCGCAACAATGCTTCCCGGGAGCGGGCGGAGCAGATTGAGTTTGAGGATTTCGATGAGGCCGAAGAGCCCTCGTTTGCCGAGGAAGATGCTTCCGCGATCCACCGGGCATTGGGCCGGATCGGGCTCAGGCATCGCGAGGTGTTGGTGCTGCATTTTCTTGAGGACTTGTCGATTGCGGAGATTGCTGAAGTCGTGGGGTGCTCGGTGGGCACCGTGAAATCGCGCATGCATTATGCGAAGCGGGCAATGAAAGAGATTCTGATCGGAGGGGATGATGGAAAAGGGAAGTGATGGTTTGCGTGAACGGTTGCTGGCACGTTTGCCACGGCCTGAGAATCTGGCGGGTTATCGCGAAGAAACGGCCGTCTTGCTGGCGAAACACGAGAAGGCTCTTTCGTGGGAAAAACGGTCCTACGGGACTCTTTTAATCAGTGCATTTGTCTTGTTGTTTATGTCCGGTTCCAACTGGGGCCAAAGGCTCGACCCTCGCGCAGCCCTTACGTTTTATACGATGATGGGGCTTATGTTTCTCGCGGCCCTGTCTACGGGCCTGAGGTATCTCATGTATCGAACCAAGGTGGACATTTTGAAAGAAGTCAAGCAGGTGCAGTTGCAGGTCCTTGAGCTGCAGGCGTCGCTCCGGAAAGATGGCGCGCAATAACTCGTCGCACACTGGAATGTCGCCCACGGCTCTCTTAAAATGAGCAGAGGGAGAGCAATGAGCGACGGCCGCGAGGAGCGCGAAGAACGCGAGAGGCGCCGCGAGCAGGAAGAGCGGGAGAGCCGCGAAGACCGGCTCGATCGCTACCCGGTTGACCAGTGGGAGCAGGAGCGGGATGATTCCTGAATGCCCTGCCGGAAGGCAGGGCTTTCCGCTTCCGGCTAGAAGATTTTGTAGCCGACGCCGACACTGACGCCATAGGGAAACAGCTGCTCGTCGTTGATCCACTTCGGCCACTGCTGGTACTCAAAGTCGATCGCACGGACACTGAGACGCCGGTTGATCTTCACGTCGAGCCCGCCTCCATAAGCGATGTCTGTGAATTGGCCGGTGGCGTAGTTGTATTCGAAGTTCATTTTGCCCAAGCCAATGAGCGCCTTGGCATAGGGTGTCGCCCGCCAGAAGTGGAGTTTTTGAATGGGCAGGCGGGGTCCGATCAGGTAGTTGCTCTCATTGATGTTCGCCAGTTGGTTGTAACGCAGCCAGCGTCCCTCGGCCTCAATTTGAAACCAGTGGGTGAAGCGGATGTCGACGTAGGTCCCCATGCCGTACAGGCGGTTGGGACTTGTCTCGGCAATGCCTCCGCCGGCGTAGTCGGGCTGAAACCCTGACACCATTCCACCCGCAGTTACGGAGAACGTTCGTCCATACCCCGCCGGTGCCACTTGCGCGCGCGCCGCTAAACTGCCGGCGGCGAAAAAACCTGATAAGAGCAAAAAGATTGCTATTAACTTCATAGGCATTCAGTATATCCAGTCATTGTGAAAGCAAGTCGCGGCTGGCCGCAACCTGATGGTTCCTTTTGTAGGAAGCACTTGCCTCGGTCGGAGATGCTTGCAGGCCTGAACTGCACACAAGCGAAAACCCCTTGCCGGGTGAGTGTTTTCTGCTCACATCGGCAAGGGGCCTTGTTGAAAGATTCGCTGTTCTTACTGGGTTGGCGCAGCCGGTGGTGGTGGCGGCGGAGCGTCAGCGGGCGGAGCAGCCGTATCGCCGGGCGCCGGTGCTGTGGGCGCGGCCGCGGGTACGTCTGCGCGGGCTTCGTCATAGCGCTGGAGCCGGTAGACAATCGGCGTGACTTCGAAGGGCATTTTGTCGCGAGCGTTCATGTAGGCATAAACTTTCGCGCTCAACTGGTGCACCTTGTCGTCCCAGGGATCAGTCTTGAGCCAGGAACCGAGCGGGTTCGCCGCTCTCTGGTTCAGGTCGTCCCAGTTCAGCTTGGGTGACATCTTCTGCAGGTCGACCATCCACGGTGTGCCATCGGCGCGCAGCAGCGAATCGCCGAGCTTGGGGGTGTTGAGGGCCTTCAGCTGCTTCTCGCGGTCAACCAGCGCCGCGTAGTAGAGACCGGCGGTTGGCAGTTGATCCTTGTACATCGAGTTCTGAAGGTACTCCATCGCCTTTTTTGCAGCTTCGTCGTTGTCGTGGTCGGAGTGATACATGTTGATTTTCTGGAAGCTCGACTCGTCCGGGAAGAGCAGGCGGTCGTTGAACGCGTAGCGCGTGTCGATGTGGTGACCCATGGCTACGTGGGCCAGTTCCATGGCGATGACTGAGGCGATGGCAGGCTCGTTGGGCAGCGTATCGAGGAGGCCTTTGCTGATAAGAAGGGTGTTGCCGACGGTGGTGGCTTCAATGGTGTCGGTGAGCAGGATGCGGGTGTGGATCTGATCGGTGAAGGCAAGATTGTTGGGCACCACAAGGTTAATGACAATCTGGTCCATGACCTTGTTTTCATATCCGCCCTGATTCAGTGGCGCAACCAGGCCGGCTTCCACCAGGCGATCGATCACGTTGTTTTCAGCCTGCGTTACCCACGCGCGCGTGGCCTGCAGCGGTCCCACATCTGAAGATTGGTCGGTCTGATTAACTGCGTCGTCCACCTTCACGCTGACGTTTTCACTGTCGCGCGTAGGAAGCTTGAGAGAGTAGCCCCAGAAGTGCGTCTGCGCCTTCAGACCCACTGATTTCTCGCTATTGACGCGCGTTGTTTCTTCAACGTAGACCGCGACCGGCAGCCAAACTCCGGGCTGCACATTCATGCGCCAGCTATCGAAGTGGAAGTAGAACTTCGCGGCATCCTCGGCGGATGATCCGGTGTAGGTTCCGTTGAACCGCACCACGTTGCCATCCTCATCCTCAATCCAGATGCGGCCATAGAACCGGCCCGCTCCGGCAACCTTGGGATGCACATCGAAAACCCATGTGCGGACCGAACCCAGGAACTCGCGGCGAACGTAGCTGAATACATAGTGCTGCTGGTCGAAGCCTGAAGGATCAAGGAACATCATCTGCATGAAGCCGGTAGGAGAATACGTGAACTTCTCGAGACCGAGTGCCTTCGTAAGGCCCGTGATAGCGCCGAACGATCCCTTGAAGAAGCCCTTCTTGCCGGTCTCCCTGGGGTCATATCCCTTGTCGACAAATCCCTTGCCGAAGTCAACGCGGCTGAGCGTGTACTCATCGTCAACCGGTACTTCGAGCAGCTTCACATCGGGCCGCGTGTCCTGGATGTACGTCTCAACGAGCGGTGTGCGCTGCTGAATGTTCTTGATGACTACCTTCTCGCGTCCAACGGCTTTTTCAACCAGAGCGGACTGTTCGGCCGTAAGCTGGTGAGCCTGTCCGTACTCGGGCTTTTTCTTTCCGTACGCGCTCGCGACCGTGAAGGTAAGCATCAGGAAGGTGAGGGATAACTTCCGAAACGTCATGTCAAGCTCCTAGGTGAGGTCTTTCAGCTTATCCGTTTGCCGCCGAGCCAGTTTCAGGCTGTGCGGCTGAGTATTGCAATGCTATGCCAATTGAAACTTAATTTTGATGTTTGTAGTCAAGTCTACAGCCTGACCATTGCGTGTTGCTGGCCTAAATTTTATCAGTTGGGCTACCCGCCGGGCCTCTTCGTCAAGGCCATGCCCCAGCCCATGTACTACGCTTTGCACCAAAACCTGACCGTTAGCAGTGAAAGTGCACCGCAAGACCACGTCGCCCTGCACTCGTAACTGCTTTGCTTCAGAGGTGTACTGACCCTCGGGAACGGAAAGAAGATCGAGCGTTGTTGAGGATGCCGCTTGTGGGACAGTGGGCTGAACCGCCGCCGCAGTGGTTACCGCCGGGATGCCAGCTGAGGCTACCTTGGCGTTGCCATAGGCGCTGCCGCTTGAACTGGTCCCGGTGGCGCCGGGAATTCCCGCCGACGCAACCTTACCCACTGTGCCTGCATTGGATCCTGACTTGAGGCCGTTGCCGATGCCCGTGGAGCCAACTACGCCATGAGGGGCAACTGCCGGACCCTGCATGCCGCCATATGGATTGCCGATGGCCGCCACAGTTGCCGGGCGGGTGGCATTCGGGTTGGGCGTGACGCCAAAGGTTTGTCCGAGGTGCACGGGGGCCGTAGACGGCTTGACCTGCGGGGATTGCGCAGGCATTGCGGCCGTGAGGGCAGCCTTAGGCTGAGGTGCCTGGATCACGGAGGGCTTGGCCGCCTTGAATGTGGGCAGCGCGACCTTGGCTTCCATCGCCACAGGCTTCAGGTCGGGCTTCGGTTCGGGTTTCGGAATCTTGATCTTGGGCGGTTCAAAGTGGGTTTCCGGCATCTTGACCGGCGTCGGCAAGTCCTTCGGCGGCGGCGGCACCTTCACCTTGATCTTTGGCGGCGGTGGTGGCGGCGGCGTGGGAACTATCAGCTCCGTGTATTCATACTTATGCTGGTCCATTACCTTCTTGGCGGTTGCTCCAATGATCAGGATCAATGCCAGAATGAGACCGTTTACCACCAAACTGGTGAAAAATGAACCGGCCCGTCCCTCGGGCTCGGGGAGCAATCCAAAGGTGGTCCTTTCCGGGTATCTCACTGCCATAATCTCGGTCCTCGCGTGTGTCTGTCAGATGGGAGAAGATTCAATTGTTCACAGCGGCCGCTTTCCAAGGGAGCGGAAGCCAATCGCGAAACAGAGGAACTGCAAAACCCTGAAGCTATCATTGCCAGATCGAAGCCGTCATCACATTCTGCCTGGCGATCTTCAAAGGACCGCAACCTGCGCATCATGGTGGCGTTTGAAGTATCTTTTGTGACCAGATCTGCCTCAAGCCAATGCAGCTTTGCGAGGTCCTTCAAAGTTAAATATGCGCTCTTTTGAGGAGCCGAAAAATTCGTGGCGGAATTCGCCTCAATTGGCCAAAAACAGGCGCACGAGCAATCGAAGCCCGCTGTGATCCGTCCCGCGTGGAGCGGAGCGCAACCAGAATAGATCTTCGACATGCAGGATGCTCCTATTCATTATCGAAAACCTCGGCAAGAAAAAATTCAATCCCTCGATTGGGTTAGAGTGGCGAGGTCAACTCTAAATCGGCACAAGCAAACTAAGATTTCAACGTTTCTTTCGTGCCCGCGCCTGCAAATTCCGAAGTAGCGATACCGGGTAATGCCGCCTGAATGGCGGTCTCAGGCAAGGTGTAGGCGTAACTCACCTCCCGTACCCTATAGTACCCTTAGTGTTAGACCCAAGATAACTCAAAGAGACGTGAAGGGGCAAAGTTTTTATGAAGATATTAGTCACCGGGGGTGCTGGGTATATAGGTGGTACCGTAGCCGGAGCGCTGCTGGAAAAAGGCCATAAGCCCGTCATTTTTGACAACCTTAGCCACGGTCGACGGGACCTGCTGCCTGCGGGTGTGGAATTCGTTGAAGGGGAGCTGGCGGATAGGAGTGGGATCGAGAGCCTTTTCACTTCCGCGAAAAAAATGGGCCAACCTTTCGACGGGGTTCTTCACTTTGCCGCCTTGATAGAAGCCGGCGAATCCATGGTGAATCCGGAGAAGTTCTTTCGCAACAACACGGCCTCTACCCTCACACTCCTGGAGGCGATGCTCGCCGAGGGGCCCCGGCGCCTGGTGTTCTCCTCGACCGCGGCAGTTTACGGCGAGCCGGAGACCGTCCCAATAGCCGAGACGGCGCGCCTTTCCCCCACGAATGCCTATGGCGAGTCCAAGTTGCTGGTGGAGCACATGCTTGGCTGGCTCAACCGGATTCATGGCCTGCATTATGCTTCGCTGCGTTATTTCAACGTGGCCGGCGCTCCCGAGGGCCCGAATGGCGTCACGCGCGGAGAGGCGCATGAACCGGAATCGCACCTGATTCCGCTGGTCCTGGACGTGGCCCTCGGCCGCCGTAAGTCGATCCGGATCTATGGCGAAGATTACCCAACGCCCGACGGCACCTGCATTCGCGATTATGTTCACGTATCCGACTTGGCGGATGCCCACCTGCTGGCTCTTGGCGCTCTGGAAAAACGCGATCGCCTGATCTTCAATCTCGGAAACGGGGAGGGATTCAGCGTCCGCCAGGTGATCGAATCAGCGCGGCGCGTGACCGGACATCCCATTCCTGCGGAAATCCACCCTCGCCGGGCCGGCGATCCGGCGGTACTGGTTGCCAGTTCAGAGAAGGCGATTCGCGAGCTGGGATGGCAACCGCGCTACACGCAGCTCGACGACATTCTGCGAACCGCGTGGATTTGGCACCAGAAGCGCTACGCCTGAACGTTCAGGTGAGTCGCAAGATGAAGGCGTACCAAGTCCGTGCCGCTATTCAGTTTCTACGTGACGAAGGGAGGCTTCCATGAGCCAGACGCTTCACTACAAGGGGTATGACGGCTCAGTCGAGTACAGCGCCGAAGACCGCCTTCTGCACGGAAGTTTGCTCGGAATCCGCGACGCAGTGGTGTATGACGGCAGGGATGTGGATGGCTTGGAATCCAATTTTCGTGCCGCGGTGGATGAGTATCTTGCCTTCTGCGCTGCGGAAGGCAAGACGCCGGACCAGTCTTTCAAGGGCAGCTTCAATATCCGCGTCGGACCCGATCTCCACAAGCGGGCCGCATTGTTTGCAGAGACCCACAACCAGAAGCTGAACGCTGTGGTTGCGAGGGCGCTCGAAGAATTTCTGGCCCAAGCACGCTAGCCGAGGATCTTCCGGCACAACGAGGGGGAGCGGTCATAATAATTTAACTTGACAGTGCCGGCGCAGGGCAAGCACCGTTGCTTGCAGAATCCACACCCTTTGCCGGCGTGTGCCGGGCTTTGCCGGGGAAGGGCGTAGGGCTCTGCACGAGGTTGAGCCATGGCATCCAGTTCGTCTCCCACATCAGGCGTTGCTTTGAAAGGCGCCGCTCCCGCCAGCATCCCGAAAGTCATACTTGGTTCAGCGCTTGGAACCATGATCGAGTGGTATGACTTTTATATTTTTGGCTCGCTCGCCACAGTGCTCTCTCTCAAGTTTTATCCGCCAGGCAATGACACATTTGCCCTGATCGCCTACCTGGCTACCTTTGCCGTCGGCTTCCTGGTGCGGCCATTTGGGGCGCTGTTCTTTGGCAGGCTCGGCGACCTGGTCGGCCGGCGCATTGCCTTCATACTCACGCTTACCATCATGGGCTTCTCAACTGCTTCCATTGGCTTGTTGCCCACGTACCACACGGCAGGATGGTTCTCTCCCATCATTCTGATCCTCATCCGCATGCTGCAGGGCCTCGCCCTCGGCGGCGAATACGGCGGAGCGGCCGTGTTTGTTGCCGAGCATGTCCCGGACAACAAGCGCGGCTTCTACACCAGCTTCATCCAGATCACGGCAACGCTGGGGCTGTTTGTCTCGCTCGCCGTAATTGTGGCCACCCAGCAGAGCATGAGCCCGGCCACCTTCCAGGACTGGGGCTGGAGGCTGCCGTTCCTGCTCTCGATTGTGCTGGTGCTTGCTTCGCTCTACATCCGTTGGCGGATGAAGGAATCGCCCATCTATTCACAGATGAAGGCGGCGGGGATGACTTCCACCAAGCCGCTCACGGACGCATTCACCAAGTGGCCCAACCTGAAGCTGGTGCTGATTTCGCTGTTCGGCGCGACCGCCGGCCAAGGCGTGGTTTGGTATACAGGGCAGTTCTATGCGCTGTTCTATGTCCAAAAGGTGTTGCTCCTGAATACCAAGACGGCGAACATAGATTTGGCTATTGGGCTGCTGCTTGGGATGCCATTCTTTACGGTCTTTGGCTCACTGAGCGACCGCATAGGGCGCAAGAAACTGATGATGGCGGCCCTGCTATTGGCGTGCATCTTCTACATTCCGATCTATCACGGGCTGCAGGCGGCTGCGGGCAACAATGTGACGCACGTAAAGTCCGTGAAGAATAAGGTGACGGGCGAGTACAAATTGACTCCGATGACAACGGACGCGGTAACGGGCATGGAAGTTCCCGCAAAGGATGCGACCGGCGTGAACGAGCCTTTGATTGTGTTATTTGTGTGGCTGCAGGTCATTCTGGTTTGCATGATCTACGGTCCAATCGCGGCATATCTGGTGGAAGCGTTTCCGGCCAAAGTGCGCTACAGTTCGGTCTCACTGCCGTATCACATTGGAAACGGCGTCTTTGGCGGGCTGCTCCCTGTCACCGGGCTATGGCTCTGCGCTTCGACGGGGAACATCTACGCGGGGCTTTATTACCCGATAGCGATCGCCGCCATCACATTCATTGTGGGCTCGTTCCTGCTGAAGGAGACGCATGGGACGCTGATTTGGGAAGAGGCGGGAAAGGCGCGGTGATGTTTTCCCCTCTTTCTTCTACAATCCAGCTATGTAGCTACATTCGTAGATATATTTGTGGTATTCTGTGAGCGGAGATGGGAGATCAAAGGCAGCCCGGAGAATCTGGGACGCTGAATGGGGAAGAAAGCAAGGATGAATGAATTTGCAGACGGTGCATTGGCAAATGCCAAACGGCCCGGACTTCGAGTGGGATTCTGCCAAGGCGGATTCGAAATCTCCGCGATCACCGGATTACATTCCCCTTCGCATCCAGGGTTTTCCTGGACCCATTTCGCCAACAACAGCTCGATACCCGCGAGGAATATGGCGAAGAGCGCTGGATCGTCATCGGCAGAGTCGACGAATGGATTCTGATGGTCGTCTACACGCTTCGTGGATCGAATATCCGACTCATCTCCGCCCGAAAGGCGACCCGCAATGAAACCGCAAGCTACTGGGAATGAGACCGTTTACTTTCATTTGGATCCATCGAACCCTCCCGCGATGACAGATGAGCAGATGCAGGCACTTCGCGATTTGCGCGACGAGGATATCGACCTCAGCGATATTCCAGAACAAACCGGCACCGGTTGGCGGCGCGTGTCGGAACTAGTCCCGGCGGAGAACAAGCAGCAGATCACACTTCGTCTGGATGCGGACGTGATTGAGTTTTTTCGCGCGACCGGTCGGCGTTATCAAAGCCGCATCAACGCAGCGCTGCGTGAGTATGTCAACGCGAATAAAAAGGCGTTGTCGCAG
>Ga0302201_10001652_pt1 | contig 18708 bp, 14 predicted proteins | sample II_Bog_N3_2_FD_194586 | JGI IMG/M metagenome (GOLD analysis project Ga0302201, IMG submission 194586) | Peat permafrost microbial communities from Stordalen Mire near Abisko, Sweden - II_Bog_N3_2 | ecosystem: Environmental > Terrestrial > Soil > Wetlands > Peat | place: Sweden: Abisko... | reverse complement strand
GGTTGATTTTCCGCGTATATGAGTGGGCGGGGAAGGCATCGACGGTGGAGTTCCATGTGCCTCCGGGGGCGACCGGGGCGACGGTGACAAATCTGATGGAGACGCCAGAGGGTTCGCCGCTGACGATTGCGGGGGGTGTGGTGAAGGCGCCGATTAAGCCGTTTGAGATTCTTACCATTCGCGTGGATTATCCGGGGGGAGCGAAGTAGGCATTCTCTCCGGCGTTGCCGTTCCAATGCGGATGAAACTGGGTGCTATACCCCCGGCGCGTTTCTGTTTTTGTCCGATGGGGAGACCATGATGGCTAGCAGCTTTCTTTAGTAGCTGACGCTGCGGTAAGCCAGCCGCTGCCGATCCACAAGCATGCGGGCGAAGACTGCACCGAACAGGAACCCGGCGATATGGGCGAGGTAGGCTACGCCGCCGGTTTTGACTTCTGTTACGGAACCGAAATCGAACACCTGCATGAGGAACCAGAAGCCGATGAGCAGGACTGCGGGAATGTAGGTGACGCGGAAGAAGATGAGAAAGAAGAGCACGGTGCGTATGCGGTCTCGGGGAAACGTGACGATAAACGCCCCCATGACCGCCGCAATTGCGCCGCTTGCGCCGAGGACCGGGATCGAAGACGAGGGATCGGCCAGGACCTGCGCCATCATGGCGATCAAGCCGCCGGCCAGATAAAACACCAGGAACCGGAACGAGCCCATGGCCTCCTCAATCTCCGGCCCGAATGCCCAGAGATAAATCATGTTCCCGATGATATGCAGCCACCCGCCATGCATGAACATGGAAGTGAGGAGCGTGATGGAGCGATGAGCGTGCGTGATGCGTACAGGAATCGCCGACCAGTGGCGGACAAATGCATTGCCGCCCTGCAGTTCGAGGAAGAACAGCAGCACGTTCACAACGATGATGAGGACTGTGACAGCGGTCCGTCGCCTCGGCCCGCGCGATGCGTCGCCCAGGGGAATAAAGCCGCCCATTACATTCCGCCCTTACCCAGCAGAATTCCGATTCCGTAGGTGACCGCGCCTTCCACGGCTCCCACCACCGTCATCTCAAACCCGGACGACCACCATGACCGTACCGTGATGAGGCTCTTGGCCGCGCCCACCGCAAAGTGCGCCGCCAGCGAAATTACTGCCGCCGCAATCACCGCATTAATTCCGGTCATGAAGAAGAAGGGGATGATCGGGATGGTCGCGCCGATGGCGGTGGAAAGCGCTCCCGAACTGGCCGAAACCATGGGATTGCTCAGCGCCTCTTCCGACGATCCAAGCCGCTCGCTTGCCAGCGCTCTGAGCAATTGCTCGGGGTCGTTGGCGATGTGATTGACCATGTGCATCGCGTCCACTTCAGGCAGGCCCTTGACCTGGTAGTAGAGCGAAAGGAGTTCGCGGGCTTCGGGACCATTCATCTTGATGGCCTCGCGCTCGCGCTCCAGCTCGGCCTGGTAGATCTCCCGCTCGCTTTTGGCGGCCAGGTACGCGCCGGATCCCATGCTGAGCGCGGACGCTATCATTCCCGATAGACCGGCCAGCAACACATATTTACTGTCGCCGGCGGTGGCGCCGGAAACGCCCGAGACAATTCCGAAAATTGCGCCCAGTCCGTCGTTGACCCCGTAAATGGCGTCGCCGATCCATGCTCCCGGCTGTTTGCGTCCCTTGGCGCGCTTGGCCAACAGCTCGTCGAGCACCGCCTTCGCGTCAATCTTTGGCGCATTGGGGGATGGGGCATAGTGCCCGCGCAAAAGCGACCCAAGCTCGCGATAGTGGTCTTTTTCGTCCTCAATTACGTGGTCGAGAATCGCGGTGGACCCTTCGTCGCCCAAGGCCTTCAGCTGTTCGCCGTAGGTGGCAATGTGCCGGCTCTCTTCAATTTCGAGACGCCGCAGGGCCATGCGCACGCCGCCGGCGCGATTGGCAAGAGAATCGGCCTCGCCCCCCGGTTTGCCACGGTATTCAGGCTCTTTGCCGCCCAGCTCGATAATGCGCCCGTGCCACAGCGCCGCGTGTTCCCACTCGGCATTGGCCAGGTGGCGCAGCACCTGCGCGCGCACAGGTTCGGTGTCACGCTCGGCCAGCGCAAGATAGGTATGATAAGCCTCCACTTCGGCCTGCCAGTTCTCTTCGAGGGCGGCCAGAATCTTCTTCACTTTGGCGGGGCTCATGGTTACAGGGGGCACGCGTTTCTCCTGACCTTTTCTTATGAGGATACGGCATTTCCGCCCATGCCTGCAGTGTACAGGGTCATTGGAGGCCACCAGTAGATTGATCCGCGATGAAAATCCTTACTTGTTGGCGAATGGTGCGGACGGCTTCTGCGTTGCATTTTTGGCCTCATTGCGCTCACTCGTTTTTTTCGTCACTTCCCCTGCTTAGGGTTTTCCGTATAGTGTTGTGTGGTGCAAAAAGCCGGGTAATGGTCGAAACGAAGACCAGCTGGCCTGCATCCCTGAAGAGCCTGGCGCGCGAACCGCGGTGTCAGACCTTACCGGGCAAGACTTCTTTCAGGAAACGGGGACAAATCTTCTATGGCAGCAGAAACAAAGCAATCCACGGCGTTAACATCGCCCGGGTATTTCGTGCCGTTCGTTATAGTCACTGCGCTTTTCTTCATTTTCGGGTTTATTACCAACCTGAACATGGCGCTGGTGCCGCATCTCAAGGCCATTTTCACGCTGCCTTATGCGTGGGCCATGCTTGCTGAGTCGGCGTTCTTCCTCGCGTATCTGGTGTTCTCTTCGCCCACCTCGAAGCTGATTGAAACCATCGGCTACAAGCGGACGATGGTTGTTTCACTGTTCATCCAGGTCGTCGGGTGCCTGATGTTCATTCCCGCGGCCAAAATGGTCAGCTTCCCGTTGTTCCTTACTGCGATCTTCGTGGTCGGAGCGGGCGTGACCGCGCTGCAGACCTCGGCCAATCCGTATGTCTCGATTCTGGGCCCGGACTCAAGTTCTTCGATCCGCCTTAACCTCGCCCAGGCTTTCAACTCCATCGGTGGAACCCTCGCACCCATTGTTGCGGGCGCCTACATCCTCAACGATCTTGGCCCGAATGCAACACAAATGCAGGTGGCCGACACGGTCCGCGTGCCTTACATTCTGATCGCCGCCGGGCTGTTTGTGCTGGGCCTGGCTGTAGCGTTCATGCACCTGCCGCACGTGCAACAGACGCAGGCCTTTCGTCCCGGCAAAGAGGGCGATCCAGTTCTGAGCCGCAGCATTTTCAGCTACGGGCATACCGTGCAAGGCGCGCTGGGGATCTTCTTCTATGTGGGTGTTGAGGTTGGCCTCGCATCGATCGCGGTGAATTACTTCAGCCAGCAGGGAATGAGCACAGCCAAAACCGCGTCGTTCCTGCTTTCGCTCTACTGGTTTGGCGCACTGGTTGGCCGTCTGCTTGGCGCCGGAATTATGACCAGGGTAAAGGCCGGAAAGCTGCTGGGGATCTTCGGGTTTACCGCGGCTGCTCTCATTGCAATCTCAATGTTTACCAGCGGATGGGTTGCCATTTGGACGCTCGTACTCTGCGGATTCTTCAACTCGGTCATGTTCCCCAATATCTTTACGCTGGGGATTGCTGGACTGGGACCGCTGACCAGCAAGGGCTCGGGATTGATCATGACCGCTGTCGTGGGCGGAGCAGTAATTCCCCCTATGATTGGCGCGCTGGCCGACAAGACGAGCATTCAAACTTCGTTCATCATCCCAGTTATTTGCTACCTCTACATCGCCTATTACGGGCTGTGGGGATCCAAGCCTTCGCGGACAATCACGGCGTAGGATGGATGGTGCACCCTGAAGGCCCTCCGGCTCAAACCGGAGGGCCTTCGTACGTTTGGGTACCGCGCTGAATTGTTCTTCGCTCCACGCTTTCCGACGCGTTTGCCATTCACAAAGCTATTCTTTTCACCATGTTTTACGCTCGAGACGCTGGAATCACGGTAAGATGGGTTTCGCCTCTTGTGGACCCGCCGCATGACTTCCCACGCAAAGCCGCGTAAGCAAAGCCTGATTCTGGCAGGCGTGGTCGCGCTCTTTGTCGTGCTGCTTCTGCTGCGCCTTTTTGTCTTCGCGCACGGGCGTGGACGCCGCGGATTTCGTGGTGCCGGGGCGGACGCTCAGGGAGCGGTTCAAGCCGCGAGCTATAAGACGGAGCCGGCCTGGGCTCGGCGTCCATGGAGCGACAGCTTCAACGACGGCACACCCGACTTTCTACGGCTGACTGATCCCGCCGACCAGGCCGCGTTCCGCCAGTGGTTCACGACGATTGCCGACTTCCAGGCCATCCGTCCCCGCGCCGATGTGCCGCTGGAAATCACGGATTGCGCCAGCCTGCTTCGCTACTCTTACCGCGAAGCCCTGAAGCGCCACGACGATACATGGTTTCTTTCGACAGGCATTGAAGTCTCCGCGCTCCCCGGTGAAACTCGCGCATGGCGGTATCCCGAAACGCCACTCGGCACTGGACTGTTCCGCGTCCGTCCTGGGAGCTTTGACGTCGCTGATGCGGCAAACGGCGCCTTCGCCCAATTTGCCGACGCCAAGACGCTGGTGGAGCGCAATGCGTTCTTTGTGAGCCGCGACCTGCGCCAGGCCCAGCCCGGCGACCTGCTCTTCTACCGCCAGTTTGGCCAATCTTCGCCGTGGCATTCGATGATCGTCACACGCATCGGGGGGCGGTCGGCGGTGGTTTACGACACGGGGCCGATTGATCACACCGCCAAGGGCAAAGCCGGTGAGCTCCGCCGCGTTCTTCTAGCCGAACTCGTCGATCATCCTCAGCCGCAATGGCGGCCCGTTCCCGGCAATCCGAACTTCCTCGGCGTCTACCGCTGGAATATCCTGCGAGGGACTTTATGAATTTACGCAAGCCACTGCTCTCCGCTTCGTCGTTGCTTTTCTTTGCCCTCGCTGCTGCCGTTCCATCGGCCGCCAAAGACGCGCCTCGCTCCTTCTCGCTGTCCACCACGCGCACCTTCTCGCCTGGCGAAACCGTCAAAATTCAACTCCTTGCGCGCAACGTTCCTTCGCTCGAGTTCCGTGTCTACAAGGTGAACGACGCTGAGAAATTCTTTGGCGGCCTCAAAGACCTGCACAGCTTCGGCGTCACGAGTCATTCGCCAGCTGAGCAAATCGACCAGAAAACCTGGCTTGAGCGGATACACGACTTCAAGGCGGACCTGTGGTGGCGGGTGCGCCATTTCTTCCGCAGCCAGTTTACTGACGACGCTCGCGACACCTTCCGCGAAGGGCAGGGCAAGCTCGGAAAGCGTAGCACCGTTGTAGGCGCTGTTGCGGAATTCGCTCAAGTCCCGCTGCTCAACGCGAGCCAGCTCGTCGCGCGCTGGAAGCTCGAAACGCCTCCCACGCTGGTCAGCGATACGCAGCAATTGCCGATCGAGAATCTGAGCGCCGGTGTCTACCTTATCGAAGCTACCGACGGCACCTACAAGGCCTACACAGTCGCCATTGTTACGAGCATCGCCATTATCGAGCGCAACATCGGCGAGCAGACCAGCCTCTATGTCGCTGACCGCAAAACGGGAGCCCCAATCGAAGACGCTGAAACCGTTCTCTGGGTTGGTGGAAGCAGGCAATCCAATGCAAAAACCGGCGCAGACGGCATGGCCACACTCACTTTCAACAGCCCGCGTGTAAAGTCAGGCGCGGAGCCGGAGAATCCCTGGATACTAGCCCGTCATGGTGCCGACGTTGCCCTGGTCACGCCTTGGGCCTATGAATTCGGATCGAATCCGCAAAGCAACCTGCGCGCATTCGTATACACCGATCGCCCCGTATACAGGCCGGGACACACAGTGCATATCAAGGCCGTGATCCGCCGCGAAAAGGGCGATGACCTCCTGCTGCCAAACTTACCAACATTGCACTTGACTGTGACTGACGCAGACAACAAGGCGGTGCTAACGAAGGATGTAAGCGTTTCTACCCACGGAACTGTAACGGATGACTTCACGCTGGAGGGCGATGCCGGGCTAGGCTACTACAGCATCACTCTCGCCCCTGCCGGCACAATTTCCGGCGCAGTCGGAGAGGTCACCGGATCAGTGGGCTCCGGCAGCTTCTACGTCGAGGAGTACAAGAAGCCCGAGTACCAGGTCACCGTCAAGCCCACCGCCGCGCGCATCTTGCAGGGCAACACCATTCAGGCCACCATAGAGGCGCGCTACTTCTTTGGCGAGCCCGTGGCCGGTGCCAAGGTCAAGTGGGTCGTGCACACCTCTCAGCACTACTGGTGGGATGAAGACGAGCAGGACGACAATAATGCGGAAGGCGGTGGCGAAGGCGATGCGGCCGGCGATGAGCCCGACGACACCTACGGTGCAACCGAGCAACAGGAGAACGAAGGCGTGCTCGACTCCAATGGCCAATTGAAGATTTCGCTTCCTGTCGCAATCGACGGTAAACACAACGACGAGGATTACCGCATTGAAGCTCGGGTAACCGACGCTGGCAACCGCGAGGTCAGCGGCCACTCCACCGTACTTGCCACCTACGGATCGTTCAGGGTGGGGGCTGAGCCGGTCAGCTATGTCTTCGAGCCTGGCCAGACGCCCCGTGTCAAAGTCACCGCGCAGGACTATGACGGCAAGCCTGTCCAAACAGCCGTCCACGTCGCGATGACACTGCGCAAGTGGGACTCCGTGACCCGCGAATCAACTGAAACCACGGTCAGCAGCAAAGATGCGCAAACATCCGCCGATGGCACCGTGCTCGTCGACTTGCCCACCGGCTCCAGCGGCGGAAGCGGCGATTTTCAAGTCATTGCCAGTGCCCACACGCCAGAGAATCGCACAGTGGAAGGCCGAACTTTCGTCTGGATCTGGAACAATGCGGGGGAGTGGTACAACGCCAATACGCAAGCCCAGATCGTGGCTGACAAAAAGTCGTACCAGGTTGGCGATACGGCTCACCTACTGCTGGTTACTGGCCTCGATGAGTCATGGGCAGTTGTGACGGCCGAGGGCGACACGGTGCAGTGGAAGCAGCTCATCCACTCCAAAGCCAAGAGCGTGCCCATTGATGTTCCCGTTACCAGGCTCTCCCAGCCTAACCTGGTCATCAACGTCGTCATCGTTCACGATAACCAGGTGATTACGGCGCAAAAGAGTCTGAAAGTCCCGCTTGTCGAGCGGACACTCACCGTCACTGCAACTGCCAGCAAGCCGAAATATCTACCCGGCGAAAAGGGAAGCTTCGACGTGTTCGCGGTCGACTCGAAGGGCAAGCCTGTCGAAGCCGACCTTAGCTTCGGCGAAGTCGATGAAGCGCTTTACTCCGTCCGTCCCGACGACACCCCGAACATCGTCAACGTATTTTATCCCCGCCGCGAGGTCGAGCTCAGCCCGCAAACGAGCTTCGACTTCTTCTTCTCCGGCGAGGCAGGGTTGAAGAGCCCACTGCTCGCGCTCCTCGCGAACGGCATGTACCATCCGCGCCTGGCGCAGGTTAAGCCTGGCTCCGACCTTGTGGTGCCCAAGGTTCGCAAGGCGTTTCCTGACACGGCCTACTGGAACCCCAATGTACGTACCGGCCCCGACGGCCACGTCAAAGTTGAATTCACCTTCCCCGACGCGCTCACGACCTGGCGCACAACCATCCGCGCCATGACCGACGACGGCAAAGCTGGGGGCGCAGTCACCCGCGTTCTGGTCCGCAAGAATCTGATCGTCCGTTTAGCCGCGCCACGGTTCTTCCGTCAGGGCGACGAGACCACGCTGCGCGTCATCGCTCACAACTATCTCGAATCGGCCAAGGACGTCACCTTCGCCCTCGACGTCACCGGCCTTGAGGTGATCGGCGGCCAGACGCAGAAAATCAACATCCCCGCCAAGGGTGAGAGCTTCGTTGAGTGGCGCGTAAAATCCACGAGCACCGGCAACGCTGTCCTCACCGCCAAAGCCCTTACCAATGAGGAGTCCGACGCGCTTGAGATGACGATCCCCGTGGAAGCTTACGGCGTTAAGCAACGCGCCGCCACTTCGAGCGTGGTCTTCTCCGGCCCCGGCCAGGCGCAATGGAACTACACCTACCCGGCTGCCTCCGATGCCGGCTCGCGCGGCCTGACACTCACCGTCGCACCCAGCCTCGCCGGAACCGTCTTCGACGCCCTTGATTACCTCACGGGCTATCCATGGGGATGCACCGAGCAAACCATGTCCAGCTTCCTGCCGGACGTGATCGTCGATCAGGCAATCAACAAGCTGAATATCAAGTCGCCCATCGACCGCGCCACGCTCCGCGATGAGGTCAACGCTGGACTCGAGCGACTTTATAGCTTCCAGCACGACGATGGCGGCTGGGGCTGGTGGCCCGACGATCCAAGCCGTGTCTTCATGACTTCGTATGTGATCAGCGGCCTGGGCCAAGCAAAGGACGCGGGGTACAAAATCGATGACGACCGCCTTGGCAAAGCGCGCGCGTGGCTGCAATCGGAACTGGCCGCGCATCCTGATATGATCCCCGGCCTCCGCGCTTATACCGTTTACGCCTTGGCCACCACGGGCGGCGCGCCAACCGACGCGCTCAACAAAGTCTGGGACAGCCGCGGCAAGCTCAGCGACGAGGGTCTTGCTCTTGCCGGACTGGCCCTCGATGCCGCCGGTGATGGCAGAGCGAAGCAGGCTGCGGAGCTTGTCGAAAAGAAAGCCAAAACCGACGGCGCCGATGCCTACTGGTCCGGCAATTACGACGAGTTGCTTGAAGACTGGGGCGATACTTCCAACGAGACGACCGCGCTCGCGCTGAAGCTCATCATTCGCCAGGATCGCGGCAGCGGCTTGCTGCCCAAGGCTGCCGAGTGGCTCACACGGCATCGCGACGGCGACTACTGGTACTCAACGAAGCAGACCGCGATGGTGATTGAAGGCCTCACTGACTACCTCGCGCTCAGCGGCGAGCTGGCTAACTCGTCTGACGTGGAAGTGCTGGTTAACGGAACAAGTGTAGGCAAGCGGCACTTCGCTCCCGGAGACGCATTTGCCCTGCCATGGAAGATCAAAGTCCCGCCCGCACAGTCAGCCAATGGCGGCCAGGTCACCATACGCAAATCCGGCAACGGTATTACCTACTGGAGCGCTGAAAACACCTGGTACGCGGCGGACAAGAAGCTCTACCAGCAAGGGAAGCTAGCGCTCAATCTGACCCGCGACTACTATGTCCTCGTAAAGAAGCAGGCTGTTCCCACAGATCCAATCACCTACGATCTGGCGCCCATCAAGGGTACCGTCCATGTGGGCGACATTGTTGCCGTGCGCTTGGCCGTGAACGGAACGGATTGGAAATATCTGCTCGCAGAGGACCCCATTCCCGCCGGAACCGAGTTCCTTGCCAACACCGGCCTCTACACCCTCAACAACAAGCCTGATTGGTGGGCCGACTGGTTTACGCGCAAGGAGTTCCACGACGATCGCGCCGCCTTCTTCAACACCGACTTCAGCGGCCGACGCGAATATGTGTATCTGCTCAAGGTCGTGAACCCCGGCAAGTTCGCCATCAGCCCCGCGCAGGTCGGTCCCATGTATCAATCCAATGTCCAGGCAACATCTGATCCAGCAACGCTGGAGGTGCAACAGTGAGCAACTTCAAGAGCCTCTTCCACCGTCTCGCGCACGCCCGCCGCTGGATCGTCCTCCAATTCGTTTTGACGCCCGTGCTGATCCTCGCTGGCATAGCGTGGACGCGCCTTCCCGACAAGCACCTCTGGCAAGTCGCGCTGGACCTCCTGCTCCCGCTCCTCCTCGTCATCAGCGTGCTTGAACTCGAAGCCGCCACCGCGCGCGCCTTCGCAGACGACGATGGCCACCGCGTCAAGCTCGTCTGGGGCGCTGTCACCCTGCTCGTCTGGATCGCCATCGGCGCGGCCTTCTGGGCACTGCTCGACTGGTGTGACGACCAGATCCCGCTCTGGGCCGGCTACCTCAATTCGAAGGCCTCAGCTCACGCGCGGTCGGTCGTTTTCACCTATGCGCACATCGTCCGATGGCTCACCATTGCGGAATGGATTCTCCGCTGGATCGTCCTTCCCGGCAAACTTGTCGTGCTCGGTGCGGCTTCTGCTCAGTGGGGATGGAGACTACCTGTTCGCCGGATTTATCGCATTCTCTTGAGTGGGCGCTGGTGGCTCGGTGTCATTATTGTGGCGCTCGTGGGAGTGTTGCTGCCGAGTCGGCTCTTCGTGGGGCTGCCGCACGGGACTGTGTCGGCGCAGGTGTGGGCTGTCGTATTCAAACTGGCCGCTGCCTACTTTTTAGCGGTCGGAGCCTGGGTGCTACTGCTGGCATGGGTCGCTAACCTCTTCGGCCGCCAAATCCCGCCGGAAGAGAAATCTCTCGTCCGCGTTCCAGTCCTCAACGGATCGCCGCAGGGAAAGCAAGGCGCAGCCGTTGAGCTTTCGCCGGCAGAGGACACCCCGCCTGAATTGGAATAACTTCGAGTAGGTTAGAATCAGAAAATGAGCACGCTCCCTCGATTCGAAGTGGATCTGCGGCCTCGCAGTCTCATTGTCGACCCTCCCATGACGGATGCCGAGTTCGAGGCTTTCTGCCTCCAGAACGACGGTGTTCATGTGGAGCGCACGAGCGAAGGAGCGATACGCATGAATCCGCCAACCGGAAGAGAAACCACCTCCGCAAACAGTGAAATAAGCGGTCGCCTTTTTGCTTGGTGGAGCAAAAATGAAGTCGGACTGATTGCCGACTCCAGTGGGGGCTTTTATCTTCCCGATAACTCTATTCTGAGTCCAGATGCGGCCTATATTTCACCTCAGACGCAGCAGCAGATGGTTGACGGAAAGCGAACCATATTCTTTCCCGTATGCCCTGACTTCGTGGTCGAATTGCTCTCGAAATCGGACACGCTGGTAGAGACTCAAGAGAAGATGGAGTGCTGGATTGCCAACGGCGCAGGTTTAGGCTGGCTTATCGACCCGTACCGGCGGAATGCTCACATTTATCAGCCAGGACACGAGGTAAGCATCTTTACCGGCAAGATTCTCAAGGGACAAGGACCGGTAAAGGGATTCGATCTCGACTTGGCCAGAATCTGGCGCTACTACGAAAAGTAGCCGCCGCGCCCTGACCGGCCTGGCACTCCCGATTCCGACAAGCAGGATCGGTTCGCTCTACTCCTTCCCCATCCCAATCCGCCAGGCCTTGATGAACTTCCAGTGGATGTACACCGAGTGGTTGATATGCAGAATCAATCCCTCGCGGCCATCCAGAAAACCGAGCCGGAAAAAGTAGTTGTAGATAAACGTCGCCACCGGATTTGCCACCGCATTCCACAGGAACGCTCCCCACGAGCGGCTCGTCCGCCCCTTCGCCGCCAGCAGCCCGCCAATTTCCGCGCTGTACCGGTTCATGTGCTCGAGGTAGATCGCCATCGTCGGGTAGGCGTAGTGCAGCATGTCGCCCTTCAGCTTGCCCTTCGGTCCGGCAAACTGTGGCGTTGAATGTGGACCAACTCCTTCGCTCAGCCGCGCGGCCCCGCGCCGGAACAGCCTCAGCTTTCGGTCCGGATAAAAACCTCCATGCCTGATCCAGCGTCCGAAGTAAAGATTCAGCCGCGGAACCCAGTACGCCCCAAACTCCGGCTCGGCAGCCAGCACCGCCTGAATTTCCCGCTGCAACTCGGGGGTCAGCACCTCGTCCGCATCCAGCAGAAAAATCCAGTCTGAAGTGCATAGATCGAGCGCCACATTCTTCTGTTCGCCATGGCCACCAAATTCGTGATAGCTCGTTTTCGCGCCATACCGCTCGGCAATCTCAATGGTCCTGTCCTTCGATCCCGAGTCCACAAGGACGATCTCGTCGGCCCAGCGCACGCTCTCAAGCGTCCGAGGTAGATTTGCCTCCTCGTTCATGGCGATGATGGCAATTGAGAGGGTCTTACGCACGTTTGAAGGATAAACTGCGTGACTGGTCGGCGGTTATCGGATGCCGGTGAGTGCACTTGCCGGAAGTCCTGCGCGCAGCCATGCAATTACCTGTTCACGGCCAGCGTGCGCAACCAGCCGCGCTGCGTACCCACCGGCCGCACGATGCGCAGCCTGCGATTGGGCCTCGGTCGTTGCATCGCGGAGTGCACGGTCAACTTCGTCCAGCTTGAGCGCGGGCGCCGAGCCGGCCGGAAGCGCGCTGCCGTCGAATGTTTCTGGTAAACCCTCGCGGAGCCAAAGGGGAGTGGCGGGCGCTGCCACGCTCTCGATCAAAACATGTAGGAACTCATGCCGAAGCACCGGCACCAGCATTTTGCGCGCAGACAGCGTTTCCAGTGGCTGCGTCGCTATCCAGTCGCCCTCTGTAAATGCGGCGACCCATCCCGGAGCGAGAGTCGCGTCACGAAACGCCGTTGTTGTGTTGAACGCGCGCGCCGTAATTTGCTGAGGCATCGGGATTCCGGTCCGGCTCTGCGCGTCATGCAGGGCCTGCGTCAGCTGGGGCAGAAATGCCGCGTCTGCGGGATTGAGAGTTTCCAGCACAAACCCGTTGCCGTTAAAAGATTGCCACGCTTTCCCGGTGGTCTCGTCAGCCGTGATTGCCCCCGGAAAATACTGCGCAAGAATCTGCGTCGCGTCGCGTCCCTGTGCACCCATGGCCGCAGCTCCCGCCTGGCAAAGGCCCACCCCATGCCCCGATCCGCGCCCGTGAAACACAAACTGATCGCCCTGCGGCGAAACCTCATACCAGTTGCTGAGTATCTTGCCCCAACCAAAAGCGCGTCCCACTGCCAGCCGAAAATCCTCGGCGTTGATCTGCGTTCCATCCACCTGCAACGTCACCGCTCGCCCCGAATCCCCGCGCCGCGCGACCGACAGGTTCTTCCAGCCAGACCGAACCAGCCCGGCCGCGGCCAGCGCGCCCGTCAATTCGCCGAGCGACAAGCTGGCGGACCACTCCCGCGCGCCCCCGGCCGTGCAATAAGGGTCTGCCCGCGAAACCAGCCATGGCATCGGGGCGCGACTCAAACGCCCCGGCCAAACCTCCCCCGGAGAGGCCGTTCGTCCTCCGCAGTTCTGATGGAACCAAGCCGCCGCGCGCTGTCCATGGAACCACAGTGTCTCTCCCGCAGTCGCCAGCGTAGCCGCATGCGCCGCCGCCGTCCTTTCAGGCCGCCCACCCCAGTGCAGCAACTGGCAATGTGTCGAGTCGCACAAGTCGTAATCCGCGTGCCCGTGAGCCTGATGCAGTGCAAACGAACGCACCACGATGGCCAGCGCCTTCAGTGACTCGCTCGTATCCGATGTGCCGCTTTCGCTGGCGACGACCCGTTCCACATAGGTTTCCACCGGCAGCGTTACCGCCATCACCAGCACGCCATTGCGCGCGCTGACTCGAAGCGGGCTGCGCACGGCCAATGTCTCGCCGTGCGCAGCAAGGGTTACCGGTCCGGTGATCAAAATAGAGCCGACCTGGCTCCCTCCATTTAGAGTCAGGCTGCCCTCGCCAGCGCGGATCTTAATAGGCGCCTTGATCGGTTCGGCATCACACTCCGGGCAGCGGCGCAGACTGGACCCCGACGCCCGGTCAGCGGATACGGTAATCTCCTTGTCGTGCCAAAGCGTCCACACCCCAACCGTTAGAGTTGAGACGTGCGACCTTGATGCGGAGCCCGGTTCGCCCATCCCCATGGTCGACAAGGCAAGTGCCCCGAAGGCAACAATCCACGACAGGACACAAGCCCGCTCAAGGTTCTTCATTGATGGCCCGCTTTCAGCGGTGACTGGGCCAGCAACTCTGCGGCCACCCGCGCAGCATCGGTCCCCCGTCCTGCTGGCAGGTAGATCGCCAAAACCACCGACGGATGGTCCGCCGGGGCGAAACCCGCAAACCAGCCATGCGTCCCGGTGCCTGGACCCACGCTTGCCGTGCCGGTCTTTCCCGCGATCGGAACGCCACCAAGCGCCGCCGCCCCCGCCATGCCGACGCTTGCGGAATCCTTCAGCCCCAGGCGAACTACCTCGGCCGCGGCATTCCCCGCATGTGCTGCCAACTGCATGGCCAGCCACCGATACGCCGACGCCAGCTCGAGCGGGGTCACGCGAATGCCCTCCACGCCCAGTAATGCCAGCTTGGTTTGGTCGGCAGTTTGGGGCTCGCGGAACTCGGCCGTGGCCTCACCGTCATGCGCCTCGCGAGTCAGTCCTGTTTGCGCGAGAAGTCCTGTCGGCGCCAGCAGACTGCGGAGTTCTCCCGGAGCGAGCGTTCCCGCCACCGCCGCGAAGTACGAGTTGCAACTCCACGCCAGCGCCTCTTGCGCATCCATCGGGTTCGCGGCGGGATGCGAGCAGTCCAGCGATCGCCCGCCAACCCGCAGTTTGCGCGAACATGTCACTCGCCGTGCAGGATCCCAGCGGCCCCCGGCCACTAGCCTGTAAAGCACCAGCGGCTTTAAGGTTGACCCCGGAGCCGCAAGCGTCCGAGCAGCTTCATCGAGGTGACGTGCAGCAAGCAAATTCCCGCTGCCGATGTCCAGAATCAAAATCCGCGCATCGGGCGCTTCCGGCGCGGCCCTCTGCACCGCCGACGCCCAGGTCCGCGCGGCTTGCGGATGGCACAGGCACGCTCCCGCCACCAGAACCGCCGCAACCGACATTAACCTTGCGCTTCGCACTCCACGAGTATCCACCATGGAAGGCCTGCCCTGAGTTCGCGGGTTGTTCCGCCCACAAGCTACTGCGGCGGTGCTCCGCCCCACGTCGTGTATCGCACCCACGGCGCCTTGGCAATCAACGCGGAAAGCTTCGCATCCGGAAACCGCTTCACATACGGCACAGCCCAACCAATATCCGATCCGGAATACGGCAGCTCCACCAGCTGCGACACACCGGTACGCTTCTCCAGAATCGTCGGATCCTTGAGGCCGGCTTCACAAAACTTCACCAGCCGATGAATGGCTCCATTATCTTCCGCGTACAGGTCGATATCATTCGCCTCGCCCAGTTCCGCCAAGAGAATCATCGGCGCCAGCGCGTACAAGTGGTAGTGCAGCGCCCTTTGTCCGCGATTCATCTCCGCCTTCAAACTCCCGTCCGGCTGGATGTTGGCAAGCCCCATGCGATAGGTATAAAGCGCCCATTGGCCCGCGTCGCGGTCGTTATCCGCAATGGCCTCAGCGGCAACGGCAAGTCCGGCCCAGTAGATATGGTTGTTTTCGTTCTGCGGGCCGCCGAGCCGCGGGACTTCCTCGTCGAAAAACTCGCGTACCCGCCCGGCAAGCAGCTTGAACCATTTCTGGATGTCTGCATCCTGCGCCGCCGTGCTGAGCCCGCTTGGACGCACCTTCAGGTACGCAATCCCCACCCCGCTGAGGAGCCAGTTCTGCACGTAGACGCCGGAGAAGTTTTCCATCTTCCCATCCCACGCATCGGCCTTCGCCGCCGCGTCCAGCATGGAATAGACGCAAAGCGCAGCCGCCCGACTCCCCTTGTCAAGATAAGCATCCGCCGCCAGCGCCGCAGCCCGCGTTAAATCCGTGTACGCCTGCGAAGCCTTGTCATACTCCGCCTTCTGTTTCGGATCAATTACGGACGCCTTTCCGTCCACGTAATACGTCCCAATCGCGAGTGTCTTTTGAAACGCCGGCGGCGCGGGGCATACATAGGCTGCATCTGTCAGCGCAACCTTGCGACCGTCCCACGGCGACCGCAGCGGCCCGTCCTGCGCTCCCGCTAACGCCGTAGCAGTCGCCAACGTCAAAACAGAAATCGTGCTGATGAGCTTTCGCATGGGGTTCCCTAACGGCACTCATTCCTGGCATGTGCGGGATTGGCTTCCTGAGTTTCAGCTTGCAAGCCGCGGTCATCGACTCGAAGTCGAATCATAACCGCAAATAGACACCGTTGAGAATTCCATTCTGGTTTCGTGTGAACCATTTTAAGTTGCGGTGCGTATCTTCCTCACATGAAGGTCCTTGTAGAAGGAATTGGTCGTAGAAATATTGTGTTCAACGTTGAGTGAAAGAATGGAATCCATGATCCGTCGCATCATATTGACCCTCCCAGCTCTTTTAATTTTCCTGGTATTTTTCTCCTCGGTTTCGCTTGGCCAGCAGCCGGGCGACGCGCAACATTCGATCATTCAAAAACTCGCATTCGAGGGGAATTGGTACGTTGGCGCAAGCACCGGAGGCGGAGGCTCGCAGGTTGAAGGCTTTGCGAGCCAAGCCACCCAGCGGGCTAAAGGGAATATTTACGTTCAAGACCCTTTCGAGTCGAAGCCGCGGTGGATCGATGAAGGCCAATACCCAACCTGGTCGCCAGACGGATCCCGCCTGGCCTATTGCACAACGATCGGAACCAATTACGGTCAGATTCGGATTGCGAACGCTGATGGTAAGGGAAAGCGTCAGTTGACACATCTGAAAACGGGCGCATGCTTCCCCGATTGGTCTCCGGATGGAAAAGAGATCGCAATCACCCTTTTTGAAGGAAACTCCACAAGCCTGGCAATCGTTGATGAGAACGGCACACTTCTCCGCGGGCTGGGCCCTGGCAGCGAGGCGCACTGGTCGCCCGACGGCAAACAACTGATGTTCCTGCGCCCTCTGCCGCACACGCAAATTGGTAGTTCCATCTGGATCATGCGGGCGGACGGTTCCGAAGCGAGAGAAGTTCTGGAAGATGGCTCGCACTTTGTGCAGACAAGCTGGCTTTCGAATGGGTCGGGTATCCTTTTCTCCTCGGAACGGGAGGGGATGTCCGGGGTCTTCACGGTTGATCTCGAAGGCAAGAAGGTGCGAAAGGTAGGTTCGGACAAATTGACGAACTGGTTCGATCCAGTGGAGTCGCCAGATGGAAGCAGTTTAATTGTGGACGTAGCCACGCCAGAAAATTCGCCCATCAGAAAAGTGTCGGTGGTACAGATGGACGCCCATTCGCATGGCGCGAAGATACTGGTCGCGACCGGCGATCATTTCAGCGTTGTCTGGGGCCATAAGGCCGGAGCGGATGCGCAAAAAGTGGATAAAGCACCTCCTCCAGTTCCCTAGTCATCATGGAGTGACCGGTCCACTGCGCTGACCGTGGGTTAGGCTGTGATTCTGGAAAGAAGCACAACTCAGAGCCACAAGCGGAGAGGAACCGGTCATGAAGGAAAAGGTACGGTTTTTGGGTCTGGATGTCCATGCAGAGACGATAGCTGTAGCGATTGCCGAACCGGATGGTGAGGTACGCAGCCTGGGAACGATAGCCAACCGTGCGGAGTCGATCCGCAAACTGGTGAAGAAGCTGGGCCCGGTTGAACAGTTGAAGGCCTGCTATGAGGCCGGCCCGACCGGTTACGTACTCTACTGGCAGTTGGCCGAGTTGGGTGTCGTGTGCGAGGTGATTGCGCCGACGCTGGTTCCGATGAAGGCCGGGGACCGGGTTAAGACGGACCGGCGGGATGCGGAGCGTCTGGCGCGCAGCTACCGGTCCGGCGATCTGACGCCAGTGCGGGTTCCCGATGAGGGCTCCGAAGCGCTGCGCGATCTGGTGCGGGCGCGCGAGGCGGCCAAGCAGGATCAGTTGCGGGCGCGTCACCGCTTGAACAAGTTTCTGTTGCGCTCGGGCCAGCGTCCGGCGCAGGGGGTGAAGGCCTGGACGCTGGGGTACATGGCCTGGGTGCGACAACTTCGCTTCCCGCAGATAGCGCGGGAGTTTACGCGGCTGGATTATCTGCACGAAGTCGAGCACATGGCTGAACGGGTCAAGCGGCTGGAGCAGGCCATCGCGGAGGCGGTCAAGCTGGCTGCGCCCGAGTTACAAGAAGTTATCAAGGGCTTGCAGGCATTGCGTGGTGTGGCGCAAATCTCGGCGGTGACCATTGCGGCCGAGTTAGGCAATATCTCCCGCTTTGAAGGCGCCCGACAGTTAATGGCCTACAGCGGCACGATTCCCAGCGAAGACTCCAGCGGCCAGCGAACGCGGCGCGGCAACATTACCAAGACAGGCAACGCGCATCTGCGCCGCATCGCCATCGAAGCCGCCTGGAGTTATCGGCTGCGACCCGGCATCGGACCGGCGTTGCGTAAGCGACAAGAAGGGGTTGCCGAACCGATCAAGGAGATCGCCTGGAAGGCGCAACAGCGATTGCACAGGCGCTACATGAGGCTGGCCGGGGCGGGCAAGGATCAGCGCAAAATCATCACCGCAGTGGGGCGCGAGCTGCTGGGCTTCATCTGGGCAATCGGAGTCAAGGCGGAAGCCGCAGCCAAGCTGCCGACGGCGGCCTGAGGAAGAACAAGAACAAAGGCAAAAGCAGAAACTTTCCAAAGAATGAAAAAGCAAAAAAACTGACCAATGAACAGCAACGCCCAATTCGAGAACAGCGCCAGCCGCAGCCGGAGCAAGCACGAAGGAGAATCCTCGTATGCTCTATGCGACAGGCTCAGCCGGACTCGCGACACTAGTCAGAGGCAGCTCCCGACGGATCAAGATTATGCGGTTTCGACCCGCGAATATCAGACTGATCAATCGTCGCTCAAACCTGCCCCGGCTGCTGCTGGCCCTGTCCTCGAAAAACGGCAAAGACAACAACAACAAAAACAACCCCACAAATTACAGAGGTTGACAGGGTCACTCCATATCAGAGCATTTTCAAAGCCGGCGGTGGTCCATCTCTCGCCCACTTGGAGGCTTGGGAACTCGAGATATCGAACCATCGGACTCGGCGACTGGCCAACAATTGCACATCATG
>Ga0302201_10001645_pt1 | contig 18750 bp, 6 predicted proteins | sample II_Bog_N3_2_FD_194586 | JGI IMG/M metagenome (GOLD analysis project Ga0302201, IMG submission 194586) | Peat permafrost microbial communities from Stordalen Mire near Abisko, Sweden - II_Bog_N3_2 | ecosystem: Environmental > Terrestrial > Soil > Wetlands > Peat | place: Sweden: Abisko, Stordalen... | reverse complement strand
AGAACAGAACAATGGATAGAGCAGTACACCACCGCCGGGTGGATTCCGGCCAATGTGCGCGCATTTCACTGGATTTCATGAGGACGCCCGATTTCTCTTGAGACATGGTTGAAGCAACTCTTCCCATCGTGTTTTGTAGTAAGCGTTTTCAAACGCCCGCAGCATAGGACGGCGCGAATGTAGTCTTTCTCGCTGTGTGGAATTGTATCTGGATTGAGTGCTCTCGCTCATCAAGTTTTTTCTTCGATGCGGCTTTCCTGTCAATCTTGATTTTGTGCCGATAACAAACCTGCGGATGCAGGTGGGCGACGTTTCTCAATCGAATGGCATTGCCCCGGCCTGCCTGCATTTTTGGCGGAGTTTTCTCTCCCATTTTGGTAATATGAGAGCAGTTGATTTTTGGGTTCCGGACGTCTCTTGACCTTCTCCTCAAGGCAGGTTCCGGAAATGGCTTCCGTGTGTGAAGCCGAAGCGACCACTGGGGAGAATCAATGACACCGAAACTCGCGGCCGCAGCGGCTATTCTGGTGGCAACAAGCGCCTGTCTCACAGGCAAAGTCCTGGCCAGGGGATCCGGCGAGATTGCCGCGCCTGCATCTTCAGTAAGCTCCGAACTGGTTCCCCCCTGGCTCGAGCCCGTTTCCATGGACTTACCGGCCTCGAGCGATCCTTCCGCTCAATCCACTCTCACAATCGACATTCCCGCAAATGGGACCATCTACCCTCCGGACATCATTGCTCCGCAGTTTGCATGGCGCGACGACACCCCGGCAACCACTGTCTGGCAAATTGAGATTGCGTTCGGAGGACACCGGCGTCCCATCAAGCTCTGGTCCAATGGCGAGAAAATGCAACTTGCCCCTGTAGACACTACCCTTGTGGGTTATGTGCCGCCGACCCTGACGCCCGAACAGGCCGCAGCGCATACCTGGAGACCGGACACGAAGACCTGGGAAGAGATCAAGCAGCGTTCCGTGGAAATGCCGGCCACCGTAACCATTACCGGTTATGCAAGCCAGAAGGACCACGCGCCGGTCTCTCACGCGGAAGCGACGTTTCAAACGTCGAAGGACCCGGTCGGCGCACCGATCTTCTATCGCGACGTACCTTTGATTCCGCCGGATCTCTCCACCACGCAGCGCGGCGTCATCAAGCCTCTGCCCGATTCGGTGCTTCCCAAAATCAAATGGGAGCTGCGTTCCATCAACGAGCCTCAAAGCAAGGTCGTCATGACCGGCCTTCCCACCTGCGGCAATTGCCACTCCTTCTCGCGCGATGGAAGCACGATGGGGATCGACGTGGACGGTCCGGCGAACGATAAAGGGCTCTATGCGCTGATTCCGGTAAAAAAGCTCAGCACCATCAGCAACGATTACCTGATTCACTGGAGCGCATTTTCTGAAGAACATGCTCAGAAGCGCTTCGGTTTCATGAGCCAACTGTCGCCTGATGGAAAGTTCGTCGTCAATTCAATCGATGTCCCACACGCGCATGGGGTCCGCGTGCTCGACCGGCTCTACAACGGTTTCTATCCGGACTACGGATTCGGCCAAGTCTTTTATCCCACCCGCGGCGTGCTCGCCTGGTATAGCAGGGACACCGGAAAATTGAACCCGCTGCCGGGCGCCGACGATCCCGACTTTGTCCAGACCTCCGCCTTCTGGAGCCCCGACGGCAAATGGCTTGTTTTCTCCCGTGCGGCCGCGAGAGATCCGTATCCGCCGGGGTATAAGCGATCGCTCTACGCAAACGACCCCAATGAGACCCAGATTCAGTACGACCTTTACCGTATTCCGTTCAATGACGGCAAGGGCGGAACGCCGGAGAGAATCGTCGGCGCCTCGGAAAACGGCATGAGCAACAACTTCCCCAAGGTGTCGCCCGACGGCAAGTGGATTGTCTTTGTTCAATGCAAGAACGGCCTGCTCATGCGCCCCGACAGCAAGCTCTACATTGTTCCATTCGAGGGGGGCGTTGCGCGGCCGTTGCAATCGAACCTGGCCGTGATGAACTCCTGGCACACATTCTCACCGAATGGGCATTGGCTGGCTTTCTCTTCCAAGACTCCGTCCCTCTATACGCACCTCTATCTCACGCATATTGACGAGCAGGGGAACGCCAGTCCGCCGGTCGTCGTGGAAAATGCAACGGCTTCCAATCGCGCCGTCAACATCCCGGAATTCGTTGCTCTTGGCCCCGAGGGCCTCGACCACATCGATACTCCGGCAATCGACTTTTATCGCGAATTCGACGCAGCGCAGCAACTGCAGGACAATCATAAGTATTCCGAGGCGGTTCCAGCCTGGAAGGTGGCCGCCGAAAAAGACCCCACCGATGCCCGGCCCTATAACAACCTGGGAGTTGCATTGGCCGCAACCGGCAAGACCAGCGAAGCCATCGAGGAATACAAGAAGTCGCTCGCATTGAATGACGACAGTTCGCAGACCCACAACAATCTGGGCAGTGTGCTGGCTGAAGCCGGGCAAATGGACGAAGCGATGGCGCAGATTCAAAAGGCCATCGAACTCAATCCTGACAACGGCTCGGCCCACATCAATCTGGGCCATATTCTTGAAGTCATGGGCGGTCATCGTCAGGACGCCATCGACGAATTGACCAAGGGAATCGAGCTCGCTCCCAAGTCCTCTGACGGGCATAACATCTATGGTGTCATCCTCGCTCGAATGGGCAAGCTGGATGAGGCCGTCGCTGAATTGCAGAAAGCCGTGGATCTGGCGCCCCAGTCGGCGGAATGTCATTTCAACCTGGGCCGGGCATTGGCGGCGAGCAGCAAGTTTACTGAGGCGCTGCCGGAGTTTGAAGCTGCCGCCAGTCTCACCGGAGGCCATGAGCCGGCAATCCTCCAAATGCTGGCGGCCATGTACTCCGAGACAGGCCAGTATCAGAAAGCGGTTGAAACGGCGCAACATGCGCTTGACCAGGCCGTCCAGCAACAGAACAACGATCTGGCCGCAGCCCTGCGGGGAAACATTGCGCGCTACCAATCCCAGGCTCAGCATTCCTCGCCAAACAAAAGCAACCCGTAGCCACACCCGCTCCCACTCGTGCGCGACAGGGATTCCTGCACTCGCACTTCGCGAAGTCGCCCGCCCGGCTGCATCGAGCCCATAGAACAAGCGATTGTGAGGAGGGTACGCAAGGCTCTAAGATGACTTACATCCTTGCTTTTGTCTGGAGTTCCCCACACGATGACGTCCCACCGCCTGATTTGTCGCCCCGGTTTCTCTGCTGCCCTCTCAATCGCGCTGCTCGCGTGCTTCTCCATTTCGCCCGCACTGCTGCTAACCGAAGAGCCGCACACCGTGCCCCTGCCGGAGATGCACTGGCGCATGATCGGTCCCTTTCGCGGAGGCCGCACCCGTGCGGCGACGGGTGTACCGGGGCAGCCGAATGTCTTCTATGTGGGTCAAGGCGACGGCGGCGTCTGGAAGAGCGACGACTATGGCCGAACCTGGAACCCGATCTTCGACAGCCAGCCGTCGCAGTCCATCGGGGCCATCGCCGTGGCGCCTTCCAACGCAAATACTCTCTATGTTGCAAGCGGCGAAGGGCTCCATCGTCCGGATCTCTCCGTGGGCAATGGAATTTATAAATCCACTGACGCCGGCAAGACGTGGCAGCATCTTGGCCTGCGCGACGGTGAGCAGATTCCGTCGCTGGCGGTCGATCCGCGCGATCCGAACAAGGTGTTCGCGGCCGTATTGGGCCATCCCTACGGCCCCAGCGAGGAGCGAGGAATCTACCGATCCACCGACGGCGGAGCTACGTGGACCAAGGTGCTTTTCAAGGACGCAAATACCGGTGGATCCCAGGTAGCGATCGACCCCACGAATCCCGACGTTGTCTACGCTGCGCTGTGGGAGGCGACGCTTGGACCGTGGGAGGATGGCAATAGTTACGAAGGCACCAAGGGCGGCCTGTTCAAGTCCACCGATGGCGGCATCACTTGGAAGCAACTCACCAAGGGGTTGCCGGAAAATGTTGTCCATATCCAGGTGGCCCTTTCAGCCAGCGACGAAAAAAGACTCTATGTGACGCTGGCGACAACCCATGAAAGCGGATATGCCTCGGCCGCGGGACTTGGTGTGTATCGCTCCGATGACGCGGGTGAGAACTGGTACAAAGCGACCGACGATCCGCGACCTGCACTGAAGATAGGCGGCGGCGACCTGCCCATCGCGGTAGTCGATCCAAAGAACCCCGACGTGATTTACAGCGCCAGCATTGTGACCGAGCGGTCCGAGGACGGCGGCAAAACCTGGATGAGCCTGCGTGGCGCGCCGGGCGGCGACGACTATCAGAACCTCTGGATCAACCCCGACAATCCCAACATCATTCTGCTGGTAAGCGACCAGGGCGCAATCGTGAGCGTGAACCGCGGCGAGACCTGGAGTTCGTGGTACAACCAGCCCACGGCGCAGCTTTATCACGTTGCGGCAACCAGTTCGTTTCCTTACCAGGTCTGCGCGGGCCAGCAGGAAAGCGGATCGGTATGCATTTCGACTCGCGGCAACGATGGCGAGATCACCTTCCGCGAATGGCACCCCGTGGGTGTAATTGAGTACGGCTACGTTGCGCCCGATCCTTTGCATCCCGAGATTGTCTTCGGTGCAGGCCGCTCTGAAGTGTCGCGGTACGACATGGCCACCGGCCAGGTGCAAGACGTTACGCCAATTCCCGTGCGCGATCCTGCTTATCGTTCAGACCGGACCGAGCCCATCCTCTTCTCCCCACTCGATCCGCACGATCTGTACTACGCGGCCAACATGCTGTTTGAGACCAAGGATTACGGCAGAACCTGGACGACGATCAGCCCGGATCTAACCCGCGAACACTCCGGCCAGCCCGCCTCGCTGAAGCCGCTTCCCGATAAGGATCAGGCGCGCCGCCGCGGCGCGATTTACGCCTTTGCGGCATCGTTCAAATCTTCCAACACGCTGTGGGCAGGCACCGACGATGGCCTTGTCTGGACCACGCGCGATCATGGCAAAAACTGGAAGAACATCACGCCGCCCTCCCTCACGCCGTGGAGCAAGATTACCCAGATCAGCGCGTCGCACTTCGACGACAACACGGCTTTTGTATCTGTCAGCCGCATGCGCCTCGACGATATGAAGCCCTACATCTTCCGCACTCGCGACAGCGGCGCAACCTGGGAGCCGATCACGCAGGGCTTGCCCACCGATTCGCCTGTCGACACAGTGCGCGAAGATCCCATCCGCAAAGGCCTGTTATTTGCCGGCACAGAGACATCGGTGTGGGTGTCGTTCGACGCGGGCGACCACTGGCAGCAGCTTCAGTTCAACCTGCCGCATTCGTCCATGCGCGACCTGCTCATCAAGGACAATGACCTGATCGTGGCCACGCATGGCCGCTCCTTCTGGGTTCTCGATGACATCTCTCCGCTGCGGCAACTTGCCGACTTGAAGGCCCCATTCCTCTTCAAGCCCGGCAATGCCTGGCGCGTCCGCCGCAGCACCAATCCGGATACGCCGCTGCCCATCGACGAACCGGCAGGCGAGAATCCACCGGACGGTGCGGTGATCGACTACGCGCTGCCGCAGGAAGCCACCGGCCCGGTCACGCTGGAAATACTCGATGGCGCTGGCAAGGTCGTCCGCAAGTATGCAAGCACCGATGCGCCTGAAGCCACGATGGAAGAGCTTTCAAAGCAACTGATCCCGCTCTACTGGCTGCGCATGCCCACCACGCTTCCGGCCACGCCGGGCATGCATCGCTGGGTTTGGGATCTGCACTACACCACGCCCACTGCGGGCAACTATGAGTATCCAATCTCGGCCGTGCCTTATCAAACTCCGCGCACGCCGCAGGGGCCGCTCGCGCTGCCGGGCACATACACAGTGCGCCTCAGCGCTGCAGGCAAAGTGCTGTCGGCTCCATTGACCATCAAGATTGATCCCCGTGTTTATGCCACCGCGGCCGATCTTGAAAGCCTGTTTGCGCAGCAGAGCAAGCTAGCTGGGATGGTGTCAAAGAGCGCCGCCGCATCGATGCAGGTTCATTCGGCGCAGGAGCAATTAGCCGCCGTGTCGAAGAAGGTCGAGTCGCCGCTCAAGGACGCGGTGGAGAAGCTGGACAAGGAACTTGATGACTTGTTGAATGGCCAAAAGAAGCCCGGCGAGGTCGAGCAATCGCCAGGTCTAGATGACGTTGCCGGCGGATCGGCCGGCCTTTATGAACAGGTAGGGATGGCGGATGCCGCGCCAACCGCCGTGCAGGTGAAAGCCGCAGAACATGCGAGCGAAGAATTGGCCGAGGTCCTTGCCCATTGGCAGCATTCGAAGGAATCGTCGATCCCCGCCTTGAACCATCAGCTTGAAGCGGCTCATTTACCCCCGCTGAATCTAGAACAAAAGCCGCAGACAATGCCCGAAGGCGGCGACGAAGATTAGCAGCCGTTTCGGCCAGTAACTACTCTTTGTAACTCGAACCAACTCGAAATAGCGCATTCGTTTCGTGGAGAATGAATGGATAAGAATTGTGTCACTCGCCTTCAGGCCGTCTGCGCAGCGCTCCTGTTCGCCCTTCCAGCAGCGGCGCAGACCGTTGCCCCGCAACTCTTCAGCGACCTGCAATGGAGATTGATCGGGCCCTTTCGTGCCGGCCGCTCTGTTGCCGTGAGCGGCGCCCCAGGCGACGGCGCGACCTTCTACTTTGGCTCAGTCGATGGAGGCGTATGGAAGACCAACGATGCCGGCACAACGTGGAAGCCCATCTTCGATCAGCAACCGGTAGCGTCCATCGGCGCGCTTGCGGTGTCGCCTTCAAACCCCAACGTCATCTATGCCGGAACCGGCGAAACTGACATACGCTCCGACCTCGCGTCCGGCGCGGGTGTGTACAAGTCCATTGACGGCGGAACGACATGGAGTTACGTCGGACTCAAAGAGACGCGACAGATTGCGAAAATCGCCATCGATCCCGCGAATCCTGACATTGTGTATGTCGGCGCACTTGGCCATGCCTATGGCCCCAACGCAGATCGCGGCGTCTACAAATCCACCGACGGCGGAGCCACGTGGAAGCGCACGCTCGACAAAGGGCCTGACGTCGGCGCGGCTGACCTCGCCATCGCTATCAACAAGCCGAACGTGCTCTTTGCATCTATGTGGAATGCGCATCGTGCCCCGTGGAGCACTTACGCGCCGCTCGTCGGTCCTGGAAGCGGCCTCTACCGCTCGACGGACAGCGGCGAGACCTGGCAGCCATGCGTGGGGAACGGCTTGCCCGAAGGCCCCTGGGGCCGCTCCGGCGTGGCCGTCAGCGCAGACGGGCAGCGCGTCTACGCCTTGATTGAAGCCAGGCAATCGGGCCTCTATGTGTCCAACGATGGTGGCCTCAACTGGACGCTTGCCAACGCCGATCCGCGCCTCACCGGACGCGCCTGGTACTTCAGCCGCATCACGGTTGATCCCAGCGATGCCAACATCATCTACATGCCGAATGTCGCGCTCATGAATTCAGTCGACGGCGGAAAAACTGTCTCGGTGCTGCGCGGCGCGCCCGGAGGCGATGACTATCACGAACTGTGGGTCGATCCGAAGAATGGGCAGCACCTCGTGCTCGGCACCGATCAGGGAACCACCGTCAGCCTCAATCGCGGCAAAACCTGGTCCACCTGGTATAACCAGCCGACGGCGCAAATGTACCACGTAACCACCGACGACCAATTCCCCTACACCGTCTACGGCGCTCAGCAGGACAGCGGCGCCGCGGCCGTGTTGAGCCAGACTAATCATGGCCAGATCACCTCGCGCGATTGGTTCCCCGCCAGCGCCAGTGAGAGCGGCTACCTGGCAGTCGACCCCAAGGACTCCAACATCATTTACGCGAGCGGCAGTTACGGTACCGTCTCGCGATGGGACAGGAATCGTTCGCTCTCGCAGGATGTTTCGCCGTGGCCCGTTCCCGTGTTCGGCACGCCGATTCAAAAGCGAAAGTATCGCGATCCATGGACGCCACCGCTTGTCTTTTCCCAGGCCGATAAAACATCGCTCTATCTCGGAACGCAATTCGTGTTGAAGACATCGGACGGTGGCTTGCACTGGACGCAAATCAGCCCCGACCTCACCGGCTCAAACGCTTCTCCTTTGACAGCGGAAGCAGTCGCGCCTAGCGGCAATCCATCCACTCGAACAACGATCGACGATCTAACAAGCCACGATGGACCGACCCCGGACAACGCGATAGAGCGCGGCTACGGCACGCTTGCAACGGTTGCTCCTTCGTACATAAACAAAGATGTGCTGTGGACAGGCAGCGACACAGGAGTCGTTTCGCTTACCAGGGATGGAGGAAAGACCTGGGCCAATGTAACTCCTCCGGGCATGAAACGCTGGGGCAGGGTTTCGCAAATCGATCCTTCCCACTTCGATGCGGCCGTGGCTTACGTGTCCGTCGAACGCCATCGCGTAGACGACCGCAGCCCCTATATCTACCGCACCGGGGATTATGGAAAGACATGGAAACTCATCACCGATGGCATTGCCGATCCGGCTTTCGTCAACGCGGTGCGCGAGGACCCAAAGCGAAAGGGATTGCTCTATGCGGGCACCGAGTTCGGTATGGATTTCTCAACTGACAATGGCGATCATTGGCAGCCGCTGCAGTTGAACCTTCCCGTGACGTCGGTACGCGATCTCGTGGTGCATGGAGACGACCTGGTGATTGCGACGCATGGTCGCTCGTTTTGGATCCTCGATAACGTGACTCCATTGCGCCAGGCTGCGGAGCGCGCGGCAAGCGCCGCGCCGTTCCTCTACAAGCCGCAAACAACGGCCCGCATCGATAGCGACACTTGGTCGGGAACGCCACTGCCACCCGAAGAGCCAACCGCGGAGAATCCACCGAACGGAGCAGTTCTTGACTACTATCTCTCCAGCCTCGCGCAGAAGGTGGAGATCCGAATCTACAACGCGCATCATGAACTGGTGCGCAAGTTCGCCTCCGCTTCCACGCCGGAGCATGAGGAGAATCACGCGATGATTCCCATCGCAGAGCGCTGGTTTCCAAAGCCGCAGCAACTTGCAACCGCGCCGGGCATGCACAGGCTCGTCTGGAATCTCGCATGGGGAACTTCAGGCGTAGCTGAAAGCGATGAGCCGGACGATGGCGAGGGCGACATTCCACGCGGTCCGCGTGTGGCGCCAGGGACCTACAGCGTGGAACTGGAAGCCGACGGGAAAAAGTTCCCCGCTGAAAGCCTCACGATCGTCAAAGACCCGCGTTCCCCTGCGAGCCAGGCCGAGCTTGAAGAGCAATTCAAAACCAGCTACACCATTTTCCGCGATTCGCTCAGCGCCCGGCGCGCACTTGCGGAGATCGGATCGGTAAAGGAGCAATTGACCAAAGTGATTGCGAGTCAGGGCAACAGCGAAACCGCCGATGAATGCAAACGATTCAGCACCTCGATCGATGCTCTGGTCGACGGAACCAGCAGCGGATCGCTTGGGCTCGATGCGGCCAATCAGGAACTGACTGCGGCGCTCGGCGTCGCGGAGGGCGCCGATCGCACAACGCCCGCACAGGGACTCGAAGTCTACGCTGAGGCAAAGGCGGCGAGCGGTCAGCGAATTGGCGAGTGGACCGCGTTAAAGAAGGGACCGCTTGACACCCTGAATCAAAAGCTGCGAGCCAAGGGCCTTGCGCCCATCGCGATTGCCGAGATTGAGCAAGAGGTGTATTACCTCATGACCCGTTGACCTTGGCAGTGAGAGCTTTTCTAGCAAGATGCTACACTACGCCATATTTGGGAATCACCGGCCGTTCATTTCTGGATGCTTGGTGAATCAGGGTTGTTCCAGGGATACTTTGCGAACGGCTCAACAGACACGATGCGACTGTGAGGAGGCAGGCATGTCTGCTGCAAAGCTTCATACGCAAGGGAATTGGCCGACGGCGAAGCGGATCAATGGGTTCAGTCTCGTTCTCCTGGTCATGGCGCTTGTTCCCTTACTCCTGCGTGCCCAGAATTCCAACGGCACGCTTCGCGGGGAGGTCCAGGACGCGCGTGCGGCGCGCGTGCCGGGCGCACGAATCGTCGTCCAGGCCACCGGTTCTTCCGTTAGCCGCACAGCAACAGGAAATGGCCAGGGAGAATTTAGGATTGAAGGGCTGCAGCCCGGCTCGTATCGCGTCGTGGTCACTGCTGCGGGCTTTGCCCAGGCCACGGCCGATGTCGAGGTCGCTGTCAGCGTCGTGCGCGATATCGACGTCACGCTGAAACCGGAAGGCGCGCACGAGTTGGTGAATGTGAAGGGCATACCTTCCTCGATTACGGCCGAGACAATTGACACATCGAGCGCCGTGCGTGGCGGCGTTGTCGGCAGCCAGGATCTCGACTCGTTTCCGCTTCCCGCGCGCAGTTTCGCCAACATAGCTTATCTCGTGCCCGGCACCGAGCCTGTCGAGCCGTCCGACCCCACCAAGGCGCGGATCACCGCGGTATCCACCGGCGGAAGTTCCGGGTTGAACAACGAACTATCAGTCGACGGCGCCGATAATTCAGACGACTGGATTGGCGGCTTCCTGCAGAATTTCTCGCCCGACGGCATTCAGGAATTTGCCGTGCATACTTCGAATGAAGATGCAGATACCGGCTGGACAACTGCCGGATCCGTCGTCATCACCACCAGGCATGGCACCAACGACTGGCATGGGGACGGCGCCTTCTACGAGCGTGCTTCCGGGCTCAACGCCCGTTTCCCCATTGAGAATCCCGCGGAGACCTGCACCGACGGCACCTGTCTCTCCAACCCCAAGCAACCGTTCTCACGCCAGAATTATGTCGGCACACTGGGCGGCCCCATCGCGAAAAACAGGATGTGGTTCTTCACCTCATTTGAGGCCGTCCATGAAGACGCCAGCATCGCCTACAGCCCAGCCAGCATGCAGCAATTCGATGCGCTCAGCGCAATCGCAGCCCAGGGCCTGATCCCCGGTGCAGCTTCCATCGCCACGCCCGCAACGGTGCCCATCCCTTTCCGCGACTATCTCGCCACTGCGCGTTTCGATTGGTCCCAGTCTCAAAAGTCGCAGTGGTTTCTGCGCACTTCAGAAGACAGCTACCTTACCCACAACGCTTTGGTAGAGCAGGGCACGCTGCCTTCCACCGGGCTCATCACGCACAACAATTACTGGAACACCGTCGTCAGCAATGCTTACACCTTCAGCCCCACCTGGCTCGGTAACCTGGTGATCGCATCCAGCCTGTTGCACCTGACACAGACGCGCAACTCGGACCTCGGCTTTGCCCTGGCTTTTCCTTTCAGCTCGACAGCGCTGACCATCTCCGGATTCGAGACCTTCGGCGACAACCAGTTCGCTACGCCCATCACGCTGTTCCCCGATCTGCGTAACCAGGAGAAATATCAGCTTCGCTATGACCTGACCCACATCATGGGCAGCCACGCTCTCAAGTTCGGCGTCGACTTCATCCATGAGCCGGTGCTCGGCGGCGCGTTCGCGTCCACAGCGGAGCAGTTCATCCAGTACCCATCCAATCCCGATTGCTATATCGGAACTCCCGGCGCAGACTGCGGCGGCATCACGAGTCCATTGCCGTTCTACGATGTTTCTGCGGCCTCACAGTGCAATCCAGCGCCCAGCGCAACCTCAGGCATCACCTGCACGTATACGCCCGCGGGCGATGGCAGCTTCTCGCAGAATGTGCAGCGGCTCGCGTTCTACGGCGAAGACGCGTGGCGCGTTTCGCATCACCTCACGGTCAACTACGGCCTGCGTTACCAAACAACCTATGGATTGTTTGAAGGCTCGGGCCGAAGTCAGCTTGAGAACAGCGCCTACATCACCCTGCAGGCCTTGCAGATTCCCGTAGCCGCAAGCTTGCCGCAAGACTACCGCAAGCAAATTGCCCCGCGCCTGGGCCTTGCGTATTCTCCCGGCGGCAGCCAGAAGACCGTGTTGCGCGCGGGCTTCGGCATGTTCTACGACGACCTGGCTCAGAACGGATGGGCAACCGCGTTTCAGGGAATCAATAACACCAACGCAACCACAGGCACTTGCGAGCTTACAGGCGGTCCCGGCAATTACGCGCTCAATGGCGCGGGTTGCCTGCAGGGCGGCAACGGCAGCACCGGCAACCTTGTCGGATCCAACTACAAAACGCCCTACGCCATCCACATTACCGGTGGCGCGCAGCATGCCTTCAACGACCGCTGGCTGGCCTCTGCCGATTACACGCACGAGCAAGGGAACCATGGCTATCGCGCCTTGCCGTACAGCGGCGGCGCAAACCTGCTCACTCCGCTCATCTCATCTTCCGATCCAAACTATGCCGCGGACCAGGCCAGTGTAGTGCCCAACGTCAATGCGTTCGAGTCCGACAATCGTTCCAGTTACAACGCCCTTATGCTTCACATGCAAGGCAACATGCGCCGCTTCAATCTCGTCGCCAATTACCAGTTCTCCAAAGCGCAAACCTGGGGATGCCTGCTCGGCGAACTCTTTGACTATGTAGACGGCGTCTGCACGCTGCAAAGCGGACCGAATGCAGGCCAGTTGGATGCATTCGGCCCCGGCGATTACGGCCCTTCCGGCGAAGATGTGCGCCATCGCTTTGTGCTTGCCGGCACCGTTCATATCCCCGGCGGATTCGAAGTGAGCGGCGTCTCCCAGCTTGAAAGCGCGCGCCCCATCACCATAACCAACGCGGATAATACCGGCCGCATCTGGGTCAATGGAGCCTACACCAGCCTCGACGAATTCCGCGGCGCCCCGTACATGCAGACCGACCTGCGCGTGACCCGCCCCTTCAAGATCGGCGAAAACTGGCAGATCAATCCGTTCGCGGAATTCTTCAATATCTTCAACCGCAACAACCCGGGCGCAAACTACGCGGTCAACGTCACGCAGCTTCCAGTTCCCGCCTCGCAAATGCAGCCAAATCAAAACGGCATCACCAATGTCAGTTCCATTTGCACGGTTGCCGATTGCTCGCAGACCGCGCCCATCACCAGCCTGAAGCAACTTGAGATTCCCGAGGGAGCGCTGGGAGATTTCTTCGGACCAGGCACCACCGTGGGCATCCCATTTGCTGCGCAACTGGGTGTTCGCGTAACCTTTTGATTCAGATAGCCGCAATCTTCTCCCGGGGCAAAAGAACGATTGACCGACAAGATGCACCCGTGTGCGGCCCAGGGGAGTCATGATCAAATTCCGCTCGGTTGTATTCGCTGCGTGTTGGCTTGCCGCAACAGCGTGCTTCGCCCAGGATATCGACACCGCCAGCCTCGACGCATTGCATTGGCGCATGATCGGCTCGTTCCGCGCGGGCCGCGTCTCGGCCGTCGCCGGCGTTTCAGACAATCCGAACGTCTACTATTTCGGCACGCCCGGCGGCGGCATCTGGAAGACGACGGATGCCGGCCACGTATGGTCGCCCATATTCGACAAGCAGCACATCGCCTCCATCGGCTCTCTCGCCGTAGCTCCTTCGAACACGAAGATCATTTATGCCGGTACGGGCGAGCAGACCCCCGGCAACGGCGTCTACAAGTCTCTGGATGAGGGCAGCACCTGGAGTCACGCCGGCCTTGAGGACACGCGTTTCCTCCAGGCAGTCTATGTCGATCCGCGCAACCCGGATGTGCTTGTTGCGGGCGCCAACTCCATCGGCGTTTATGTCTTCTCGCGACCTTCGCCGACCCGGACATTCACAACTCCGCGCGGCGTCTTCAAATCGGAAGATGGCGGAAAGACCTGGAAGCAGACGCTCAAGAACGACGACACTGCCGGCGTCTTCGATCTCACGGTCGACCCCGATAACTGGCGCGTCCAATACGCGTCGCTTTATATCCCCGCTTCGGGGCCGCCACCAGAATCCGGCAAGCCTGGCGGCAAAGAAGCAAACTCGCTCATCTACAAGTCCATCGACGCCGGTTCCACCTGGCAACTGCTTGAGTCCAAGGGGCTGCCTGAGAAAGCTCGCGGCCGTCTCGGCATCGTTGTCGCCGCCGGCACCAAGGGCCGCCGTATATACGCCATCATGGAGCAGGGCTTCTTCCGCTCAGACGACGCGGGTGCAACCTGGACGCAGTCAACCAAAGATCCGCGCATCCTCGGCAACGCCTACTTCAGCCGGGTCTTCGTCGATACCAAAAACCCTGACATCCTCTACGTAGCCCAGACTTCGCTCTATCGCTCCACCGACGGTGGCCACACCTTCGAAGCCTATGTGGGCGCGCCTTCCGGCGATGATTTCCACGTCCTCTGGATCGATCCCAATAACCCCAGCCGCTTGCTTCTCGGCGTCGATCAGGGCGCTGTCATCAGCGTGGATGCCGGCAAGACCTGGAGCTCCTGGTACAACCAGCCCACCGGCCAGTTCTACCACGTCATCACCGACCAGGCTTTCCCCTATCGCACCTACGCCGCGCAGCAGGATAGCGGCACGCAGTCCGTGCCAAGCCGCAGCGACAATGGCGAGATTACCTTGTCTGACAACATCTCAATCGGCGGCTTCGAGTTTTGCTTCATCGCGCCTGACCCGCTCCATCCCGACTGGATTTATTCCGGTGGCTGGTATGGCACCGTCGTTCGCTACGACCGCAAGACCGGCCAGACCGCAACTGTCTTTGAAAAGGGAGACAAGTATCGCGTTGCGCAAATGCCGCCCTTGTTCTTTGCGCCTCACGATCCGCACACCCTCTATTTCGGGACGCAGTACGTCTTGAAGACCACGGACGAAGGAGAGACCTGGCAGCCCATCAGCCCGGACCTGACCGAAGAGGGCAAGAAAGCTCCCCAGGGGAACCTTCCTGAAGTAGCCGGCAAGAATGACAAGGTCGATAACGACAAAAAGGCCGACAAGAAATCCGACAAGGACAAGAAGGATGAAGATGAGGAGGCCAATCCGGACCGGCCCCGTCCCGCATCCATCAATGCTCTGTCCGCTTCCACTATCGATTCCAGCGTCATGTGGGCAGCTACCACCAACCGCATCGTGCAGCTCACGCGCGATGGTGGCGCACACTGGCAGAATGTAACTCCGCCGGGAATCGCCCCGCCAACTGAGATCTTCTACGTAGAGCCGTCGCACCACGACTCCGCTACGGCCTACGTTTCCGTTGGATCAAGCCGCCAGGCTGTTCCGCCGCAAATCTTCCGCACCTACGACTACGGCGCAACCTGGCAACCCGTCATTACCGGACTGCCTGCCACTGAAGGCGTGCGCGTAGTCCGCGAGGACCCTGTGCGCAAGGGGCTTCTCTATGCCGGAACCGATTCCACTGTCTTCCTTTCCTATGACGATGGAGATCACTGGCATCCGCTCACGCTCGATCTGCCGGCCACGCCCGTAACCGACATGGAAGTCCATGGCGACGACCTGGTGATTTCAACCTACGGCCGCGGGCTTTGGATCCTTGACAACATCACACCCATCCGCCAGCTCAATTCGGAGGTCCTTAATTCCGCCGTTCACCTCTTCGCCCCTGCGCCGGCGCTTCGCGTTCGCTGGGACACAAACCAGGACACGCCACTCCCCATTGAAACCCCCAGCGGAAAGAACCCCCCGGACGGCACGGCAATCGACTACTTCCTGAAGTCCGCGTCCGCAGACGGAGCCACGATTACCATCCGGGATTCCGCAGGCAATGTAGTTCGCAAGTTCACCGGCGCTCCGCATGAACCCAAGCTGCCGCTGCCAAACGTCCCAGAGTATTGGTTCTCCACGCTGCAACCCGTCGACGGAACCAGCGGCCTGCATCGCTTCATCTGGAACCTGCGCTATGACGCGCCCAACGTCTTGCCGGCGGGCTATTACGGCCCGATTCTCCAATACACCGAGTACACCCTGGCCGACCACGCCATTCCTCACGAAACGCCACGCCAGCAGCCGGAAGGCCCGCTGGTTGTGCCAGGCGCCTACACCATTGAACTCGCGGCCGCCGGACAGACCGTTCAGCAGCAGGTTACGGTTCAGCTCGATCCACGCATCCACGCCACGCAGGCCGACCTTGAAGCGCAGCTCGCTGTGGCTCGCCGCATCCTCAGCGGCATCAAGCTCTCTTACAACGAGTACCAGGATCAAGCAGCGTTGGCCACGGCGCTTGATGAGGCCAAAAAGGGCAAGACCCTTGACACAGCGGATATTGAAAAGCAGATCAAGGCGGTGACGGAAGGCACCAAAATCGCGCCCGGACTTGGCCCGGTCAATCGTGACCTTACGCGTCTACTTGACAGCGTGGAGGCTGCCGATCAGCGTCCCACCGAGCCGCAGATTCAGGCAGTCAACCAGGTCTGCGATGCGCTGGTCAAAGTTACCGATCTCTGGAAGGCACTCAACGAGCAGCTTCAAAAGCAGAATCCGCTCAACCTTCCCACAGCGCCCGCGCCGCCTACATCCGGCTGCACGCAATAGCCTATTGGATACTCAAATCGGAATGATGTCTGTGCCCCATTCATCGCGTATTTTGCGATGAGTGGGATCGGGACAACCTCATCTCCGCATTCCCCACCTATCAAACATTGCCGGAACCCCGGCGGCTGGACTTCCGCCTGTAAACAAAAGAATATGGATGAATGCCAAGGTCCTCGAAGCCCTTTCTGGCCCTCGTGATTTGTGCTATTGCAATCCTGCCCGCCTGTGCCGCCACCCCTTCGCCGCGGCCGCCGCTCATCCCGCAACCGCGTGAATTCGAGCCCCAGCCGGACCTCTCCTTATCTTCAGGCGTCAGCATTCTAGTCCCCGGCCGAGACGCAGAGGACCGTTTCGCCGCAGCAGACCTCGCCGCTGAATTCAAACAGCGCGGCATCCCTCCGCAGGCAACCGCAACGGCCATTCGGGTGTCCCTGCTTCGCGATTCGAATCCACTGGCGCAGCGCATCCTGGCCCGCCATCGCCTCGCATTCGACGAGCCCATGCGCGCGGAAGGCTACGTCCTGCTCACGGAAAGTCACGAAGCATTTGTCATCGCGCACACTGCCGAAGGCGTCTTCTATGGCGCGCAAACACTGAAGCAACTCATCAAATCAAGCGCGTCCAAACCCTTCCTCCTGGGGGTCGCAATTCGCGATTGGCCCGCCATGCGCTATCGCGGTGTGGACGACGATCTATCGCGCGGCCCCGTGCCCACACTCGAGTTTCAAAAGAAGCAGATCCGCACCTTCGCTGCTTACAAAATCAATATCTACTCGCCCTATTTCGAAAACACCATGCAGTACCCGTCCAATCCGCTTCCAGCGCTTCCCGGCGGGTCCATATCGGTCGACGATGCGAAGGCGCTGATTGCCTATGCGCGCGATTATCACATCACCATCATCCCCGAGCAGGAAGCATTCGGCCACCTGCACAAGACGCTCCTATGGCAGCAATACGCGTCACTGGCGGAGATTCCCGGAGGCGATGTGCTCGCCCCCGGCCAGCCAGGCTCCATCAAGCTCATCACCCAGTGGTTCGGCGATCTGGCGACAGTGTATCCAGGGCCGTTTCTTCACGTCGGTGCAGATGAGACCGCCCAGTTGGGACAAGGCCAAACGCAGGATGAAGTAAAGAAGCACGGCCTGGGCGCGGTCTACATCGACTTTCTCACGCAGATCCACCAGGCTCTCACCCCGCTTCATCGACGCCTGCTCTTCTGGGGCGATATCGCGATGAACAATCCTGAACTTGTTCCGCGGCTGCCCCACGACATGATCGCGGTTGCATGGCACTACGAGCCCGAGCCCCAGGGCTTTGACAAGTGGCTCGATCCCTACACGCATGCCGGCATGGAGACCTGGGTCTCTCCTGGCGTAAACAACTGGAACCGCGTCTACCCTGATTTTGACCTCGGTCTCGCCAGCATCCAGGGCTTCACCGCAGCGGGGCAGCGCGCCGGCAGCACTGGCCTGCTTAATACAGTTTGGAATGATGATGGAGAAGGCCTCTTCCTCGAAGACTGGTATGGCATTCTCTTTGGAGCGGCGGCCGGATGGCAAGCGGGGACAAGCGATATCGCGCAATTCCAAAGTGACTACGGTGCGGTCTTCCACGGCGACGCAAGCGGAAGCATCGATGAGGCGCAACGCGCTCTCATCGCCGCGCACAAGGCCCTCATCAACGCCGGTCTCGACGATGCGCGCGATGCCTATTTCTGGGTAGACCCATGGACTCCCGAAGGCCAGCAGGTTGCTGCGAAAATTCTCCCTGTTGCCGCCGAAGTCCGCCTCAATGCTGAGCGCGCTCTCACGCTGCTTGCACAGGCAAAGGCCACCGGCAATCTGCGTGAGCCGGAAGCCATTGATGCCATGGAGCTCGGCGCACGACGTATCGACTTTCTCGCCTTCAAGTTTCAGGCAGCGGATGCGATCGCTGCGGGATACCGCCATTTATACAATGGCCAAAAGGATCCGGAGATCAGCCGCCATATAACGCGCGACCTCTATGCGCTCTCTGGAGTCAACGGGCAGTGCGAGGATTTGCGCGATGGCTACAGCTACCTGCGTTCGCGTTTCAGCGCGGTGTGGCTCATGGAGAACCGCCCCTACTGGCTCGACATTGTCACCGCGCGCTACGATGCCGCAATCGAGCTATGGATGGCCCGCAGCAGCAAGATCACAGCGGCGCGCCAGCAGTGGAGCCACAATCACACGCTTCCCGCACCGGAAGAAATCGGCATTTCCGCCGCCACGAATTGAGAACCATGCGCTTGCCATCATTCAATAAAATAGCTATCGCAGCGGCAATGCTTCTCATTGTTCGCACGG
>Ga0302201_10001625_pt1 | contig 18903 bp, 17 predicted proteins | sample II_Bog_N3_2_FD_194586 | JGI IMG/M metagenome (GOLD analysis project Ga0302201, IMG submission 194586) | Peat permafrost microbial communities from Stordalen Mire near Abisko, Sweden - II_Bog_N3_2 | ecosystem: Environmental > Terrestrial > Soil > Wetlands > Peat | place: Sweden: Abisko... | reverse complement strand
CTTGCTATGGGCAGCAGCGTCAAGGGCCTTGTGATCCTTTTCTGAGAGTCTACGGCGTTTCCATCCTATAATACCATCTCTCAGAGATAACTGGACTTTCTGACTGGTTCTTTTGGCGTGTGGCTGCGTTGTCATCCCTCTGGTTATCTTCGGATAGCCATCGGTCTTCCGCCTTGCCACACACCAAAATCCCTGCGCCTTAAGAGTTCACCTATCTCTGAGAGATGGTATAAGTCCCTCAGATCGTTCCGTTGACTCCTATTGCGGACATCGTTGACTGAACTCTCGAACTCATGAACAACCCAAGCGGAATTTCACTGGATGTCGCCCACGCGATTCAGTTGGCACTGGCCCCGGCCTTCCTGTTGACCGCTATTGCTGGCCTCCTGAACGTGATGGCTGGTCGGCTCGCCCGTATTGTTGATCGGGGCCGATTCCTTGTGGAATCGCCGTTGGCTACGACTACTATTTCGGCAGACAAGCGCGTGATCGAACTCATCAGTTTGGAACGCCGCCGCCGGATCGCAAGCGCAGCGATCACCGCCTGCACTCTGGCAGCACTGCTTGTCTGCACGGTGATTGCCATGTTGTTTCTGGAGGCGTTGCTGGAACTGCCGTTCAAGTGGGTTGAGGGGCTCATCTTCACCGGGGCGAGTCTCTCCTTGGTGGTTGGTCTCGCGTTCTTTCTCCACGAGGTTCGCCTCGCCAACCAGACCGTAAGGATTGAGACGGAGTGGGCGATCCGGAAAGAACCGGATGCACCGTAACCAATCTCCAGAGTGAACACCGTCATGGGCACCCTTCGGTTTGATCGATTATCCACAAGAGAGAACGAGCAGCCACGATTTTCTAATCTCACATGAGACACTTTTCACGATCATGGTCATGCTGGGTCCTGTCAGCATTCTTCATCCTGGCAGGTGCCAACCATTTTCTACATCCAGCACCATATCTCTCGATGATGCCATCCTATCTGCCCTGGCCCCTTGAACTGATTTGGTTGAGTGGAGTCGCCGAGATTATGGGAGGGATCGGACTCATTGATCCTCGATCAAGAGTCTTGGCAGCATGGGGTTTGATTGCACTTTTGGTTGCAGTCTTTCCCGCGAATCTCAATGTGGCTCTTCACGGCTGGCCAGGCGTGAATCTCCCCTCGTTCATTCTGTGGCTAAGACTTCCTTTCCAGCTCGTCTTTATTTGGTGGGTCTATCGCAGCTCCTTGATCCAGCACAAAGAGTAGGGTTAGGTATCCAACGGCTTATTGGAAGAGGAGGAACAGAAAGACCCGTTCCTGCGCAGGTGGGGGTTCTATCGGGTTTAACAAGGGGGCATGGATGTGCCCCCCTTGTCAGGTATTTGGTTTCTGGCTTCCACCCCTACCACTGACCTTCACTCACCGGTGGTGCAACGATTTCAGGGAGGATTCCAACAGGAGGAGTTTCCAGCGACTCAGCAATATAGAGGCCCTCAGCGACCTTCTTGACTCCTGCCAGTTTGCCGATGCGAACATAGAGGGTTTGGCGGGGATTCTTTGCTGTCCAGATGTAGCCATCGTGTTCCAGGCCGATGAGGATCTCCTGCACCTTGAGTGCCCGACCATAGCGCTGAAGTACCTTCACAACTGCGGGAGCCAGAGGACCGGATGGGGAGGCAGGACGGGGGATTCCCGCTATCTTGGAAGGAGCTCCGGCTCTGGTTTTATTCACTGAACCAGGGGGCCTTCCACGGGGGCGTCGTACCTTCACGATCTCGACAGGTGAGACGTAGGTATCGACTGGAAGTTCCAGAGTATCTCCAACAAGGGCGTGTAGCTTGCCAGTAAGTCGCTCGATCTTGGCAGCGATTTTGGTGGCTTTGCGGAGGGTTAGGGCGTTGGGTATGGGCATTTGCAGAAGGAATGTGGAGTCGGATTCATCGCACTTACTGGAGGTCACTTGAAGTAAGGCTGAATGCGACCCAAGGTTAGACTCCTATGATATAGCGCGAGAAACGTCGATTATTATTTTCCGATTCATCAAAGAAATCTTTCAGGTAATCAGAGACTCACATACAACGACCATCATCGGACTAATACTCACCCACTACCAAGAGCCATGAATTGCGTACCCCGCTCAACGGCATCCTAGGATTTGCCGATACCGGTTGCGACTGCATGAAACGCATCCTCCTTGTTTCGATTGTTCCTCTCTACGCTCAGGATGGACAATACTCCAACAACCAACTCGAAACCAACCCAGGCTAGGGATCAATCCACTACTTCCTCCAAATCATGAGTCCCCTCGACACGATCTGATGAAACGTACCTATCCCATCAATACAGTTTGCTTGTCATCATTCACGGCTCCTCTGCTGTTGCTTGCTTCATTTCTGAGTCTTTCCACTGCAATAGGACAAGTGCTCGTTGTTGGTAGTAACTCTTCAAGCCAAACCACCAATTACACCTCGGGAACAAATCAATACAGCGATGCCTACGTTGGCTATAACACCGGTGACTCGAATAACACGGTCAGCGTCGTCAATACCAATACCTTGCTCTCCATCGCCGCCGATCTAAATATCGGCATTAGCGGAAGTAGCAACACCCTCACGATTTTGAGTGGGGGAACGGTATCCAATGATGGCTGTGGTACTCTTGGCAGCAACTCATCCTCATCGAACAACTCGGTAATTGTGACTGATGCTGGCTCAAGTTGGGTTAACAGCTCTGATCTGAACATTGGCTATGACGGATCCGGCAATACTCTCACAATTTCCAATGGGGGTATGGCTTCTGTTGCAGGCAGCAACAATGGGATCGTAATCGGCATGAATGCAGATTCCTTGAACAACTCGGCGCTTATCACGGGAACCAACGCCAACGGCTCCCCATCTACCCTAACAACCACAATGGATCTCTTTGTTGGCTCCGATGGATCCGGCAACAATTTGACCATTTCCAATGGGGGCATGGTCACTATTAGTGATTTGAACGGCAACTATGGCGTGGTGATCGGCTTGAACGCCGACTCCTCCAACAATTCCATTTTGGTAACAGGAAGCAACTCTGGGCTGACCAATGCACACGATATGATTATCGGCTCCGACGGATCCGGCAACAATTTGACCATTTCCAATGGGGCGACCGTTGGTTCCTATTATCTCCAAAATTTTGGCACGGTGATTGGATTTAACGGGGACTCTTCGAATAATTCAGTCGTTGTGACCGGGAGCAATTCGACCTGGCTGAACATGCAACTGATTATTGGCGAGAATGGCACCGGCACCAGCGCATCGGGCAACTCACTGGTGATTTCCAAGGGAGGTACAGTTTCTGTATTTGGCGACGGATACATCGGTTTTCAGTCAGCTGTCGGCAACTCGACGTTGGTGACTGATCAGGGATCCCTTTGGACGAACTCCGGAAGCCTTTACATTGGATATTATTCTTCAGTCAGCAATTCGCTGACGATTTCCAATGGTGGCAAGGTGGCGGTAGCGGGGATGGGCATCATTGGTAATGATGCTTCCTCATCGAACAATTCGGTTCTCGTTACAGGCAACGGATCCACATGGACGAACTCTGGTGGTCTCATTGTAGGCAACAGTGGAAGCGGCAATACACTTACGATTACCAATGGGGGAATGGTGTTCTCTGATTACGGTTTTTTGGGTTACGACCCCAGCTCGTCGAATAATTCGGCCATAGTCTCCGGGACAAACTCCCGTTGGATGAACAACCACAGCCTCTATGTCGGGTATGGAGGCAATGGTACCCTCACCGTGGCAAACGGTGGCAGCGTTGTTTCTCAGAATATTATCATTTCTTACCAGGGAGGTTCCGTCGGCACGTTGAATATAGGCTCTTTTGGCACTAATGACACGGCAGGCTACCTCTCCACTCCGTACATTTCATTTGGTGCTGGCCCCGGAGGAACCCTCAACTTCAACCAGAGCGACACAACTCTGCTAACCAGTTCTATAACTGGTTTTGGGACGCTCCAGCAGTTAGGCAATGGAACGACGATTCTGGGTAGCAGTAACAGCTATAGTGGTACCACCATCGTCTTGGCTGGCAGCCTGCTTCTCAATGAAAGCAATTCTGGCTCAGGCACGATAACTGTCCGTGGAACAGGTACACTCGGAGGTGATGGGTCAACAGCCAATACCGTAATGATTGGTAGTGGTGGAACACTAGCTGCCGGAGTCAGTGGAACTGGTATTCTTGGCATCGGAGGAGGTCTCACCCTCCAGAGTGGCAGTACTACTGTGTTCAATATAGCAGGTACCAACGCCTTCTCCTCTCTGAGTTTTAGTGGCAGTAGCATCATTTACAATGGGAATCTTCAACTCTACTTAGGTGGATCCTACTTCGGAACTGCTGGCGATACCTTCAGCCTCTTTGGACCAGGAGTGAGTTCTCTGACTGAAACCGGATTCTTCAGTAACGTCTCTTTGCTCGGTAATGTATCCTCCAGCTTCCTCTATGATGGTTCAGACGATTGGTATGCGACTAATGGGGGTCTCATTTATGATTTCAGCCAACCAACCGGCACTCTTACCATCACTTCAACAGTCCCTGAACCGTCCATCTACGGCCTCTTTGTATTAGGTGTGCTGGTGATTATTGGAGTAAGTCGTCGCTCAGCTTAGTCACTGCTGCACTTCACAGAACGCCAGCAATCGTCCCCAGACTAACCCATCGACCGGCTCAAATAAATGAAGTCATGTCAGTCTGAAGTGGATCAGGTTTTTCTTCCAGTCAACATCTTGCACCAGAAGGGCCGCAGCTTCTCCATTGCCGATACCGGCACCTGCAAGAAAGCTTAAAAAATCAGCAGATTCCTCCCCTGTAACACTCAGCGGCTCATTTCTGATATGCTCAATGATCCGTTTGACTTGTTCTATCTCGGGCAGGGGTTCCTCCTTTTTTCCTTCCTCGACGCGTGTTTCTTTCATTGTTGCCGCAGGATTATCGGCGATGACTTTGGCTTCCTTGGCGTGCTCAAAAAATGGGAGTGTAAAAATGTTTCTGTAAATTGGAGGAGCGCGATGTCCTTGAAGAAGCCCCCCTGGGGTGACGGAGAGAGGCGAAGCGTAGCGAGCCGAACGCAGTGACCCCAGGGGGGGCTGCCGCCGGTATAGCAAAGAGGTGAGTCCGTGTGGTTCTGTTGGGGTGTAACCAAACACATCCAACACGCCGAACTCACACATGACTCACCAACTCGACACTGAACTTTTGACCACGGTAATGCAACTCTTGACCAAGGAGGGGACCTCTGGCTTTGCCGAGGGCCTGCGCCTGCTTGTCAACGAAGCGATGGTAGCAGAGAGAACTGCCGTTCTTGGGGCTAGGCCCTACGAACGCTCTGAAGCTCGCCTTGGGTACGCCAACGGCTTTAAGCCCAAGACACTGGCCACGCGCCTTGGTGCCATCGAGTTCCGGGTTCCTCAAGTGAGGGGAGAGGTGGACTTTTACCCCAGCTCCCTGGAGAAGGGAGTTCGTAGCGAGCAGGCCCTCAAACTGGCTCTGGCGGAAATGTACGTTCAGGGCGTCTCCACCCGTAAGGTGAGTGCCATCGTGGAGGAACTCTGCGGCCTCTCGGTGAGTTCGACGCAAGTGAGCCAGTGTGCCGCCAGGCTCGATGCCGAGCTTCAATCGTGGCGGGATCGGCCCTTGGGAGCCTGTCCCTACATGATCCTTGATGCCCGTTACGAGAAGGTACGTCAGGGCGGCCAGTTGCTCGACTGCGCCATCTTGATCGCGCTCGGGATCGGACTTGATGGCAAACGCTCCATCCTTGGAGTCAGCGTTGCCCTCAGTGAGGCCGAGGTCCACTGGAGGGAGTTCCTGCTCAGTCTCCAATCCCGGGGTCTGACAGGGTGCAGGTTCATCGTCAGTGATGCCCATCCCGGTCTTGCTGCTGCAAGGATGGCTGTCTTCCCTTCGCTTCCTTGGCAACGCTGTCAGTTCCATCTCGCCCAAAATGCTCAGGCTCTCGTGCCTCGCCTGGAAATGCGTTCTCGCGTGGCTTATGACATCCGCTCCATCTTCAATGCCTCGGACCTTCCAAGTGCGCTCCTCCGGCTCAAGGAACTCGTCGTCTTTTACTCTAAAATCGCCCCCAAACTCGCCTCTTGGATGGAGACCAATATCCCAGAAGGCCTCGCCGTCTTCGCTCTCCCTCAAGCCCATCAGCGACGTCTGCGCACCAGCAACGCTCTCGAACGCGTCAATCAGGAACTCAAGCGCCGCACCCGCGTCGCCTCTTGCTTCCCCAATGAAGCCTCCCTCCTGCGCCTCGTCTCAGCTCTCCTCTCTGAAATCTCCGACGAATGGATCACAGGAAAAATCTACCTCAACATGAACCCAACTGACTCTCCTACCCCTTAACCAATTTTACAGAAAATGATTTACGCTACCCGGCATCGGATCATGAAAGTGGGAATCAAGGATGTGATCTTACCCCGGGTATTTAGGCTTTGACCTTTTTCCTGATTCTGGAACGCGTCTAGGATGAGTAAGTGGCTCTTGGGGACATCTGTATTTTGTTTGGTGTTTTGAGTAGAAGTTCGTTAGGAAACGCAGCAGGAGGAAAGTTTGCCGAGCTATGCGGGCGATGGTGATTGTAGTCCCCACTCCACTTTCCGAACACTTCCTCTTCCAATTATAAAGGATATGTTTGCTGATGCCGAGTTCACGACAAATTTCTAGCTCTTTGCCCCCAGTCTCAATGCGTTTTAATGCATAGATGAACTGTTCTTCTCCAAGGCCCTTTTTCATGTTGGTTCTCCTTAGTCTTACGAGAACCCCCAATGCCAAAACACTCAAATCTCCTGTTTCCCGTTTACCGGGAAGACTTCAGGCTATTGCTAATATTGATCCATTCTAAAATACGGAGCGCAACGAAATAAAGGGAAAGGGCTCTTTTTGAGAGGTGCGTATTCTTTTTTTAGCTTATCCAAAGTCGATTTATATAGATTAATGATGTCTTCAGTCGGTCCAATATTTTCTTTATAGCCCATTTTTATTTTTTTATTAATAGAAACATACTTAATATTACCTTCAGGGGAAACGTGAGCAGTCCATGATATTTCATCACCTCTATTCTTCCAATGTACTCTAATAAAACGCTGTCTTGGCATTAGGCTATGAAACCGTATCATTCCACTTTCGTCATATTCGAATAATTCCGAGAACATAGAATAAATGTCACCGGCCAAGTAGTCCCTATCGGGTGTATAATTTTTTGATGTACTGGGTAATTTATTTAGATTAATCATCATACTTTTTGATAAATGCATAAGTTTATCAAATGATCTACCAAGTTCTCGTAAATTTAATTGATTGTCATTTTTATTGTAATCATGAAAGGACGATTGCAATTCCTTTATTGTTTTATTAAGTATTTTAAATTGATTAATTAATTCAGTGAGAATTTGTTTTTCAATAGGTACTATTTTAGAATAGTGATTAATTTTTGAATCTAATTCTAATAATATCTTATCAAAGTCAGACGCGATGTGCTTAATATTTTGAAAGAACTCTCTGAAATCTCGCTTGGAATCGCCTTTTAGTTTAAAACGAACTTCAACTCTATTAGTGTAATTCTTAAGCCCTTCGCTAATATTGGAATACCCGGCTGAATTAATCATTGCATAAAGTATTGCTTCAAATTCCAAAGCAGGCCATCCAATCGCAGCATTAGTCTCTGATTTTCGTTTAGGTCTATACCAGGCACCTCCTGTTCTTGTAAATCGGCGGACATAAGAGCCTGTGTCCGAATCATAGAGGAGTAGCTCAGGAATATTTGCGCCGCGTTTCGTTCTCTTATTTCTTTGAATCTGTAGCAGTTTCCAACGCTTCTTACCAACGATCGCGATGATTTTTGGATTTTTGAGTATGTAGGAAATTGTCGAAAGTTTCAATTTACTAGTAACCAACTGTTTATCTGATTTCCCTGAACAGGAGGCCTCTACAAGTTTAATTATAAGTTTATGGTTATTTATAACAGACTGATTAGTAGGATGATAGTTCGACATCTGATTAGGTGATAAATACTCTCGTAGAGACTTCTGGCAAGTAAAATCTTGTCGTGCGATAAGGATTTACATGAGCGAGAACACTGAATTGCAGGCAGATGGGAAAATATTTCCTGTCTGGATACGACTCCCAAAAGCTGGGTCCCAATGTCCGTTTTCCGGACTGAGCCGGAGTGCCCTAAATGAACTAATTCTGCCATCGCAGGATTATCCTGTTCCGCGCGTCGCATCGCGGAGTCTCAAAAAACCTCATGAGGTTCGTGGGATAAGAATCATAAAACTCGTTTCACTTTTATCATATTTGGAGAGTTTATAATTATATTTAAAAAAACCGGATTTGCTTAGTACAACATCAAAAAATCAATGAATACGGAAGATCATAAGCCAATTACAATTGAAGAACAAAACGCCCCAAGTGGTGAGCCCCTTGAAAATCCTAATTCTCCATTTGGTGAACCATTGGAATCTAATATTGCATCAATTGCCCTAGGTTCGAGCGGATCTCTTGGCGGTGTAGGAGCAGATCGAAATGATAGCGAAGAAGATTCTGCTGCTGGAAATAAACCCTCAAAAAAACCCAGTTCATCTGGAAAAGAAAACCCAACAGAAAGAAGGCGTATTTTTGTCGAAATCAATAAAAGGCCGTTCTTAGAGATTGGCAAAAAAATGATTTTGAAAACTGAAGATCCTGAAGAAATTTGGAAGGCGATTGTAAGTACTCTCAACGACATTGATGGTGTTGAGTATGCCAGGATAATTAACGATCGACTTGCAAGGAAAGTGCTCGAAGCTCATGACAAGAATAAATCTGGGAGTAAAAACACCTCTGATTTAACCGTCTCGCATGATGACTAACAGAGATCTTGAAACAATTTTACAACAGGAGTTTTCTCTCCCTTATTTACCTGGCATCACTGGCGGTCTCGATGCGATTTTTCTGGGAGCCTTTCCCTTGTTGCAAAAAGATCCGGAACTCCAGAGCCGGATCGCGAGTGAGCTAGACCCTCGGAAGCTCCATCGGCTTCCTCTGCGTTATATCGATCCGATTGGATTTCTTTTTGCCGAGAAGTCTGTTTGTTTGCGTAACGAGCTCATAGACAAGCTGAAAACTGCAACTACTTGTAAGGAGCGTATGCGGATCCTTTCTTCCGCACCTTGGAATGCCTTTCATTTGGGACTATTTTACAGCTCGCTCGAATACATATCAGCTACATGCATCGACAGCCTGGTCGATGGGATTAATGATTTCAGTGACGACGCATCACTTCTTTTTCGCCTAAAAGAGCAGGCTGAGCATCTTTACATTGCCCCAGATCCTGACCCCGCACTCCTGCAACTCTCTGAGCAGATACTACGTTCGGAAGCGGAAAAACGACTGAAGGCCATATCGCGGTACCATAGGAATAAAAACTGGCATAAACCACATGTTTCTCACCGGACCAGGAAAGGAGTAACTGTTCTGCAGGATGGTATCGTTAGTGTAGAGCGTAAATTGCAGCTCCCATCAAAGGCCCGAATTCGCCTTAAAAAAGCTGCACGACAGGAGGAACTCGAAGACGAAGCGTCCAGGAAACAGGCGGAAATCGAAGCTGCCGCCATTGATCAGTCACTTGGGGCGCGTCAAAAGGCCTGCCGCTTGCCCTTCCTTAGTCTCTCCGCTCTCCCTTTTCGAGGGGGGCTCACGGAAAGTGGGCTGAGTGTAATGCGGGCCTGGGTCAAATCGAATTGGCAAACCAACCCGAGTGCGTTGCTACTTGCTCTTGTCGACATCGCATATCTCGCTGACGAATCATTTTCAGGAGCTCGTGTTGAGTGGCATGGCGCGGCGGCATACCTTGTTACCCCCTGCCCCTATTTAACCGCTACGGCAACATCGCCTGAGCTTCACCTTGGGGTTGCTGAAGAATTCTGGCGCCCCATTCCTCCAGAATTGGCAACGGCGACGCAGGATTTATTAAGACGGCATGATCGAGAAAAGCTGCTAACCGATCGCGATATTCTACTGCGTGATCGGTTCGACACCAGCTATGCGAAAATGAAAGCTGCCCTCAGATATAATGCTCCGATCTGGGATGACATTTCCTGGATGGGAAGCGAGTTTGGTCTCAATCCAGTGCGATTTGACGCGAAAGGAAAACCCAAAATGCCAGGGTATCGGTCCTATCTGGTTTGGGATCCCTCTGTACATGAGGCCCGAAGTATTGCCTCTCTTTCCATGAGAGGATGGGATATTGCACCCGATCCAAAGATCAATATGATTCCGCGCTGCGGCAGCAGGAATTGCCCTCGTCCAGCAATGATCTCCGAAATAGTCACCGCCCTCGAACTATTGATTGCCCAAGGCAACAACCAATTGCCAAACAATTACAGGGATGCAGCTCCCTTGATGAATGCTATTGCCGCTCTAACTCGCCTTCTGGAGCTGTTACTGATTTTTGGGCGCAACTATCCGAGTGACGCCCCTCTAGCATTTCGCATTAAAGGAAAGTACGAATTGCTCAACCATCTCCAAATCCGAGAGGAAAAAATTCGCCCCAGACCACTTTTCTACGGGTCGGAACTACGTGCACTGATGGGAGCTGTCGCAGGCGTTTTTCAGTCTTTCTTTTCGTCATTTGAACAACAGGGATTTGAATTTATCCGGCTTGGAGAAAAGAAAGCTACATTGGATATGTACTGCTATTCCTTTTTGCCACGCAATGTTTCAGGCAAATCGGTGGCACTTCAACATCCGCGAAAATCTTTGATCGCCGATGGTCTCCTGCACCACCCCGAAACGGAATACCTCGGGCAATTGGCCCTCAATGGCATGCGCAATCTTGACTACTATTTGCTGACGGCAAACCCAGAATACGACCGCGTGGTAATGGATTTATGCGACCATTATCCTACCGGAGGAAAGGGGGCGACTTATCGAGGATCTGCCGCCAATTTTGCCAGTCAAGAAATTCGACAGAAGGCATCAAGTTTTCTCCTGCACAACATTTCTTGGCCATGGCACTAAGTTCCCGCACTCACTCTCACACGAGTACCCCAGCACTTGCAAATGACGCGAGATTTTTACTCAAACTACTGGCCCAGTTTGCGCCATCATCACCACTTGCGAGATTCCTTCTCCAATCCCGAAAATTAGCCTTGGGGAAAAGTGGACTCAAAGCATTGGGGAAACTGCCTTTTTCCGCCTTCAAGGAATCAGACGAAATTCACCTAAAATCCTCATCCAAGAAGAATAGATGCCGAGCCACTCTACCAAATGTATTTTTGGGACTAGATGACGAAGCCATACGTCAGTTTTTGAGAGCTGCTCGTGATCCGAAATTTCTTCGCACCTCCCTTCTAGATAAGGTGTTTTATCCAACCAATAAGCATTTCACTATTTCGCGCATCGGGAGGCTTTTTGAGGCTGTTGTGGGAGACCATCACCCTTCAGTTTTGATCCGAATTGCCAATTTCCGTGGAATTCCTGCAAGATGGCCGGAGAAGCTGCTGCCAAATGGGGGCGAATGGGTTCTTCATCCAATTTCCTCTGCGGCCGGTTCCAAACCCCATAAAGGATCGATCTTCCCATTCGCACGTCGTGTCTGTCGTGATTTTAGAAACTGGGCACGGGATCCTAGCAAGTTATCAAAATTCGACTTTCTTGAACCACCTGAAGATCTTTCCCCAAACGAAGCATCCGCTTACCAAATCCTCCGAGAGATTGTCCGACTTCAGGAGAACACTGGGAAAAAGCCTATCTCTCCAACCTCGCTCGCAAAATATCTTCTGAATGCGCTCGATATTTTGGAATCTAAAGAAAAGCGTGGCAAACTGGCAAAAGCCACGGCCCCAAGCAAGGAAGCACTTCGGCGCATTAAAGCAGCATGTACCTCGCTAAAGTATGAAAGGGTGGATGGATACTACACTCTTGCTAAAGCTGTAGAGCGCAAGTTGAAGCTAAATCTTGTCCCCATCCGTTTTCTCGAAGAAACGGTTTTTTCGAAACGCCCACTTGTGAAAGATATCGCCAAATCAACCAGCCATGTGATTTTGCTGATTGATTTGTTCACGGGACGACGCGTTTCCGACTTCGCCGATGTTAAGTTTTCAGATTTTAGCCAGCACCTTGGGCTGCTTGATTTAACGATCTCTGCTACCAAGGTTCGATCAATGCGGGGCATCAAGTTGCCACAGCATCGCCTGCTGCCACCACCAGCTTTCGAATATGTCAAAGAGTGGGCAACGGAGGTGCTGAAGCAACATTCAGGTAATCCACAGATCACTCTTTATGAGTTGATTACTGGGCAATCTCGTACGGTTGGAACACCCAAGGATGTTGCCAGCGAGGCATTGGATCGAGCTCTCGTTAAATCGCTCAACGGCGACCTGACTCGGTTGCATGTGCTGCGTTACTCCTTTGGCACCTGGGCACCAATAGCAGCCACCCTATGCTGGCATCCTGATTTGATGATTCACCCCAGAATTGCCCCTTGGGTTAAGGATAGTCTGTTTTTTAGTGATCCCCAGATGGTGCAATGGAGAGATCTCAGTAGTAGCCCTACTGGAGACCCCTTTGATGTTATCAGCAGGATACTTGGCCACACCAGCACGGGAGAGTTACAACGAGACTACTGCATCAGTTGGACTATCCTTGCAGACATCTCCGCGATACTCGTGGACCATGTTCAGCAATTTTAGTGCAACTCCCGGAGAGCCACCGTCGGAGGGTATTTGGTCAATTCTGTAAGGATGGGCAGATTATGGTCCGATGATGATCATCATCACACTCAGCACATTGCTCTAAGTTCCAGTTTTTCATGGTTCCCAAGATGCCTGTGAACCCTCTTGATTACTCGGAAAACACGAGATGTAGCGTAAAAACTCTGCTTCTTGAAATCTAGAAGGACATCGCTCTCGGCAGTAAATTGAAGCGAAGAATTCCATCACCCGAGTAGTACCGATATGAAGAAATCTATCGAATAGTTCGTCGAGGTCAGTAAGCCTCTCGGCGGTTGCTACATCGCCTCGGAAGCCACGATGGTTTCAAATTCCGTGGCAATCTCTGGGTGCCGCTGGGTGAGCCAACGAATCACCTTCGCGTTGGAGAGCAATGATTTCAGATAGCCCCGTGCAGTGGTAAGTTTCAGGAAGTTGTCGCCGTAACTCTCCTCCACTGATTTGAAGTCGGTTTCCAAGTTTCGCATTTCCTCTCGGAGTCTTGCTTCCTCCTCTTTGGAAATACTCTTCATTTTTCGAACGGCACGCGCCTCAACGAGCATGTCTTCCGAAGTTGCTTCAAGGATCGCCTCCGCATAAGGAGCCGAAAAATCATTACTACTGACCATCATCTCCGCCATCTCAACCTGCCGGGGGCCCTTTACCCTTTTGAAGACTTTGATGGCCTTATGGGACATGTGTCGGGATTCAAGAAGTTCCACCGCTCCAGGATGTAATCCGCGCAGCAGATTGAGGGTGTCCTGCACGTGCCTCTCGGTGAGATTGAGGGTGGCAGCCAGACGTTTCAGAGGAACGCCACTCTTTACCGCCTTCGCCACCATCCGGTGTTCCTGAATCGGTGACATCCGGCAGATTCTGGCGTTATAGGTAAAACTATCGTTTTGGTCCGCAATAATGCACTGGGCCTCATTGACCCCGATTTTTTGGAGGGCGTGATACCGCAGATTGCCGTCCACTATGAAATAGGTTTCCTTCTTCGCTTTGTTCGGAAAAACGGCCAGAGGCTCAATGACGCCTACCTCTTGGATTGAGGACATGATGCAGGAAAAACGTTTCACAGCTTTGTCGACATTTTCCACCACCCGTACCGGCAGCAGGTTCGCCAAAGGAATACTGACGATTTCCTTCTCAAAGGCGATTTTGGCTTCGCTCATGCAGCCTCCTCATGCTTGAGCGTGATTTTCTCGGCCAGAAAATCGGGCAGTGAATGAAGTTTCTCCGCACGCAGCAGATTCCGGAAATTCTCGTCGGCCATCAGCTTCCTAAGTGCCCCAGTAATCAGAAGTAGGCGATTCTCGCACAGACGTGCCTTACGAACTGTCGCCTTCTTTCGTTCTGCATCCCTCCGAAAAACCCTAATCAGATTCTCGGCGCTGGCACCGGATTTTCGTGGCAGATGAGTGATCGTCTTTCCGAGCAGTCGGCGCTGATCCAAAATCTTCTTAATGGTGCGGATCGAGGAGTGTGTGACTTGCTTACGTTCGTAAGCTGACAGGAGTTCCCTCTGTGATTCGACGTCACCGGTTCTCGCAATTTCCATCGCGACACTTATTGGAATCAACTCGCGTGAGACCGCTTGGAGAAGCCGCTCCTCTCCGTTTCTGCTCAGGGTCATGTAACCGGAAACGGTCCCATCGGAAATGCCCAGCTTTTTGGAAATCGCGAGCAATGTTTCCCCCGCATCGTGCTGACGACGGATTTCCAGGATGATGTCCGTGTGACGAGGAAACCGCCGAGCCATGTTTTCGACCAGACTCATAAGCAGGCGGTCTTCAGTAGGAATATCAACAACGATGGCAGGAATGGTTGAATAACCGAGCTCTTGGTATGCTTCCAAGCGCCCCTGGCCATAGACCAGATCGTAAGTGCCGTCTTGGGAGTCGACACGATTGACCTTGATTGGTTTTTTTAACCCGAGCGTGCGAATGCTCTCTACCACACGAGCAAAAAACTTCCTGTGTCGCGATCTGGGATTGAGTACCTTGATCTTATCGAGAGGTATGTTTTCAATCTTCTCTTTCATGCCGCGTCCTCGATAGTTTTGCGCTTTGCCAGCCGGAAGAAGTAATCGAGCGTCGAAAACCGATAGGCGTCGAGATAAAGCCCATTATCTTCCGCCAGTCGCAGTTTTTCCCAGGTCATATCGAGAGAGGGGAGGAGGTAGTAATCACGAATCGATTGGTTTGTCTCGTCCATCCGGGCAACGATGGTGATATCGGGGCGGAGTTTCTCATCCAGTCGTACCGTCCACCGGGAGGAGCCGGCTTCCGTTTGTGAGCATCGTGCGATGACGAGGGAAGTGCTTATTTCGCCGTTGATATAATGGAGGTCTGTCTCTGAGTCGGTGAATACATATGACCGGAGTTTTTCAACCACCTCAGAGACGACTTCCGGATACATCGACCGGAGATGCCGGTTAATCTCAATGAACGAATAATCGATGTCGGGTTCATACCCTATCAGCTTGTACGCGCCTACCAGACTGCCGAACCTGTTACGAAAGGCGCAACTCGATGGCATGTCTTCCGCCTCGTCGATGATGAACCCTGAAATACGACCATGTTTTTCAAGGACGCCTCGCAGTTTGCCCAACATTTCGTCGTCAGAAAGTCTCCGGCTTCTGGCAAGGATGATGCCTCGGGCAGTGAAGAAATGGTGCTCGTCCACAATCCCCTCAAAAACGCCGTTTGCACGCACCCACATTTCCTCAGGATTAGAGACATGTCGTTTTTTCAGTTTGCAGGAGGTGCGGTGATAGACGTTGTTCCCTAGGTATTTTTCGTTTGTCAGCACCTCATGGACGGTCGCCCGAGTCCACGGCCTGCCGAGGTTTGTCAAAACACCCTTACGGTTCAGTTCGTCGGCAATCGTTCCCTCGCTCCAACCGTCCTTGATGAAAACGGCATACATCCACCGAACGGTTTCAATTTCCTCCGGAGGCCCAGGCACCAAAATAACACGATCTGTCTGGATGCTCTTGTGCTCCCCGATGCCAAGAAGTCCTTTCTGTTCTCCTGACTGGTCTATGAGCATGCGCCGAAGCCCGTAGCCAGCCATGCCACCTTGCCGGAATCCGAGCTGCACAAGCCGGCATGCTCCTTGAAATACCTTGGTGGAAAGCTCTCGACTGTATTCGCCAGCCATCGCCCGTTTCACACCCTTCACGATGGTCGAAACCGGTGAGCCATCGTTCTCGAACTGTTCCGCGCAGTAATGGACCGCTACACCCGCCCGTTTACAGACATATTCATAATAGGCGCTCTCATCTGCATCCTGAAAACGTCCCCATCTGCTGATGTCATAAACCAGGATGGCTTTGAAGTCGGCGCGCCCAGCCTCGATTTCTTCCAATAGGCGTCCCAGAGAATCCCGCCCTTGGATCCGTAAACCGCTTTTCCCTTCGTCTGAGTAAGTTCTCAGAATATTGAATTCTCGCCGTTCCGCATAGGCGTGGATCACATCGGATTGGTTGTCAGTAGAATACTGCTGATGTTCAGTTGACATCCTCACATAAGCCACCGCGGGAATGAGGTGATTTTCAGCATTCATTGGATCAAAAGGATGCTTCCCCGTTACGGTCGATCAATCGTCCGTATTTTCGGATGCCGTTAGTAGTTGGACTGCCTCCTTTGGCACCGGAGCTGAGATTTTGAATTTCACTCATGGTTTTGCGCACTTTTGACGGCACATCTCGTGAGCTAAATACAAAAGTTGTGTGGACTTGTTCTCAGGGGGGATTGGGGAGATGGCATTTATACTGACCGAACATAGTGATCTGATGATCCCGGGTTAGCCGCAGGGTCGTCAGAGCAAGCCCTCCTCCCCACTGAAGTAAGGTTCCCCAAACGCCTTCAGCAGTCCTGCTTGTTGCATGAAGAAGCTGCTTGTGGAGATGAATCCGAAGTTCTGGCAGCCAGCGCATATACTGCTGATTGTACCTTTTGAGTTGATCCATGGCGCGGAGGATGTCGGGGCGCACCAGATTGCCTGCCATGTAGGCTTCTATGGTTTCGTTAACAACAAGCCGGTAGGGTTGCAAAAAACTCGGAAGAAAGCTGGTCGTTCTGTGGCAACGAAAACACCTGAACCGGCGAATCTGAATTTCAAGAGTTCCCGCTTTGAATTTCGATGAGTATCGGTGGTAGTAGCCGAGAGCCCTTAACTTCCCGACTTTTCTGCAATTGGGGCAACGAATTGGAGCGGCGATTCGCTTCTGGCTTTCGCCGGCACTGTATTCTTCAACGGATTCCAGCGTTAGGTAGATAAGCTGCAAAGTCCCGACTAGCAGATACACGATAAAACTGCCAAGACATAGCTCTTCCTGCAGCTTAATAGACATGCTAAGTGAGTCACCCTACATATCGCTTCGGATTCATAGTTGTATGTCCTAAGGCATTGCGGCGATGAAGCTTTGCTGTGCCGCATGTGCGTATTTTGAAGGAAGGTAACCTGTGCCTCAAATGAGCGTAGAAATTAAGGGCAATAAATTTATAAACAGCCTCAGACATCCATTGGCTATTATTCTAACCCACAGCGTATACTGTTTTAAAATTCCGATTTTTCATGGTTCCCAAGATGCCCGTGAACCCTGATGTTTACTTATACAATACGATTTTCAGCACCAAAGATCCTTCTTCCAGTAGAAATACAAGTGAGGACTTCCTGTTTAGCGTAGGAATCTCCAACGATCCCTGAAAATGCCGAATTGTCGAAGATAGGGCAATTGTCCCCAATTGCTTCCCTGTTGTGATGGGGCCAATCGGGTGGAGGATCACTCACATGATCGACCTACCAAACAGCATCAGAAACCAGCTCCCAGAAGCTGTCATCCGCAAGCTCTCCACGATGGATGAGCTGACCCAGCAAGCATTCCTCTCGGAGTTTCAGAAAAAAAAGAAGTCCACGACCATGGGTTCCATTCTGATGCTTTGTTTCCCCTGCTTTCATTATTTCTATTTGGGCAAGGTCTGGTTGAACCTCCTCTTTTGGGGAACATTCGGCGGGTTTGGCATCTGGTGGCTGATCGATGTCTTCCGCCTTGGAGGAATGGTTCGAGAATACAACAAGACGGTCGCAATCAGCGTCTTGAAAGAAATCCAGTTTCTGAACTGAAGAACCACTCCCCATGCAACTCTGGCTTGATGACATCAGGGATCCCAAGGATCACGGAAGGCCCGAAGCGGTTTGGGTAAAGACCGCCGAGGAAGCCTTGGTGATTCTCCGTGAGGGGAACGTCACCTTTATCTCCTTCGATCACGATCTTGGGACGGAACTTGATGGGCATGACGTAGCCACAGAGATCGAGCTTCTTGTCTATGAAGGTAAAATCTCGATGCCGGGATGGGCTGTCCATTCTGCAAATCCGGTCGGAGAGGCAGAGATCACTGCTGCCATGAAGAGTGCTGAAAGGTTCAGCACGCAAAGGGAATCGATCGAAGCAGAAGCAACGACCGAAAACTTGCAGAAAGCTAGGGGCGAAAGTAGCCAGATCCATGTCGGTCTTGAGATCGGAACGACAAAGATTTGTGTCTGTGTCTCCGAGGGAATGAGCGATGGAGCTTTCAGGATCTTGGGTGTCGGAGAGGCTCCCTCTCGCGGAGTCCGAAAAGGGGAGATTGTTGATCCCATAGCTGCTGCCGAGTGCATTCGAATGGCAATTCGTGAAGCTGAAGCCAGTAGTGGGATAGAGATTAAAAAGGTCTCAGTTGCCGTAACGGGCTCACACCTCAGGAGCTTCACTTCACGGGCCAGCCTAATCCTCCCCAAGGCACCTCATCAAATCTCATTGGGGGATATTGTTACAGTTGAGCAAATGGCATCGGATGCGTTGCTCCCGGGAGACAATATCCTTATCCAGGCAATACATGGTGGATCTGGCAGCGAGTTTTTGAATACAAACATAGATCATCATGAGCACGCTGTGTCGGGTGAAGTTTTTGGGGAAACCTGCCTAAAGGCCGAATTTCATATCATCCATGGGGTATGGAGCCGTCTTCAGAGGACAATCGACTGCCTCGAATCCCTTCCAGTTGAGGTAGAAAAACTCATCCCAAGTTCCTTAGCATGCGCTTTTGCTGTTCTTGAGCAGAGGGTGATGTCTCCAGGAGTCCTCTTGATCGACTTAGGCGGAGGGACTACCGACTACAGCCTTACTATTGATGACACCTT